>Ga0315284_10002740_pt1 | contig 25139 bp, 25 predicted proteins | sample YL17G09_16_MG_FD_203696 | JGI IMG/M metagenome (GOLD analysis project Ga0315284, IMG submission 203696) | Sediment microbial communities from Yellowstone Lake, YNP, Wyoming, USA - YL17G09_16 | ecosystem: Environmental > Aquatic > Freshwater > Lake > Sediment | place: USA: Wyoming | collected...
GCCGCGCGACCTGGCGCGCGCGGAGCAGCAGCGCCGGCGCTTCGGCGCTTGGCGTGCCGAACTTGCCTTCTAGGGGAATGAGGCTGTGCGTGTTGGGGCAGGCCAGCCGCAGAAAGAGGTTGAGGTCTTTCGCCTGTCCGGTCTCATCGAGGATCTTGTCGAGCTCGTCGTCGCTGTCGAAGGCGAAGCTTTTGATCCCGAACTCGTGGTAGGCGCGTCTGATCGCTACCCGCGGCTTCACCGGGTTCATGAAATAGAGCTCGGCCCCCGGGATGGCGGCCAAACGGCCGATCTCGGCAAGGGATGCCACATCGAAATGCGCAATCCCCGCCTCCACCAAAGCGTCGATGACCGGACGAGCGTCGTTCGCCTTGGCGGCGTAAAGCACCCGGCCGGGAAAGTTGGCCAGGAACCAGTGTGCCGCCCGAGTTGCAGCGTGGGGCCTTAGCGCAAGGACCGGCCGCTCGGGGCGATGGTAACGGAGAAGCTCCGCGGCAGAAGTGAAAACGTCCATCCCATGTCTACTCCCACACGAGATTGAGATTGTCAGTTGCTGACCTTGGGCGAGAACGCCTGGAGCCGGGTGGTCCCTATGAAATCCTGCACCCCTTGTAAAGCGGTTTTCGCATCGGCGAGCATCATTCCCGCGCCCGCCGGATTGTGATCCCCGGATTCAGCCGCTTGGAGCGCGGGTCCTGGCTGCCGCTGGCTTCAGCTTCGTCTGCGGCTGGGCCGCTGGCTGCGCCTGATTGCGCGCGCCTGGACTGGGTCTTGCAGCGAGCCGAGGGTCTGGGTCTGGTCAGGCGCCGCGGCGGCGAGGGAGGAAACATCAACCCCTCGCCACCGTCTCCCTCTCTATTTGATCTCAAGCTTGATCGCGGTGCGCGACGGGGTGTTGCTCGTGGCCACGGCCTCGACCTTCGCAGCGCTGCCCGACTCCTTCGCCTTCTGACCTTGGGCGACCTTCGCTTGGCCCTCGACGACAATCTGCCGCGTGAGGAACTCCCGGTAGTTGCCGACCTCGGTGAACCCGCGCGTCTTGAAGTCGTGCTTAATGCCGTCGACATCCTTGCCCGAGGCGTTGCAGATGGCGATCACTGTCTCGGTCCCGGGATCCCTGAGGCGGAACTTGAAGGGTGCACCAGCACCAGGGAACTGAGCTTCCTTCCCGGCAGGCAGCAGATTGTTCTGCTGGAATTTGTTCGGAAAAATCACGACCCCTTCCCCACTACCGTCGACATCGATCAGGGTGAGGTTGCAGTCCGTCTTGGATTTGATGGTGAAGATCGGCTGATCGTTGACCTTGTAGGCGGTCCGGTCGGAGATGAGAGTCAGCTCGCCCGTGTCCCCGACCTTGGCGACCTCCGCCGCGGGCGCTGCACCGGCCGCTGCTGCTGTGTCAACCAGTAGGCCGTCGGAGACCAGCGTGATCAACTCCTTGAACTCAGGCTCGAATTGGCTGCGTGGCAAATGCCCTTGCTCTAGCTGGCGCTTGACCGCGATAAATCCGCCACCGACATCGCCCAACCGCGTTTTAAAGGCCTCGCGGTCGAGCCCGAACTCGGCTGCCGCCATGTACTGCCGCAGGTCACCTTCATAGCGGCGCGACAGGGCGTTGATGCTTTCTAGCGAGCCGCTCGTGTCGAGCCTGGGATCGAGCCCCGCGGCGACGAGGGCCTCCTGGTACCGCTTGGCATCCTGATCGAAGATGGCGTTCATCTCCTCGACAGGCGGATACAGCGCTTCCACTTGCTTGCGCACATCATTACTGAAGGCGCGGTCGCCCAATACCCGATCTCGAATCTCGTCGTGGTTGCGGTTGATACCGTCCTTGTGGCAGCCGAAGCATGAGATGGCATCAGTGACGGAGCGGTCGCGCTGACTGTCGTCCACCACGATCTCAATGGGCCCCTTGTCCAACCGCTCGCCGGAGGCCCGGTTGAGATAGTAACCCTGGAAGCCGTTGGGGAGGCTGAAGATGGTCTCGCCGCCGTCGTGATGGAAGGCGTCAGGTCCATCGGGTCCGAGCGGATGGATGAAAAGGCTTTTCTCGGGCGTATCTTCCTTGAAGTCGTACGACGTCCAGAAGTATCCGGTCGAGATGGTGTGCCGCTCGATGAGGCGATTGTGCTTGCTCACACCCGATTGCTGGAACGCTGACCGCTTGACCAGAAAGTTCTCGATGTCCTTCTTGACATCGACGTTCTCGGTCTTTTCGAAGTCGGCAAAGTTCGCAGGCAGCTTGAGCAGATCGTAATAAAGCGGCGGCCGCGAGGCGGTAAAGGCGAACCAATCACCGCGCACCCAGGCGAGCGGGGTGTCGGTCAGCGTCTTGACCGTCTCATAGAGCGTCGAATCCGGCCGCATCGCGTACGGGTAAACCGAGATGATGCGGTTCCAATCCGCCTCGGTCCAATTCAGATCGACGAGATTGAAGGCAATGATTGTGGCGGCAGGATCGATCGTCGTGAGCTTCAGCACATCGGAGTTGCGGCTGAGGCTGTTGAGCAGTTTCACCACGCCCTGGCGGTAGAGCTGCATGTCGTCGTCTTTGACGCACGCGTTGTAGAGATTTGCCAACGTGATGTAGCGCATCCCCTTGCGCCGATGTTCCTGTTGTTTGTCGAGATCGGCCGCGATTGCTCCCACGATGGCCGTGTCGTCAATCAGCGTGTGATCGGCGCAATTGGGGTCACCCACCGACTTAATCCAGTCGTAGATCGCCTGCACTTCTTCCTTTCTGGGCTCAGCCTTGCAATCGAATTCCTGGTAGCAGTCATAGGGCATTTCTTGGTTGGCGATCATCTTGAAGAGCTTGGAGCCTTCGGGATTGCCGGGAACAATGAGCTCGGAGGTATCGGCGAGCTTGTCGAGCTCCATGACGATGCCGAAATTCTTTGGCGGCCTCGATTTCTTGAGCAGCGGGCCGACCTGGTGGCAGCGCGCGCAATTGTTCTCGAAGGCGTGGAAGGCAGCGGCCTCGACCGGATCCTTCGGCACCGGAAGCCCCGACGGATCGGAAGCCTCTTCTCCCGCGGATGGGGCAGGCTCTGGCTTGGCCGGCTCGGCGGCCTTTTCGGGCTTGGCTGCGGGTGCTTCGCTCTCTGTGGGCTTCGCTTCGGGTGCCCCCTCGGCGGGCCCGGCTTTCTCCGCCGCAGGAGAGCTGCCAGCCTTGTCGCCAGGAGGTTCGCTCTTTTGCGCCTTCTCGTCTGGGGTGTCGGCTTCGTCGCCACCGGGCCCTGCGGCCGGAGCTGCGTCCTCGCTCTCACCCGGCGCCGTGTCGGCGTCCCCTGGGTCAGCGTTCTCGCCCGGACCGGCTGCGGGGGTCTGCACGCCCTGGTCAGCGGCTTGGGGCGCGCTTGAGCCGAACGCCACGCATGTCAGCGCCGCAATTGCGAGCGCGGCAATCAGAGAGTTCCAGCGCAAAGTCATAGGGAATCTCCCGTTCCAAGGAAACCTAGCCATTGTTTCGTCTTAGCGGCCGGCAGCTGAACGCAACATGAACGGTACGCCCTCGGCGTCAATCCTGGCGAAAAACTATGACGGACCGTGATGGCCAGCACATCAGCCTCCTGCGCCCGTATAGATGTCGATAACCCCGATCTGTACATCCTTACCCGAGAGTGCCTGCTCGAGCATTGGTCGCAAGGCCTGCGCCCGCTCCGGCGTTGTCATCGAGGCAAGCGCGGCATGGAGGTCGGGAAGCTCATCCTTGGAGAAGATCGCCACCATATGCTCGGCGCCGTAAGGCGGCTTGTCGACCTTGAACTCCTCATCGATGGGTTCGCGGCTCCAGTCCTTGGTCGCTTCGTCAGGCTTGTTGGGGTCCGGGATGAAGAACTCGACGTGGCCGTCGGGAGGCAGATTGAACAAAGTGAGGTGCGGATATTTTGCGCCTTGCAGCTCGATCTTGACGTGGTCGCCAATGGCGTAGCGCTGATTGCCGCTGGTCAGCACCGCAGGCCCGGGCGCCAGCGCCGCCTGCTGATTGAGCCATTTGAGCGCGGCCCATTTGGAGACCACGCCCTTGATGCTTGCCGCATCCACATTCTCCGCGACGACGCCGCCCACGACGTGTTCGACGGTACCACGCGGCACCGACCAGACGAGATCGGCTTGCGTCTTGTCGGCGACGACGCTGACAATGGACAGATCGGCCAACGCCGCTCCGTCGCCGCCATCGATCGCGAGTTTGAGCTTGAGATCATCCGCCCCGGGCGCCGCTGGGTTCGGGGTCCTCGCCTCGCGCAGCGTCACGAGCGGCACCGAACGAGCTTTGAGCGGAAGCACCGTGGGCGTCTGTTGGCTCTCGACCAACGTGTGCACTACGGGCACGATGTAGCTCAGCAGCTCGAGCTCGTTCAGCTGTCCGTCACCGTTCTTGTCGGCGCGGCCCTCGAGCGCTCGTGCGACGGCCCAGCTCAAGGCCCCCCGCTTCTTGCCCTCGATGGTCACCTCCGGCGTGAGCTTGTCCTCGGCGACGGCGCCCACAAAGGTGACGTTCTCGAAGTCATCCTCGGTCAGCTTCGAGATTTCCGGCGGCGGGAGTTGCAATTGGTCGGCTGCGATCGTGGGTACGGTCATCTTGCGAAACTTCACGCCCGCCGCACTCGCGCTCCGTTCCATGCCGCCGGAGTGGCAGGAATCGGCAACGAAAATGACCTTCACCTCTTTCTTGTCGGCATCTTGCATCCATTCGAAGACTTCGTCGTCGAGGATGCGCTCCCGTGTCCCTGGCCCAGTCGCCTCGAAATGCCCGAGCAGGAAATTCTCGTTGAGGCCATCGGCTTCGTCATGACGTCCTGGCGGCTCGTGCTCCTGCCCGCCATGCCCCGCATAGCTGAAGACGATGGTATCGCCGGCCTTAGCCTTGGCGACCAGCCCCTGCCACGCCGCGACGATCCGGTCCTTACTCGCATCGTCGTTGAGCAGGCGTACCACCTCTTTGGCGCCCGCTTCCGTGAGCGAGTGGGCCACGTCTTGGGCGTCGTTCACGGCCCCGTCGAGATCGTTGGCCGTTCCGATATAGTCGTCGATGCCGACCGAGAGGCCGTAAAGCTCGGCCGCTTTCGCCGGGCCGGCCACACCAAGACACAGCGCAAGAGCCAGCGCGCCAGAGAAGCTTCTGCATCTATGCCGGCTCTTGCTCCGCTCACTCATCGAACGTCTCGTCTGTCACTACTCCGAGCCGTCAGGTTTCTGAGCGCCCCCCTCACCATCCTCGCCGCCGCTCTCGCCCTGGTCCGCGTCAGAATCCTGATCGGACTTTTGCTTCTTCTTCTTCGCGGACTTCGGCACCGCATCTGGCCGCGGGGGCAGCGCTTTCAGAAAAGCGGCGATGGTGGCGCGATCTTCTGGTTTGAGCTTCGCCATGTTCTCCTGCACCGGCGCCATGTTTCCGCCAATCACATCGAAGTCGGGCGTGTTGCCGGTCTCGAGCATATAGGCGATGTCATCCGCGCTCCAATCGCCGATGCCGTCATCGCTCGGCGTAATATTCGGAATCCTGCCCCGACCCTCAGGGTTGCGCGCGCCCGCAAACGCCTCGCTCTGCATGACGCCACCCAGAAAATTTCTGGGCGAATGGCACTCGCCGCAATGACCCGGACCCTCGACCAGATAAGCGCCGCGATTGAGCTCGGCGCTCAGTTTGGGATCAGGCTTGAGCGTCTTGCCGTCGACATAGAGCAGCTGCCAAAGGCCGACCGCCCGCCGGATGTTGTAGGGGAAAGTGAGGTCATGCGGTGGCACCTCGTTCTTCACGGCAGGCAGAGTGTCGAGATAGGCCTTGAGGTCGATCAGATCCGCATAGGTCATGTGCTGATACGAAGCGTAGGGAAACGCTGGGTAGAGATGCTCGCCTCCGGGGGCGATCCCCCGCTTCATGGCGTTGACGAAATCGAGCGTGCTCCATTTCCCGATTCCGGTGTCCTTGTCGGGAGAGATGTTGGGCACGTTGAAGATGCCGAACTCCGTCTTCATGCAGCGGCCGCCGGCGAGGACGTGCTTGTCCTTGGTCTTCGTATCCTTGCACTTCGACAGAGGCACCGCATGGCACTCGGCACATCCCCCAGCGGTGAACATGTATTCACCGTTGGCAAGATCAGGAGTGTGCGCCGGCAGCGCCGAAGCTGGGATCGTTTTCGGTATCGTCAATAGGAAGAAACCGATCGCTCCGGCGATCCCAATGACGACCAGCGCCCACCACCCAGCTCTGGGCATGCTTCCTCCCTAGACGCAGAACGTCACTTTGACGACCGTACCCTTCGGATCACTGTTCGAGCTTCTCGCGATACGTTTCGTGGCATTCCTTGCAGACTTTGGTCATGTCGTTGAACGCCGCGGTGAATGTCCCCTTCCCTTGCGCGGCGGCGCCGGCAGCCTTGGCGCTTGCGTCCTTCAGTTTCATGGCAATGGCCTTGAAGTTATCGAAGTCCTCCCAAACCTTTGGCGTAGCCTCGCTGTCCTTGATCGCGCCATGCTCGGTGCCCTTCGGGAACAGGGTCACATATTTGTCCGGCACGCCGCTGATATCGTTCATGGCTTTTGCCGCCTTGTCGGCGTCGAAGGGCTCGACTCCCTTCACCATCTGCCCGCCGAGCTTGGCCGAAGGCGCCACAGTTTTTTTCATCAAGTCCCGCCTCTCCTTGACGGCTGCCGCGAGATCTTCGGCAGAGATTGCGACCGTGGCATAGATTGCCAAACCCGCGAACGCACAAACGATCATCATCAGTTTCCGCATTATCGTCTCCCTCATCGCCGGGCACGCTCAAGGCCCGTTCCATGTCAAAATCGGTAGAATTTCTCATCGCGCCGTCGGCTTCGTTTTGTCTCGGCCGTGGCTTTGGCGCAGCTCCCGGGTTGGCAGGCCAAAGGACCCATCCTGGTGCGCGGCTCTCCGAGCTCGGGTCTTAGCCCCCCTGACTGATCATGAGGTTGAGGAGTTGCGGCGAGGGTCGACCATCGACCGGCAACCGATTGGCGTATTGATACCGGCTGATCGCATCTGCCGTACGCTTGCCGTAGACGCCATCAACCGCACCCGGCTCGTAACCAAGCCGCGTCAACGATGCCTGTATATTATAGACGAGAGGAGGCCCTCCCGGAGGCGCCCCGTAGGACTGGCCTTCATAGGCGGCGCGAGCCCTCTCATTGGCATCGGCTTCAGCCGCACCGGTGATGATGCCGACGCCGGCCCCAATGGCAGCGCCTGTTCCGGCACCTCTGCCGCCCCCGACGATACCGCCGATGATCGCCCCGGCCACGCCGCCCTGCACGCCGCGTTCGATGACCTGCGCTCGCGCCACATTCAGGTGCAGGGTACTCGCGAGCAGAATTGCCAACGCCAAAGCTGGAAGCGATCCGATCAGGTGCGATGAAGCTGCGGCACTGCGCGTCACGACGTCCTCCTCATCTCTCGCGCCCGCCTTTAGCCAAGCGACCAGCGCTCGGCAGGTGCGACAGTTCTTGCGCCTGAATCCTGCAGGCTTGGCGGCTGCATTCTGCCATAGCAGCCGCGCGCCCCGCTATACCTTACGCGACGCGCCGATCAGGGCATGGGGATGCTGCCGTCACGGGGCGGCACGTTCCAGCCCCTTTTCACAGCGGGCCGTTCTGCGATCGCCATGTACCAGCGCTTCACGTTGGGATAATCGTCAAAGGTGACGGTTTGCCATTCGAATCGGGAAATCCAGGGCCAGATTGCAATATCGGCGATGGAATAGTCGCCCGCGACATACGCATTCTCGCCAAGGCGCCGGTCGAGCACGGACCAGAGCCGCTTGGCTTCCTTGGTATAGCGCTCCTCCGCATAGGCGCTTTTCCCCGGATTGAACTTCACGAAATGGTGGACCTGACCGAGATACGGCCCAGGGCCGCCCACCTGCCACATCAGCCACTCCATCACGCGCCATTTGGTGGGCACGTCTTGCGGCCAAAGCTGGCCGGTCTTCTCGGCGAGATAAAGCAGGATCGCTCCGGACTCCATTAGGCGGAGGCCGTTGTAGGTATCGACGATCGCTGGGATCTTATTGTTGGGAGCGACCGCAAGGAAGTCCGGATCGAACTGCGCCCCCTTGCCAATGTCGACCGGGTGCACCCGGTACGGCAAGCCCACCTCTTCCAGCATGATCGACGCCTTCTGCCCGTTCGGCGTCGACCAGGTGTAAAGCTCGATCATGTTTCTCCGCACCCTCTCGACATCCCGGTTGGCCCGCGCGCCTCTACGGGTGATCGGGTGCCTTGCTAACGAATTCGCGCCGCCTTGGTAAGCAGCATCGCGTGAAGTGCGATGCAGCACAAAATCGTCGGCCTCTTGCTCGCATGTGCGAGACGATTCGATTCATCAACTATTCATCGCTTGGCCCCCCTATCGACAAGAACCTGTCGCCTCCACGCCACACGACAAGAGTAGTGAGGTGATTGCTATTCGGCGAGGCCGCCTACTGGGAGGAACCAATGCTCAACCGTGCCCAACTACATCGTGACCTCACGGGCGCGCACCAGGCGAGCTTCGTCCGCTATGCGATCTATTTCACGCCGCAGCCCGGCACTCCGCTGGCGTTGTTTGGACGGTCCTGGTTCGGCCGCGCCAATGACGGCGTAACCTTGCAAGCATTCTCAGCCGCCGGCCTGACCAGCACAGGCGTTTCAAGGCCACCCTCGACGCCTTCTTCGCGCTATAGCGGTCTGCACGCCATCTTCAAGGCGCCCTTTTGTTTGCGCGACGGCATGGGCCCCGACGCCCTGAAAGCGCGGCTCATCAGTTTTGCCCGCCGCCGGAAGCAAGTCGAGACCGGACCATTGACGCTTGCCCGCGCGGGCCGTTTCCTCGTCCTCAGGCCGATCAAACCGGCGCCCGCGCTCGACTGGCTTGCCGCCCAATGCGTCGCCGCCTTCGACGGATTCGCGGAGCCCTCGAGCTGCGTCGAGCAGGAAGCGCATCAGAGTCCCCATCTCAACGACCATCAGCGCCTGTTGCTGAAGAGCTTCGGCGATCCTCACGTGTTGAGCGAGTACCGCTTCTGCATCACGCTCACCGGGCCGCTCGATACCGCTCATCTGGAACGCGTGTCACAAGCGCTCTGGCCGATGCTGGAGGAGATTTGCGCATCCGGCGTGACCGTCGACGGCCTGTCGCTGTTCGGCGAGGCTGGCGGCCGCGCGCCGTTGCGCCTGATCGGCCGCTATCGCCTCGGAGCTTGAGGACCGCGTCTTGATTGTTCCGGCTCTGGTTCGGTTGACCAGAGCCGGAACAAAGTTTTGACACAACGATTCGGCACCGTTTGGACCTCGGCTGGGGGACAGCACGGGGGAATAAATGCCCGACTATGGGGAAATTTTGGCGTTTCTCGCCGCTAACCCGCCGCAGCTTGCCACCGAGCGCGAGCTTCATGCCTCGCTGCTCGAGCTTCTGGCTCAGTGCTTGCGGTCCGACAAAGTCGCGACGGAAGACGGCGACGATGCATCGCCCGAGAATTTGGAAGCGCACCACATCCGCTGGGTGAATTTTAACTGACCTCTGGGACGCCCCGCGCTCATTCCACGTTAAGGGGATCCGGCGCTAGAGCCCAGACATCATCAGCTCAAGCGCTCCGGCGCCAAGCAAGGCGAGCGCGGAGAGGCGCAAAATAGTCGCTCGCGTGCCGAGCAGCTTTTCCAGCGCGACGAACAGGGTGAGCACCACCATCCAGGCGAGGTTCATCGCGCCTCCCACCCAAGCGAGAAGCATCAGCACCCAACAGCAGCCCACGCATGCGGCACTGTGCTCAACACCGAGCTTGATCGCTCCCCCGTAACCGCTTCGATAGTGTTGCAGGAGAAAGCCCAAGGGCGCGTGGCAGCGCGAGAGGCAGACGCTCTTCACGGTCGACCATTGGTAGAGCCCCGCGATGATGAGGAGCGCGCCCGCATAGCGAGGCTCGGCCAGTTGCCCATCGCGGATAAGAGCACTTTGGCCCAACAACCACTCCGTCAAGCCGGCCACCGCTCCAAAGGCGCTCCAGACAATCACATAGATGGCCACAAACAGCGCGATCAGACCAAGCCGCATGGAACTCGGCTCTAACCGGGATGTCACTTGCGCATAAGTGAGGATCATCGGCAGCGCGGATGGGACCATCATGGCGATCATCATCGCCACCCACATACCGATCGCGGCCGGTAACACCGTCGCCTGCACGCTGCAGATATAAATCTCGCTCGCGGCGCCCATGCGAAACAGCCAGGCCCAGGCGACAAAGAGCATGGCCAAAAGGGAAAGACCAATGGCCCATCCCTCCAAGGGGAACCCTCTCCGCGACGAGATCGCTTTTGGCACCACGACGCTCTCCACGCTTGATGCTCAAAACTCGGAGAAAGGTGTCGTGATCGCCTTGTCCAGGATCAAGGTTCGATCGTTTCTTGGAACTCCGTTTAAGAGCCTGGCTTTGGCTGTGTGAGCCTTTCATAGGCCTCGCTTGCCTTGCGAATATTGGTCTTTGGCAAGTCCTGGAAATAGACGAGCGAGGTCCCGCTCGCGAAGCAGTAAAGCCTGCCATCCTCAGCGCGCCAACTGATCGAGCAGTCGGCCTTGATCAAGGCGCCGCCCATGAGCCCGACCGGATCGTAGTCGTCGAACTCGCCTTTGACGCCCTTCGGCGCGTAAGCCTTCCAGAAGCCAATGCCTTCATGTCGTGCGGCTCGTGCGGCCGGATTGTCGTCATGCGGCTTCAGCGTTTCAGTATGCGCCGGCGAGCAGGCGAACGCGGCGGCGAGCATCGCCGCCATGAGAACCGGTGCGATAGCAAAGAACCCGGGAAAACCTCTCATACACAGCCTCCTTCTTTTCGGCCAAACCGGTCGCGCCTTGATTCAAGTCAATGCTGTCCCTCACCATGGAAGGCATCCCAATGCTGACAAATGTTACACGCATCGCCCCTCGCCGGTCGAGGGGCCAAACTCTGTTTCGGGGCCGCCTTGGCCTCGCGGCAAATGGCCGGTCTGAGCGATTTGCGCGGCGACCGTGCCAGTGCTAAGAGCCATCTAGGGACCGGCTGGCGATGATGAAGATGGCCGACAGCTTGGATTTTTTCGAGGGAGATGGAGCCCGTTATGAGGGAAACCGTCGCGGTGAAGCATGCGACTGAGCAAGCGGTGAAGAGTTCCGCTGAGGACGTCGTCCAGGCCTTCCTCAAAAGTGTCGATAGCGGACAGTGTTCCGACCAGCCCTATCCCAACTGGTCGCTCAAGGATTGCTTTCCCTCCGACACCATCGACGACATGCTGGCGCTCCCTTTCGAGGCTCCCTCTCTCGACGGTGTCTCGGGCAAGCGCGAGCTGCACAACAACACGCGCAGATATTTCGACGCGGAGAACCGCAGGGACTTCCCGGTTTGCGAGGCGGTGGCGCAGGCCTTCCAGGACAAGCGCGTAACTGATCACATTGAGAAGGTGTTCGGCACCGATCTCGAGGGCACCCATCTGCGCATCGAGTTCGCCCAAGACATCGACGGCTTTTGGCTCGAGCCGCACACCGATCTCGGCGTGAAGGTCTTCACCATGCTGGTCTATCTGTCGAAGGACCCTAGCCACCACGATCTCGGCACCGATATCTTCGATTCCGAGAAGCGCCGCGTGGGCCGCTCAACCTTCGCACCCAATGCCGCGATGGTGTTCATCCCGGGCGACAATACCTATCACGGCTTCGAGAAGCGCCCCATCAAGGGCGTGCGCACGTCTCTGATCATCAACTACGTCACCAATGAGTGGCGTGCGCGCGAGCAGCTCGCCTTCCCGGAAGCGCCGATCGCCTAGCGTCCATCGCTCACCTCACTGCCGCGTCACGACCGTGTGGTAGCCGAAAAGTCCCTTCCTTCCGCGCTTGCCGCACTGTGGCGATGCTGTAAGCATCGACCGGGAACGCGAGCAGAAGCATGAGCAAGGTCGCTTTTATCGGGCTCGGCGTCATGGGCTACCCCATGGCCGGCCATCTGAAGACGCGCGGTGGCCACGACGTCACGGTGTACAACCGCACGTGCAAGAAGGCGGAGGCATGGATCGCGCAATTCGGCGGCAGGGCCGCGCCGACCCCGGCCGAGGCCACGCGGGAAGCGGACTTCATCTTCGCTTGCGTGGGCAACGACCAAGATTTGCGCGAGGTGACGCTCGGGCCGGGTGGCGCCTTTGCGGCGCTTAAGCCTGGCGCCGTGTTCATCGACAACACCACGGCGTCCGCCACGATCGCCCGCGAGCTTCATGCCGCTGCACGGAGCAAGGGCGCGGGCTTTCTCGATGCGCCTGTGTCCGGCGGCCAGGCGGGCGCGGAGAATGGCACGCTTACCGTCATGGTCGGCGGCGAGGCGGAGGATTTCAGCAAGGCTGAGCCCGTGATTGCCGCCTACGCGCGGACGGTCACCCTGATCGGCCCCTCGGGCGCCGGCCAGCTCACCAAGATGGTCAACCAGATCTGCATTGCCGGGCTGATCGAAGGTCTCGCCGAGGCGCTCGCTTTTGCCAAGCGTGCGAACCTCGACATCCCGAAAGTCATCGACACCATCTCCAAGGGCGCAGCCCAGTCCTGGCAGATGGACAATCGCTGGCGGACTATGGTCGATGGCAAGTTCGATTTCGGTTTCGCCGTCGATCTGGTGCGCAAGGACTTCGCGCTCGTGCTCGACGAGGCACGGGCAAATGGCGCCGAGCTCCCCGTGACGGCGCTGGTCGATCAGTTCTATGCCGAAATCCAGGCCATGGGCGGCAACCGTTGGGATACGTCGAGCCTGATCGCGCGGTTGGAGCGGAAGCCCTGACCCGATCCCCCTACTACGCCGCGTAGTCGAGCGGCAGCGCCGTGGTATATTTTATCTGCTCCATGGCGAAGGCGGAGCTCACGTCGGAGAGCTCGATCTTGGCGATCAGCTTTTTGTAGAACGTGTCGTAGCGCTCGATGTCCGGCACCACCACGCGCAGCAGATAATCCACCTGCCCGCTCATGCGGTAGAATTCGACCACCTCGGGAAAATCCTTTAGCGCCTCGTGGAAGCGGTCGAGCCATTCCTGCGTATGATGGCTCGTGGTGATGGAGACGAAAACGGTTACGCCGACATTGACCCTCTTGGCATCGAGCAGGGCCACGCGTCGCTGAATCACCCCGCTCTCCTCGAGCTTCTGGATGCGGCGCCAGCAGGGTGTGGTGGAGAGCCCAATCTGCTTGCCGATCTCGGCCACCGGCATCGTGCAGTCTTTCTGCAAGATGTCGAGAATCTTACGGTCCATTCTATCGAGCATAGGAGTCACGATAATATTTTTGCGCGATTTGAGCATAATGAGCAAACTCTTTTCGTAATTCCCTAATTTCTATAGGAAACACGCGGATTTCAGCGCATTGGGCCGAAAAAGGCTCGCGTAGCCCCGTGGCTAGAGCAACGCCAGCACCTCGCGACGCAGCACCGGCAACAGCCCCTCCTCGAACCACGGGTTCTTCTTGAGCCAACCATTGTTGCGCCAGGACGGATGAGGCAGCGGCAGGATGCGGGGGTGCGTTTCCCTGCCAAGATGTTTGCGCCAAGCGAGCATGGTCGCTTGCAGGCTGTCTCCGGCCTCTTCGCCGAGATGCCAGTTCTGCGCGTAGGAGCCGACGGCTAGCACGAGCTCAAGCTGCGGCATGACGGCAAAGAGGTCCCGGTGCCAAAGCGTTGCGCATTCCGCCCTGGGCGGAAGATCGCCACCTTTCGCATCCTGCCCGGGAAAGCAAAACCCCATGGGAAGGATGGCGATGCGGGCCTCGTCGTAGAAGTCTTGCGGCGTGACGCCCATCCAGTCGCGCAATCGGTCGCCCGAAGCATCGGTGAAGGGGATGCCGGACGCATGCACGCGGGTGCCTGGCGCCTGGCTGCAGACACCAAGCCGCGCCGTCCGGCTTACGCGCAAAACTGGCCGCGGCTCATGGGGCAATGGCTTGCCGCTAGGCGCTTCGACGCAAGTGCGGCAGGCGCGGACGCTGGCGAGTAAGCGGTCGAGCTCGGTTGCGTGTGCCCTCATAGATCCAGCGTCATGCCGTCTTGCGCTATCAGGTATCGGGACGCGTCGACCTTATCGACCTGCGCGAGCATGGCCTCACCCATATGCGTCAACAGCACCCGCTTGGCACCAAACCTCTCGTAATTGGCGTCGATGGCCTTGTAGTCGAGATGGATGGGCAGCGTCACATCATATTGAAAACATTCGCTGATGAAGAGATCGGCGCCTTGCGCCACGGCACAAAGGCTCTCCGTCCACCCGGTGTCGCCGGTAAAAGCGATCACCTTCTCCTCCAACTCGAACCGCAGCGCGTAAGGCGGAGCGCCGCAAGGGTGCTTGACCTCGATGGGCGTGATGGTGACGCCGTTGAGCACCAGCGGAGCCTGCTCCGCATATTCGACGAATTCGAGATCGAAGGCGCGCGGACATTTGATGATGTCGGGGTAGAGCGCCTCAGCTATCTCCACGAAGCGCGCCTCAAGACCTCGCGGCCCGGTCACGACGAGCGGGCGCGTCCGCTTGCTCCCATAGAGGGCGTCGATAAGGAACCAGGGGAGGCCGCCGAAATGGTCGCCATGGAGATGCGAGATGCACACCATATCGATGTCACTGGTCGCGAGCCCGAGCCTCCGCATCCCAATCAGCGTCGAGGCGCCGCAATCGATGAGGAATGTGGAGCGGTTCGACCGCACATGGAACGAGGTCTGTAGCTGGCCCCCCGCGCCGAAGGCATCACCACAACCGATGATTGTTAGACGCATGATCTACCGAAAAGTCCCATAACCTGAAGCCGCTGCTTCTCCTACGAGACGCCGAGTGCCGCCGCAACATACGCCATCAGCGTCTCAGCGCGGGGCGAGAGTAAACGTCCCATTAGGGACTTTACGCACATAGTTATCGCTAGGCACTTGGTTAAGGGCTGAAAGCGCGGCTCCGTGCCCAGGCCAAGGCCGCCCCTGTCCGCGTTCGGGTTAGTTTGTGGGCTTAACAGGCATGACAGCAGGCGTTTCAGCCGAGGCTCGTGCGGCCGCTTCGGCGGCAATGAACGCCAAGCGGCGCTCCTCCCGCAGCGTTCAGGAGGCCCGCGAGAAGCTCACCTATAAGTCTGGCTTCAAGCCGGAGTTCGAATATGAGCTGTTGCTCATGTTCGTGAAGAACGAGCTGTCCACGGCGGTGACGACGCCGCTGCTTGCCGTCATCGTCGCCTTGGGCGCGATGTTCTGGGCGCCGCCGGCACAGTTGATGCTGTGGCTCGCCACCGTTTTCGTCTCCAAGGGCATCCTGGTCAGCTTTTGCCGGCAATTCCTTAAAGCGCCGCGCGAGGACGCCAAGACCCCCTCCTGGCGCGGCAAGATTACCGCCGCCGAGTTCCTTTATGGCGTCTCGTGGGCGGGCGTCGCTTTCGTGAGCGCCGGCACCGAGGGCGAGGCGGCGCACATCTTCGTGTTCGCCACCCTTCTCGTCGTCATTTCGATGCGCGTGCTGTTCGCCTCGACGGTCATGCCGATCGTCTATGCGGGCACCCTGCCGATGACGGCAGCAATCGTGCTTCGCTTCGCGCTGCTCGACAACCCGTTCTATTGGGCGATGGCGGCGATGGCGGTCGGTGTCCATGTCTATTTCATCTGGCTAATGAACGGGATGAACTCGACGGTCACCGCCATGCTCGAGTTTCGTGCCGAGAAGGACGCGCTGATCGCCGAGCTCGAGCAGGCCAAGGCGATCTCCGACGAGGCGCGGCTGCGCGCCGAGGAGGCGAACCACGCCAAGTCCCGTTTCCTCGCCACCATGAGCCATGAGCTGCGCACGCCGCTCAACGCCATCCTCGGCTTCTCGGAGATCATGCGCTCAGAGATCCTGGGGCCGCACGAGATTCCGACTTACAAGGAATATGCCAACGACATTCATCACAGCGGCCAGCACCTGCTCAATTTGATCAACGAGATCCTCGACATCTCCCGTATCGAGGCGGGTCGCTACGAGCTGCATGAGGCCCCGATTGCCCTCGCCAACGTGGTCGAGGACTGCCAGCGGCTGATGCGGCTCCGGGCTGAGAACAAGGGATTGAAGATCGTCGAGCAGTTCGATCCCGACCTGCCCCAGCTCTGGGCCGATGAACGCGCCCTGCGCCAGATCTGCCTCAACCTCCTGTCGAACGCTATCAAGTTCACCCCGGCAGGAGGGACCGTCACGCTGACCATCGGGCGCACACCCGCAGGCGGCCAATTCTTAAGCGTGAAGGACACCGGGCCGGGCATTCCCGAGCACGAAATCCCGCGCGTCATGAAAAGTTTCGGCCAGGGGTCGCTCGCTCATCAGTCGGCTGAAGGTGGCACCGGGCTCGGCCTCCCCATCACCAAAGGATTGACCGAGCTGCATGACGGCACCTTCGAGCTCAAGAGCAAGCTCCGCTACGGCACCGACGTCATCGTCACCTTCCCGCGCAAGCGGGTGATGGAGGCCTTGCCCCGGCTGGCCGAGCACGGCGAGGAGCAGCACGAGCGGCCGCGTGCCGCGTGGCGCGCCGGCGCCAGACGCTAGCACTTGCGGCAAAGGCGGCACCTCCTCCCTTGCGGGAGCGGCGAACGCGATTGCTCTCGATCACCGCAGTCCCTACATAGTCCGCATGTCCATCAGCGAAGCGGGACTCCCCTTGGAAAGCCCTTGCATCGACGTCTGCGAGATCGACGCCAATTCAGGTCATTGCGCCGGCTGCGGGCGCTCGCTCGACGAGATCGCAAAGTGGGCGGCGATGAGCCGGGAGGAGCGGCAGGCCATCATGGCAATCTTGCCTGCGCGGCAGGCGCAGTCGGCACGAGCGAAGGGCTAGGCGATTGTCGGCTTGGCTTGCCCTCTTCATTCTCGCTTTTGCCGCGATGCTGCTGGTCAGCAACGAATCCGGCATCATCGCCAATCTCGATAGCAACAGTTTTGGCTATTTGGCGCTCGGTGCGGCTCTGCTCGTCTTTCTCGGCGGCGGGATGGTGTCCCGCTACCGCGGGCAGGCAAGCACCATGCTGCGCGATGCGGTCACCTGGGCGGCGCTCGGGCTAGCGCTGGTGGCGCTCTATTCCTATCGGGATGATCTCATGCCGATTGCGGGGCGACTCGCAGGCGAGCTCTTGCCCGGCAGCGCCATGACCGTCGAGGAAAGTCCGAACGGACCGGTCGAGGTCAAGATCAGGCGGCGTCTCGACGGCCATTTCACCGCCAAGGTTGAGGTGAACGGAAAGACGATTTCCATGATTGTCGACACCGGCGCCTCGACCATCGTGCTCCGCCCGGAAGATGCGGCAAAAGCCGGCATCGACGTCCACCATCTCAGCTACACCGTGCCAGTGATGACCGCCAATGGCCGCACCACCGCCGCCCGGGTCCGTCTCGATAGCGTGGCGATCGGCCCGCTCGACCGGCAAAAGGTGGATGCCCTGGTGGCCGAGCCCAACGCGATGACCGAGAGTCTGCTCGGTATGAGTTTCTTAAGCCGCCTGCGCTCTTATGAATTTTCCGGTGATTTTTTGACGTTGCGTCGCTGAACGCGAGGTCCAACGGCGCCCCCTGCCCTATCCTGGCCCCTGGAGCATCGAATGGGTTCTGGCGCCAAGCATGCGCTACGCGAGGCGTTGATCTGGGCAAGCGTTGCGCTTGCCGGTCTTGCTCTCTTCTACTTCTTCGACGATCTCACGGCTGCGTTTCACACCGGAGTCGAGGCCGGCGGCAAGCTTGCCAAAACCTCCTGGGCATGAGCTTCCTGGGCAGGCTGAAAAGCTTCGAGATGAAGGGGCGCGAATTGGTGCTCGTGCAGTAGTCGGAAGCCAGAGCGGAAACGAGCCACCTCTTACGCTGTTGGTCGGAAGCCGAAAATCGCCTATGGGGGGAGCATGTTTCCAAAACCGCGCCAGGATCTCCGACCCAACACGGCCGAGTTCGAGCGGCTTCCCTTCGTCAAGGCCACCGGATTTCGCGAATATGACGCCCGCTGGCGTTACCCCGAGGAGATCAATCTACTCGGGCTTGAGGCGGTGGGCGCGAGCCTCGCCGCCCTAATGCGGATGCGCGGCGTGCCGCCACGCATCGTGGTCGGCCACGACTATCGCTCCTATTCGGCGGCCATCAAGGCGGCGCTGACGACCGGCCTTCTCGCCGGCGGCGCCGAAGTCCACGACATTGGTCTCGCGCTTTCTCCCATGGCCTATTTCGCCCAATTCGATCTCGGTGTCGAAAGCGTGGCCATGGTGACCGCAAGCCACAACGACAATGGTTGGACCGGGATCAAGATGGGGATAGAGCGGCCGCTCACCTTCGCGCCTGAGGATATGAGCGCCCTCAAGGAGATCGTGTTCGAAGGACGTCTCGCATTGCCGGGCGGCGGGAGCTACATCTTCGTGCCGGACATGCCCGAGCGCTACATGGCCGACCTGCTCAAGCGGCCGCCGCTGATGCGCCCGCTGAAGGTCGTGGTCTCCTGCGGCCATGGTACTGCGGGTGCCTTCGCCCCCGGCGTGCTCGCCGAGCTCGGCGTGACCGTCGTGCCGCTCAATTGCGAGCTCGACTACACCTTCCCGGCTCACAATCCGAACCCCGAGGATATGGGCATGCTGCATGCCACGCGCGACGCCGTATTGGCGCATGGCGCCGATCTGGGGCTTGCCTTTGACGGCGACGGCGACCGCTGCGGCGTGGTCGACAATGAGGGCAAGGCGATCTTCGCCGACAAGGTGGGCGTCATGCTCGCTCGCGACATCTCCGCCCGCAACAAGGGCGCCCTGTTCGTCGCCGACGTGAAGTCGACGGGGCTATTCCTCACCGATCCCGTGTTGAAAGAGCACGGCGCCAGGACGCTCTTCTGGAAGACCGGCCATTCCTACATCAAGCGCTACAGCCACGAGACCGGCGCCCTTGTCGGCTTTGAGAAGTCCGGCCACTTCTTCTTCAATCCGCCGCTGGGCCGCGGCTATGACGACGGCCTCGTGGCGGCGCTCGCCGTGCTCGACATGCTCGACCGCAATCCCGACAAGACCCTCGCCGATCTGGAACGGGCGCTCCCGCGCACCTGGCAGTCACCGACCATGTCGCCCCATTGCGACGACGAAGTGAAATATCACGTCGTCGATCGCGTGGTGCATCACTTCCAAAAACTCGCCGCCGATGGTGGCAAGCTCGCCGGCCAGAAGATCAGCGAGCTGATCACCGTGAACGGGATCAGGATCGTGCTCGAGGATGGCACCTGGGGTCTGGTGCGTGCGTCCTCCAACAAGCCCGAGCTGGTGGTCGTGGTGGAAAGCCCGACCTCCGAGGAGAATATGCGGGCCATCTTCGCCGAGCTCGACGCTGAGCTTTCAAAGCAGCCCGAGGTCGGCGCCTACAATCAAAAGATCTGAGGCAGGCGCGTCCTCGTTCGGGCGAAGCAAGCATCACCCGTTGCCCCCCCAACACTATCGTGACCACGAGGCGCTGTAGCAAAACCGTCAGCCAGCTGTCGCATTTCTGCGAAGGGAATCTGGTGCTTCCGCAAACCATGACACACCTCGTCTTTGCATGCGGCGTCGCCGCCGGAATCATCCTCGATCTCCTGCTGCTAAGGACACTCCTCGCTCCGCCCTTCCGCATCTGGCCCACGCCCGGGCCGGGAAGCTGGCAGAGCCTCACCTTTTGGACATTGTTCCGGGGCTGCTGGCTCGCCACCTTCATTGTCGCGGCGCTTGATTGGAACAGCACGCCGCTGCTCGATTGGACCCGCTTCATCCCCGGCCTGCCGCTAGGGTTGATCGGCCTCATCATCACCGTCTGCGGCTATTTCAATCTAGGCCTCGGCAACACCTATTGCGGCGCGGACGGCCTCGTGACCGGCGGTCTCTACCGCTTCAGCCGCAACCCGCAATACGCCGCCTCGATCGCCGGACTGGTCGGCCTGTCCATCGGCGCCAACTCGATTCTCACCATTGTGTTGTCCACGCTGATTGTTGGCGCCCATGTCATGATGGCCATGGTCGAGGAGGACTGGCTGAAGCAGCGCTATGGCGCGCCCTACCGCGACTATTGCCGGCAGACGGCGCGCTTCCTCGACATCCAAGGTCTCATCGCGCTTGCCGATCGGAGCGGCCCTCCCGGCAGACGAGCTGACCCTATTCCGCGGCGACGGCGGAGCGACTTTCTCCGGCAACCACACGACGCGCAGCCCTGAGCACGTCCATGCCGGCGCCATCGAGATGCGCCGTCTCGGACAGATAGCGTCGGAAGGCGCGCGCACGCGGCTGGCCATGGAACAGGCCGAGGATGTGGCGCGTCATCTGATTGAGGCGCACGCCCCGGGCGAGCTCCGCCTCCGCATAGGGCATGAACCTGTCGAGCACCTCGAGGCGCGAGGGCGGTGTCGCCACCGACCCAAACAGCATCTGGTCGACGCCCGCGAGCAGATAGGGGTCCTGATAGGCGGCGCGTCCGAGCATCACGCCATCGACATGAGTGAGATGGCCTGCCGCCTCGTCGAGCGATCCGATACCGCCATTGACGATGATGTCGAGATCCGGCCGTCGCACCTTGACCCGATACACCCGCCCATAATCGATCGGCGGCACGTCGCGGTTCTCCTTCGGGCTTAGTCCTTCAAGCCACGCTTTGCGCGCATGCAGAACGAAAGTCCGGCAGCCTCCTCCCGCGACCGCATCGATGAACCGGTCAAGGCTCTCCTCCGCATCCTGGTCGTCGATGCCGATGCGGCACTTAACCGTCACCGGCACGCTGACGTTCGCCCTCATGGCGGCGATGCATTCGGCCACGAGATCGGGCTCGGCCATGAGACAGGCGCCGAACCGCCCCGATTGGACGCGGTCCGAGGGACAGCCGACATTGAGGTTGATCTCGTCATAGCCGAACTCCGCGCCGAGGCGCGCGGCCGCTGCAAGCCGATGCGGATCGCTGCCGCCGATCTGCAACGCGACCGGATGCTCGGCCGGATCGAATTGGAGCAGCCGCTCCGGCTGCCCGTGCAGGATGGCGTCGGCCGTCACCATCTCGGTGTAGAGCAACGTGCGCCTTGAGATGAGCCGCAGGAAATAGCGGCAGTGGCGGTCGGTCCACTCCATCATCGGGGCGACGGCGAAACGGTGTGCGTTTGTTTTCAATGACTTGCGCGGAGTTTGTTAGTCGTAGCGCTGGCCCCAGCCAAAAAGTGCCTTCAGCACGGGGTCAAGTGCTTTGCCCTTGTCGGTTAGGAAATACTCATAGCGGGGTGGGTGGCTTTCGTACAGCCGGGTTCCGACAACGCCCTGACTCTCAAGCGTCTTCAAACGTGCGGAGAGCGTGTTCGGCGCCACACCGGACAGGCCGCTCTCCAACTCCTGGAAGCGCAAAGGTCCTTTGCGGAACAGGTCGCGCAGGATGAGCAGCGACCATTTCTCGCCGATCACATCGAGCGCCCGTGCGACCGGGCAATCCTGGCCGTATCCTGTTGCCATGCGGGCTACATAGCCGCACGGCTCTCCCTTTGCAAGTGACTATAACTTGACTAGTCACTAGTGATATTGTAGTTACAGCGGATCGCAACCCGTCATCAGAGGTGCTCCCATGACCATTCCAGCCTATCTGCCCTATTACGTTCTCCTTGGCAGCGCGGGCATCATCGCCACGCTTCTCTACGGATTGAGCCGGGCGCTCGCGAAGGCCGATTGGACGCCAGTGGAGCGTGCCCGCGCCGTTCGACTATCGGGTGTTGTCCTCATCGGCTGGTTCGTCGCCGCAACTGGCCTTGCGCTTGCCGGTGTCTATCAGGCCGCAGCCGATCGCATTCCCGTCATTCAGTTTGGGATCGCCGTGCCGATCCTGATCGGCGCATGGCTCATCTGGCGGTCGGAAGCCGTGAGGCACGTGATTGATGCCATGCCACAAGCATCGATCGTCGGCCTCCAGCTCTATCGCGCACTAGGCGTGATCTTTCTCATTCTCTATGCGAGCGGCAGGCTGCCCGGCCTCTTCGCCTGGCCGGCCGGCGTCGGCGACATTCTGGTCGGCGTGCTCGCCCCATTCGTTGCCCTTGCCTATGCGCGCGCACCCCATGAGAACGGCGACCTCGTGGCCGCATGGAACGGTCTTGGCATTCTCGATCTTGTCGTCGCTGTCGGCATGGGCTTCGCCACGTCGCCGTCGCCGTTCCAGCTCCTCGCATTCGACCGGCCCAACGATCTCGTGAGTCTCTTTCCGCTCGTGTTAATCCCGACCTATCTCGTACCGCTCTCGATCCTGCTGCATCTTGCCTCGCTCACCAAGCTGCGCCGAAGCGCCATGCCGGCAGCGCGCCATGGCAACATCGTCACTGCTCGAGCCTGAGCTGGAGCGAGCGAAGCACGGCCCCGCCGTTAATGCAGCTCAGAGGCTGCCTCCGGCGGGGCCGGAGGCCTGGGCTTGGAAATCATATAGGCGGCGACGTCCCAAGCCTGCTGCACGCTCAGCACTGGATCCTGGTAATGGACGGTGAAGGGCATGTTGGTGCGGATATAGGCGGCGGCATAGGCGGTCTTGGCCATGCCAGCGGCAGCATTGAAGCTGTCATCTCCCCACAGCGGCGGGATGGAATAGCCGACGCCCGGCGAGGCGCTTCGCTCTCCCTGTCCGTCGTCCTTGTGACAGTTCGCGCAAAGCTTGGCATAGACATCTGCCCCGCGTGTGCCGTCCGGCGCCAGGGGCGGGTCCTGCAACGACAGCAAGCCCATGCCGGCGACGCGCACGCCTTGCGGCGCACCCTTCCCCAAGAACTTAATGTAGGCGAGCAAGGCTTCCATCTCGGGTCCGTCCACCGGCAAGCTCTTGCCGTTCATGCTCCTTTGCATGCAGCCATTGACGCCCTCCTTGAGCGTAATCACTTGATCGTCGACCAGGATGGGAAAACTGGCGAAAGTGGATACGAAGGGAGCGGCGAAGGGTTTGAGCCCGGCATTGAGATGGCAGTTCGCGCAAGCGAGGTCGTTTCCCGCGTAGCGCTTGGCCGGATCAGTTGCGCTCTTACCGATTTGGCTCGCCGTGTTGACCACCAGCGCATGGCCGTAACGAATGAGATCGCCTTTAGGACCGGGCGGCAGATTGGCGAGGTCGCGCGCGTACCAATTTGTCGGCCATCCCCAGATCAGATAGCCGGCTCCGAGACCGGCTGCGAGCGCGGCGACGACAACGAACGCGACAACAAGGGCTTTCACTTGGCTTTGCATGGCTCTCGATCCTGTGATGGGCGAAAACACAGACGGGACATAATTGAGCTTACAATTCCTCTTGTACACAAAGGCTCCCGCTCGCCATGCGAACAAGACGACGACACCTGCTTTTGATTGCGACTGGCGGAGCGCTCAGCGCATTGATCGTCGCCGTGCTGTTACAGAGGACAATCATGCCCAATCCGATCGCTCAATTTGCCAGCTCCGCCCTTGCGGTCTTCGGCATTCGCACCGCCGAAGAGCCCCCTTTCGAGGTGGTCGATCGCGTCGACGCTGTCGAAATCCGGCGTTATGGCCCGCGCTTCGCGGCGGAGACGACGGTAGATGCCAATGACAACAAGGCCATGAACGAGGCGTTCTTCACCCTTGCCGGTTACATCTTCGGGGGTAACCGGCAGAAGCGCGACATCGCCATGACCGCGCCGGTAGCGAGCGAGAGCGGCGAGGCGATGGCCATGACGGCGCCGGCCGCGATGGAGCGAGGGCAGCATAGCGGGCTCACCATGCGCTTCTTTCTTCCCGCGGAGATTACGCCGGTCAATGCGCCGGAGCCGAACGACACGAGGGTCAGACTCATCGAGGTCCCCGAGGAAACCGTGGCCACGCTCCGCTTTACCGGCACTTGGGGCGCAGCCGCGATCAATGCTCGGAAGCAGGAGCTTGTCGCCAAGCTGCTCGACACGCGCTGGTCGCCACTCGGCGAGCCCTTCACTCAGTTTTACGATCCCCCCTTCACCATCCCTTTCCTTCGTCGCAACGAAGTGGCGGTCCGCGTCAATCGCCTTTGACCAGAACAATGGCAGCAAGGGGCTCTCCTTCATCTCGAAGTTGACCCTTGGGAAAATGATGATCCTATGATGCGGGAATCGCCCAACGCCTCCAATTCGCACCCGGCAAGGGCAATCCCGGAGTGAGCAAGCAAGATGGCCAAGATGGCGGCGAGCAACGCGCAAATGACCACCGATCCCGTATGCGGGATGACGGTGGACATCGGAGCCCGCGGCCCGAGTTACGACTATTCCGGCCAGACCTATCGCTTCTGCTCGGAAGGTTGCCGGACCAAGTTCGCGGCCGATCCCGAACACTATCTCACCAAACGGGGAGAGGCGAAGCCACTGCCGCAAGGCACGCTCTACACCTGCCCGATGCACCCTCAGATCGTGAAGGAAGGGCCGGGCCACTGCCCGATCTGCGGCATGGCGCTCGAGCCCATGGGCGTGCCGCCGGAAATCACCGACAACCCCGAGCTTAGGGACTTCACTCGGCGGCTCATGGTGGCCGTGCCCCTATCGCTCGCGCTCCTCGCGCTCGACATGGGCAGCCATGTGTTCGGCGTTGATCTCCTTCCCTTCCTCTCCGCGAGCGCCAAGCAATGGCTCCAGCTGCTGCTCGCCATCCCCGCCGTGCTCTGGTGCGGTTGGCCCTTCTTTGCCCGCGGCTGGGACTCGCTCCGGTGGTGGCGGCTCAACATGTTTTCCCTGATCGCGCTCGGCACCGGCACGGCGTTTCTTTACAGCCTCGTCGCCACCCTCGCGCCCGGCCTCTTCCCCGCCGCCATGGCCGATGCCCATGGCCGGATCCCGGTCTATTTCGAGGCCGCTGCCGTCATCGTCGCTCTCGTCCTCGTAGGGCAGGTGCTTGAGCTTCGGGCGCGCGAGCGTACCGGCGGCGCGATCCGCGCATTGCTCGATCTCGCGCCGAAGACAGCCCTGCGCGTGGAGCCGGGCGGCAAGACGGAGACGGTGCCGCTCGCCTCGGTCAGGGTCGGAGACGTCTTGCGCGTCCGCCCCGGCGATAAGGTCCCTATCGACGGGACGGTGCTTGAAGGCAGAAGTGCCGTCGATGAGTCGATGCTGACCGGCGAGCCGGTGCCGGTGGAGAAGGTCGCCGGCGAGCGCGTCACCGGCGGCACCTTAAATGGCACCGGTAGCTTCGACA
>Ga0315284_10002741_pt1 | contig 25135 bp, 17 predicted proteins | sample YL17G09_16_MG_FD_203696 | JGI IMG/M metagenome (GOLD analysis project Ga0315284, IMG submission 203696) | Sediment microbial communities from Yellowstone Lake, YNP, Wyoming, USA - YL17G09_16 | ecosystem: Environmental > Aquatic > Freshwater > Lake > Sediment | place: USA: Wyoming | collected...
AAGGTTTTCAAGGACTATGTTGATCTCCTCCGCGGCGTTGTCGAACACGCCGTCCTTGGGCAGGCTGTAAACCCATTCCGCCCCGTCGAGCGCGTACTCGATTCGCGCGACCCGCGTGGTCTCTTCCGTCACCGTGCCGCCTATGATTGTCTGCGTGACGTTGCGCGCCTGGTCCTTGTTCGTCGCGGCGTTCAGGTTGGTGATTTGCGGCGCGGTGTTGTCGATGGTGAATTCGTCGGAGATTACCTCCGCCTCAAGCGCGTTGCCGTTCGGGTTGCCCGGCTTGTCGGACGCGACAAGTTTAAGCCGGTATTTGCCCGATGGGAAGAGCGCGCTCTGGAGCACCCAGGTCATTTCGCGCGTGGGGCTGTGAAGGGTGAGGAGTTTCCAGCGCTTTTCGCGGCTTTCCTTGTAATAGAGGTTGAATTCAAGGGTGTCGCCGTTGGGGTCCGTCGCCTGCCAGGTAAGTTGGAGGGGCTGTCCACCGCCGAGCGCCTCGGGCGCCGGCGCCTGCTGTTGCGGCGGGTTGGAAGGCAGGGATGGCATGGATCCTCCGCCTTCGCCGGGGCCGAGCATCATGGCTGTGATTGCCGGCCTCAGGTTTACCGCGGAGTAATATATGGTCACTTCTTCCAGGACTGCCTGCGGCTCTTGCCATGTGGCGCGGAACTGGATAAAGCGCCCGCGCGGGCTTTTTATCAGGAAGATGTTGTCGCTGGCTTCCTCGGACCAGCCGCTCCACGTGTTGTCCGGGGTTTCGGTGTTGCCGCTGCGGGTCTGGAAGGAAAGTTTGCCCGAGGCCTTGCACTTGATGTTACCCCAGTCGCTAAGGCTGCTGGTGTCGAAAACATGCGAGGTGTAAACACCGTCCTTGGTCACCATGTCGCTGATGCGATAAACCACGCCCGGACCGCTTGTGCCCACCACGGCAAGGTCGCCGTTGGAGACCTCGAACGTCAGGGCCTGCGGTTCCTTGATGGTGAAGAAGGAAAGTTCCTTTCTGTCGAAGTCATACTTGTAAATACGGTTCTCGCCGACCGCCGCGATGAAGATATTGTTCGCGCTTCCCCTGATGTTCGCGACAAGGTTCTTCGACTGGAGAAGTATCTGGATGTCGCCGTTCTTGTCAAGTTTTACGACGGTTCCGCCCTCGTAGCCCTGTACTGGATATTCGATGCCGGCAGGGGTGTTGCCATTGGCGCCGGGCGCAGCGGGTCCGCTTGGCGCGCCGCTCTCCCCGGAGCCGAGCATCTCTTCGGAGTACTCGTATGCGCTCTTGTCCGCCGCGTTATTGACCGCGAGATAAATCTCGCCCTGTCGCGCGTAGATGGCCCGGATGTCGGTGGCGGGGAAGTCGTACATGACGGTCGGGGTCGGCTTCTCCTTTGCGAGTTCCTCCGGCGTCAGTTTGAACAGGATTGCTCCCGGGGACGTGCCGAAGTACAGCGCGCCGTCGTCGCCGAAGGCGAGCGAGAAGATGTGGTTCTCCTCGGAGTCAAATACGATTGCGTTCTTCTCGCCGTCGTCGGTTATCTTGTAAAGCCTTCCGGCGGGGCCGGTGGCGACGTACATGTCGCCGTTTGCGTCGAAGCACATGTCCCAGACGTATAACTCCGGCAGGGTTGCGTATTCCGTCGCGACGCCTTCGGGCGTTATCTTGATGATTCGCCCGCTGGGCATCATCGCGGCGTACAGGTTGTCCTTCGCGTCAACGAGCATTTTCGTGACGATGACGTCGGTGGAAAATTTCTCGTCGAGCGTGATTTTCGCAAGTTTGTTGTCCGGCGTCAGTCTGTATATGGCCGCGCCCTGGCCGGTGCCGAAGTAGGCCGTGCCCTTGCTGTCGATGGCGGAGGACCAGATGGCAAGGGGGCCCTTGTCTTCCGTCTCGATTTTCGTGAATTCCCGCTCAAGGCGCAACTGCCCCTTGGATGAGAGGGAAAGATTTTTCATCTCGCCGGTGGCGAAATCCTGCCCCTTTAGTTGCCACTGGCTGCTGGTGACGGCGAGGGCGTGTCCCGCGATTATTGCCACAAGCCCCGCGACGAGGAATGCTTTGAGAACTTTCATGCGCTAGTTCTCCTTTCTATTGATTGTCAGATGGATTGTATGCGAGCCTTCGACTACCCAGTCATATTCTTTTATGAAACGCTTCGTGTCGGGCCATACCGTTGCTTCGTCTCCCGCGACGGACTGGAACTCCTTCACGACCGACGGCGGAAGTTGCGTGAGGATTTTTCCCTTGTAACGTATGCCGGAGGTCTTGTACTTTATGGTTGTCACGAAGGCGTTGGGCTTGAACAGTTCGCGGCCTATGTCGATCATGTCCTCCACGCTGCCGGCGCTCATGGCGACGTCCGCAAGGTCCGAGTTCGCGGAATTGCCGCCCTGCACAACAAGGTCGACCGCGTCGCCCGTGATGTCCTCCGGGATAGTAACCTTCATCTCTTCCCACCATTCGCCCTTCTGGTAGCCCTTCAGTTTCAACTTGAGCGTTACCTCCTCGCCGGGCCTTGCTTCCTTGGCGTCGGTGGTTACCTGCTGAATTGTCGCCGCGCGCAGTTCGCGCACGATGTCCAGCGTGATGTCCACGTATTCGAGTTGCACATGGTGATAAGGGTTCATAATTATCGAGGCGAGCATTTCCGCCATGCCGCGGCTGAAGGCGAGCCCGCCCGCGCTTGCGTATGAATCCCACGTCGTAACTTCATCGTGTCCCTCGAATTTGAACTTCATCTGGGCATACGCCGTAACGTCGCCCATCGCCGGCAGGCCCTCGCCGATGACGTTGCTTGCGCAGTAGTAAATTATGTTCGGCAGCAGCGCTTCAAAGTTGGCCATTTCGAGTTTGTAGGTCTTGTATTCGGCCTGGCCGCTCTCGCGGTTTTTCTTCACCGCGGTGCGGATTGTGAGGGGGATCATCTTGACGAAATCCTTTTCATCCGTCAGTTCGCCGGAAATGCTCGACGAGCGGTCCCGCGTCAGAACGCCCACCTGGTTGAGAGAGCCGCCGATTTTGAAGGAACTATACCTGCTGGTCATTATCGTCGTGATTGACCCCACCGTGACCGGCAGTTTGCATTCGCCGCAACTCAGGAATGGGTGGCCGAACGCGACCATCTTGTTGCCGTCGAGCATGGTGAGAGTGCCGAAGGCGTAAATCTCCATGTCGCCGCGAACCAGCGGCACGCCGATTGTGCTGCCCGGCTCCGGCTGAACCTTCTCCTGCTCGGCTCCGGCCGCCCCGCCGCCCTGGAGGAGTTCAATGTTGTATTTCTTCATTTCCGCGGCGAAGGCGTCGAACGCGCGTTCGTTGAAACCGGAGACGATAAGCGGCGTGGAAAGGTAATGCAATTTCGTGCGATAAGCGGCGAGCGGATCGTCCACGGCCTCCTTTTCCGGCGCAAGGACCGTTCCCTGCTCCGCGTAGGCGTCTTCCAGCGGCGTCTCCATGTCCTCTATCATCTGCTCGATGGGGGTCACGCCGCCTAGGGGCTCCATGCTGTTTGACCACGCCAGCGCCAGCGCGCCGATGAGGTAATCCTTGCCGTCGTCGCCCGTGACGTACACCGGGCTGCCGCTCATGCCCTGCGCGATTCCGCCCTTGGTGAGGAACTTGTCGTTGTCGTCAATCTTGCCGTCCCCGCTGTAGTCAACAGTCGGGTCCTCCGAGCACTTGACAATGATGACGTTGCGCTGGGGCGCGAAATTCCACAGGACGCCGAGGACCTCAACGTTGAACCTTTGGGGCTTGGTGCCGTGGAACACCGTCAGGGCGTGGCCTTTCATCCCCGTCTTTACATCGGCCAACTTCATGATGGGAGGGCGGTCGGCGCGGGCCTGCGTGAACGCCAAAAGAAACAGGGCGGCTCCCGCCAACGTAATAAAACAAAATCGCTTCACGGTGTGTCTCCTAAAAGTGCTGACACACAAATGGAATGGAAAAACGGGACCTTCGACGTGATGATGCGCCCGCCGTATTGCCGCAAAAAAGTGGGGAGAGGTGGATTCGAACCACCGAAGCATGTAATGCAGCAGATTTACAGTCTGCCCCTTTTGGCCGCTTAGGTATCTCCCCACGTGCAAGTCCAATAAAGGAAATGTATGACGCACCGAAACTAATGGAGCTAGCGGTGAGATTCGAACTCACGACCCCCGCATTACAAGTGCGGAGCTCTGCCACTGAGCTACGCTAGCCCGCACATCGTCGGTAAAACTTCAGTATAACACATGAAATCGGAACTTCCAGACCTTTTCTTGCGTAGACGAGATGGTCAGACGCCAAAGAGGACCCCGATCTGATCGGGGGACGGGAGGGGTCTGACCCCCAGGCCCGCAACATTCTTATACCTGCACCCCGACCCAAATGTTTGAACCAGCGCGCTGCTCTATGGATTGCCGTAAACGCCCAGTTTGGCGATTATCTTTTCAATGCCGGTTTTCTCGTCCCCGTCTGGCAGGCTCTTGGCGTAAATCTCAAGGTGATGCAGCGCCCGCGCCGCATCCCCGCGCTGGAAAAGGTAAAGGAACCCCAGTTCCTTGTGCGCCAGCGCGAAGTTTGGACGGAGGCTGACCGCGTTCTCAAGCGTGTTGATAGCATCGTCGATGCGCCCCAGTCCGCGCAGCCGCCTTGCTTCCCGGATTGCCGCGTCCGCGCTCTCCGTAAGCATTTTCCCGATCTCGTCGGCCGCCTTGTCATACTGCCCCTGCTGCGCGTAAATGCTGGCGATGTACGCCCGCGCCTGCGTCGTCCCCGGGGGAATCTCAGCCGCCTTCGTGAAACAAGTCAGCGCCTTTTCAAAGTCGCTCTCATCGTAGTACAGCAGGCCCAGATTGAAATACGCCTCCACCAGTCCGGGGTCTTTCTCCACGGCGGCTTCGTAATCCTTTATCGCCGCATTGCGGTACTTCGTCGTGTCCGGCGAAATCCGGCGCCCGGCGCGGAGTTTGTCCTTCCACAAATCATTCGAGTACCCGCGCCAGAAATAAGCCTCGGCGACTTTCAGGCGCGTTGCCTCGTCCGTGCCCGCGCCCAGAGTTCTGATAAGTTGGTCCGCCGACTGCACCGCCTTCGCGTAGTCGCCCTGCGAATCAGCCGTTTTAATGTCGGCCAGCAGTTTGTCGGCGGTTTGGGCTCGCGTTACGCATCCGCCCGCGGCCATTGCCAGCGCAAGCAGCGCCGCCACTCCGAACAGAAGTCTTGCATGATTCATGTTAAGTTTTACGTCCATCTTTGAAATCCTTGTTGTAGATACCAGATGTCCAGTTGTCCAGCGTGCTACTTTATGCCCTCGACGCCCAGCGCCTCCGCCCATTTCTTTATCGCGGCGTACCGGTCCGCTTCCGAGCCGTTCGCGTCGTAGCCGATGTCCTTCTTGCCCGTCAGGCGCGCCAGCATCGCGTTGGCGGCGTTGCGTATGTCCGAGTCATCGCTGAAAAGTTGATAAACGAGAGCGGTGTTCCGCTCCTTTTCCGGCAGAAGATAGAAGAACTTCAGAATCATGCCCGCCGCCTGCGGCTCCATGTCCTCGTTCTCAGTCAGCCTCAGAACGTCCGGCGTGGCGATTGCGCCGATGCCGACAAGCGTCTTCAGCATCGCATCCTCGCGTTCGTCCCACTTGGCGGAGGCGTCTTTGAACTTGCCGATTGCCTCGTCAATCTTCTTTTGCGTTTCCGCGTCCGCGACCGGGATTTCGGGCTTTGGCACCTTCACTTCCGGCTCAGGATTCTCCACGGGCGCTGGCGGATTCTCCGGGGGAGGGGCCTCCGGCGTTTCGGCGCCCGGCCCTTCCGGCGCGGCCTCGGGAGTTGTTTCGCCGGGCGGCGTCGCGGTTTCCGGCGCAGTCGCGGCGGGCTTGGCGGCCGGCTTCTGTTCCTTCGGCTTGTTGGAAGCGCATCCGGCGAGCAGCGCGACGAGCGCCAGCATCAGCAAAAAATATCTCATGATGAAAATCTCCTTGAGGTAAACGCGGATATTATCGCATCAAAATCGCAAGGGGCAAGTTTATCCACGCCCGCCCCGCCCGTCAAGCGAATTCATCATTACCTGTTCTCACAGCCGCGAAGGCCGCGCACCGTAATCCACGCCATCAGCCTCTTGACAGCGCGCCCTCCCGCTGGTTTGATATAGGTCTTTACCTGTCCGTTATTTCGAGAGTCACGTACACCGCTTGAAGGAGGGGAAACCGATGACCGTTTCACCAGGCTTGCTTGCAAAGCGTCCGGCAAACGTCCGCAAGGTTTTCAACGAAGTGCCCACGCCGCTCGTCAACGGCAAGGCTCTTTACGACACGGCGAAGAAGGAGCGCTTCATCGTCGGGGCGTTCAACGTCCGCTGCCTGCTCAGCGCGCCGGGCATAGCGCTGGCGGCGAAGGAGACGAACAGCGTCCTTGTTTACGAAATCGCGAAGTCCGAGATTTCCTACACCGGCCTTCAGCCCGAAGTCTTTGCGCGCGGCATTGTGGAGGCCGTCAGGCGCGTGAACTGCGAGGTGCCGTACGGCATTCACGCCGACCACACTACGGTGAAGGACACGACGCCCAAATCGATCGAGGATGCGCGCGATATCATCAAGCGTTCCATTGCGAACGGCTATACGTCCATAAGCATTGACGCCTCGCACAACCAGAACGAGGACAACCTGCGCATCACCGCTGATTTGGGCAAGCACGTGCAGGAGGCCGGCATCGGGCTGGAGGTGGAGATAGGCGAGATCGGCGGGGAGCGCGGCTTTTCCACGCCGGAGGAAGCGAAGTGGTTCATCAACGGCCTTATCCGCGCGGGTGTTGCCCCGGACCTGCTCGCCATAAACAACGGCTCGGTCCACGGCAATTACGGCCCGGGGACCGGCGAGGGAATACAACTTGATTTGACGAGAAAAATTCACGAGGCGATAAAACGCTGGAACGTCGGCATCGCCCAGCACGGCATCACAGGCACGCCGCTGAAGAAGATTGAGCAGTTCGCGGATTACGGGATCTTCAAGGGCAACGTGGCCACTCTTTGGCAGAACATCGTCTTCGGCCTCAAGATGGATGACCAGGGCAACACGGTTTACGATGAGAAGGGCGGCTACATTAAACTCGAAAACGAGGGCCTCCCGATGGACCTGTGGGCGCAGGTCGCGGCGTGGATGAAGGAAACCAACAATACCGGCGGGAACATCAAGAAGGTGCTTGTCCAGTTCAAGGACAAGATCGAGTCAATCGACAAGAAGTACAAGGAGCGGATTGACAAGAGCACGTTTGAGTGGGCGAACAAGATGTTCGCCGCGTTCCGCGCGAAGGGGTCCGGCGAGAAGGTTCTCGACCACATCGGCAAGTAGCAAGGCCGCGGATTGCTGCGTCAAAAAGGCAGCCCACCCTGGCACTCCCCGGTGGGCTGTTTTGTCATGGGGCGGCGGTCTTGATTTTGGGCGGGGCCGGCATGGCCAGGTTTGCGTAAATTGAGAAAGACCTTGGCACAAGAAAGGTGTTAAATGAGGAAAGTTGCTGTACAAGTGGGCGGTATTGTGGGAGAATATGATAGTCCCTCGCCGCAGCGTTCCGGAAAGTGTCCCCTGTTTTTGAGGGAGGGCGTTATGTGTATGCGCATCCACAGAGTAATCATGGTCCTTGCGGTCCTCGCCATGGCCGCCGCGTTTTCAATTACGGCGAACGCCGCGGGTGACGAGTACATCAAGGCGGTCAAGGCCGCGATACCCTACACGGTAATCATTTCCGCTGACAAGCCGCTCGGTTCGGGCTTTATCGTCAAGGGTAGCGGCGGCTACTACGCGGTCACGTTCACGGCCGTAGCCGGCCAGAACAAGAGCGTAACGGTTACGACTAACGACGGCAAGCAGTACCAGGCTGAGCTGCGTGGCACCAGCCCCGGCGCGGGGGTGGCGGTCTTCAGGCTGACCGATGTGAAAGGGGAAATCGCCGTGGCCACGTTCGGCAACAGCGCAAAGTTGGAGGTGGGCGAGAAGGTCATCGCTCTTGGCAACGTGCAGGATTACGGCATCTGCGTTACCGCCGGCATCGTAAGCGGGACTTACAGGGTGCAGGCGCAGGCGCCTGCGGAGGGGGGCCAGGGGCCCGACATTGATTTCATCCAGACCGACGCCGCAATCAATCCGGGCCAGGTTGGCGGCCCGCTGGTGAATCTCGACGGCGACGTTGTGGGAATGTGCATCACGTTCACCGGCGGCGCTATGCAGCCGAATCCCACCTGGAACGCGCCGTTGCCGCAGATGGGGCTTGACATCGCGTTGCCGATTGATTCCATCGAGGACGCCATAAAGCAGTTGATACGCGCAGGCGGGGTCATGGCAATGGCGAGGGATTTCGGCTTCGGCGGGATGCAGGATGTGAACGCCGACACGATGCAAAGACTGAAACTTGCGAACAAGGATGGCGTGCTGGTATTCAGCGTTATTAAGGACAGCCCCGCGGACAAGGCCGGCATTCAGTCGAACGACGTGATAATCGAGTTTAACGGCAAGCCGGTGAAGAACGCGGACGACCTGAAGGCCCTCGCGCAATCTGTTTCGATGGGCACAAAGGTTACCGTGAAATTTGTCGGCATGCGCGAAAATAAGCCTGCGCAAGGCAGCGCGGAAATACAACTGCCGGAAGCGGAAAAAGGCGGCATCAGCAATGAAGTGCCCGGTGAGAGCGGAGCGGTGGTGCGGTCCGATTGCGCCACGGCGATTTCCGACATCTCCCGCGTGGAAGGGACGCCGGCCGTGTCCTCGGCTGCGGACGGCTCTGTTTACGCCAAACCGATTAGCCGCGTTTCCCCATGCGTCATAATGATGGACAACGGCGCATCCGCGATACTGCTGCCCAAGAACGTTGCGGGTAACGACGAGGTGCGATACTTGATTACGGCCGCGCATACTTTCGGGGGAAGAGAGAAGATCCGGCTGACGTTCTACAAGGGCGAGGGCGAGGTGCGCGAGGCGGTGCAGGTTGACGGCGATGTTGTGGGCACGGACACCAGGAACGATATCGCGGTGATAAGGGTTGCCGTAGTCGGCGCGCCCGACCAGATTGCGATAGGAAAGACGAAGGACGCGGACTACGGCACGGAGGTAATATGCGTTGGGAGCGGCGGCTTGGATTTTTCCGTCACGGCGACGGCGGGGATAATCAGCGTGAAGAATTGTCAGCCGCGTGAAGGACTTGCGGGCAACTTCTGGGCGACATCCGCGTGCGTTGTGGACGGCGGCGCGCTGATCGATAAGGGGGGCAAACTCGTGGGACTTTGCACGCGCGTTGAAAATACTTTTCCCAGGGACGGTGTGAGCCTTTTTCTTCCGGCGGAAACGGCGCTGGCCGTGGCGCGGGAACTGATAGTCATGGGGAAGACAAAGTCGGGCTACATAGGGCTTGAGTCTGTGAGGGACCTCTCGCTGGAGGAGATGATAAAGTACAAGGTCTCCGGCGGCGTGGCGATTGTGAAGATTGCGGCGGGCGGTCCCGCGGAGAAGGCAGGGCTGAAGGAGAAGCAGATAATCGTGAAATTCGGCAACGCGGATGTTATGAACACGGCGAATCTGAAGATGCTGGCAGAGGCGGCGGAAATCGGCAGGAGGGTTTTGATAACGGTGATCGACACTGATGAGAGCCGCAAGACGGTTGAAGTGGAGGTGGTTGTGAAGGAATAAACGCGCGGAAGGAACGGGAAATATTAAGATTGACAGGCTGGTAAAAAAGTGGTATGTTTCCTTACTTTCTTACTTTTTGGATAATAATGGAGTTATGAGCCAGGCGGTTTGAGACACCCACGGACGGGCTAGATATGATTATGCGATTTTTCAAAGTTGTGGTGTGGCGTTCCCACGGGAACGAATTGCCAGGCAAAAAGGCTGGCATTGCAGCGTAAAGACGCGGTGCCGGTTTTTAATTTTTGCGCACAGTACTTGTCAGCGATTAGTTGCGGATGAATTCAGCGTGCCCGGAAAGGGGGTGATGCCAACACGCGAGAAGTAGCACGTTAATAAAAGATGACACACATAAATTACGAGAGAAACGGTTTCATGGGTGCTTTGCATTTCCTGAAGTAATATCAAAGTTACGAATCAGTGTGTGTGCCAAACGAGGAATCTTTTGGGGAGAGTTGACATGTTTCTTAAATATTTCATGTTTTGTGTTCTCGTGGCGGTTCTGTTCGTGGGAACGGGAACCGCTTTTTTTGCGTCGCCTGCTTATGCCGCTACAGGCACGATAAGCGCAAATCCCAATCCGGTGTACATACCTTACGGCTCTAGCACGGGCACAACCACCATAACGTGGTCCGCGTCCGGGACGACCGCGCAGGTATGGGTGAGCGTGAACGGCGCGGCGGAGACGAACTTCGCCACGGGCAAGAGCGGCTCCCAGGCTGCGACCTGGATTCAGCCGGGGAGCGTTTATGTTTTCAAACTTTATGACGGCACGAGCCACACGCCCCCGGCGCTGGCATCCGTCACGGTGAACGGCCTGAGGCCGACCGGCACGATTTCGGCGAATCCGTGGACGGACGCAACGGCGGCGTCCGGCAACGCCACCACGACGATAACCTGGTCAACGGTGGGCTGCACAAGCGCGCAGGTCTGGGTGAGCATGGACGGCGCGGCTGAGGGCAACTTCGCCACCGGCGCCTCCGGCTCACAGGCGGCGACTTGGATTCAGCCGGGCCACTGGTATGAATTCAGGCTTTACGCCGAGACGAGCCACACGTACCGGCTGGCGTCCGTGCGCGTCTATGGCAGAACGACCGAATACCAGGTCGGCATGAACTACTACAAGCACGGCGTTTCGATAGAAACCACCTCTTTCCTGTCGCAGTACCACACCACGTATAACGGGGTTTCGGTGCGCACGACAGTCCAAGGCCAGTTGCAGGACATGGCCAACAGGGGCGCGACCACCGTAAGAACCTGTATATGGCTAACGTCCACGCAGACCGGCGCGTTCGGTCCCAATGAGACGTTCAAGTGGCACTTCCCGCCCTGGGACGGCGCCGTCGTCATTAACGGCGTTACGTACAAGGAACTGGACAACCTGCGTCAGTTTGCGCAGGACGTCGCGGCTATCGTGGCCACCGACGGCCACAGGCTGAAACTGCAGATTTCGTTGATGCCGAACTGGGCCTCCGATTACCACGTTGGCACGCCCGGAACCACTCTGGGCAACGAGAACCTTACCGCCGCCCAGATGCTCCAGAAGTGGACTGATTCGTACACGACCATCATAAACCACGTGTATGACATCACCCGCGGCGACGGCTTGAAGGTTGTCGAGAGCGTCTATCTCATGTGGGAAGTGATGGTCAAGTACCACTCCGACGCCGGCTGGGGCGGAAAAACCAACGACGATTGGTTCCTGCTCAATGAATGGCCGGGCTTCGTGACGTTCTGCGGCACCAAGGGCGTTACGCCGACCATTTACTTCCAGGCGTTTTCAACCGACGCGGAGATCATCCCCGCCAGTTACACTGATTCCTATTATCCGGTCCTGAACAACCACCTGTCCATGTACTGGCCTTACCGGTCGCTCAGGTTCATGATGGACAACAACCTGCCGATTCCGGCGCGCATAGACTGGTCGCAGTACATAGACAGGACAACGCATACCTACGCCGAGCTTGTCCAGAGGGTGTTCGACGACGCCGATGCCGTCCTGCCGATCGTCACGTACAATACCGACCTGACGGTAAAGTCCATGGTGCGCAAGTATTACGGCGTGGTTGAGACGTACTATCCGACGAACAACGCCACGCGCGAGACTTTCGCCGACGCGTTCAGCGCGCAGCGCCTTATCAACAACCGTGTGACGCGCATCGAGTTCTGGCCGATTAACATCGACCTGAGCAGCGTGGGCCCGCCATTTGAAATGGAAGACTATCTGCCGTAATTAGAACTTTGGATGGACCCATCCCCCGCGGAGTGCAACGCCTCGCGGGGGATTTTCTTGCCGCGAAAGTCTTCCTTGATTACATCCCGCAATCCTCTATAATGAGTCTATGACAGCAAGGAACATCGCCGCAGTAATCGTAATCGTTGCGGTGTGCCACCTGGCCTATTGGAATGCCCTTAGCGGGCCGTTCCAGTTCGATGACAACTACCAGGTGAACAACCGCGACATCCGCAACGTGCTTGATCCCGAGACCATTTGGAACGTCAGCCGCTTGCGGGTCGTACTGGTGTACACGTTCGCGATTAATTTCGCGATCGGGGGCATGAATCCCTGGAATTATCACTACACCAATCTGCTCATTCACGCGGGCAACGCAATCCTGATATTTTTCCTCGGCGGGATGATCCTCCGTCGCCTCCTCGGCGGCGGAGCGGAAGGCGAGGCGGACGATTCGGCCGAGAGAGCGCCGGTCAATCTTGCGGCCTTTCTCGCCGCGCTGTTTTTCACCGTTCACCCGCTGATGACGGAAGGCGTTACGTATATAAGCGGGCGCTCCTCGTCGCTCTGCGCGCTCTTCGGCCTGCTTGCGATTTTGCTGTATTTGCGCGGGCGCACGGCGGCGCGCGAACGGAGCGCGGCCATGTACATCGTCTTCGCCTTCTTGTTCTGCGTTCTCGCGATGTTCACGAAGGAAAGCGGCGCCGTCATTCCCCTGATTATAGTGCTCGTGGAATATTTCTGCTTTCTGCGAAGGCGCACGAACTCCTTGCCCGCGGCGCTGGGCACGAGGGGCCTGCTCTGCATTTCGCCGTTTACGGCCATGCTGGCGCTGGCGGCCGGGTACGTCGCGTACCGCCTGTGGAAATACGGCGTGCTGAGCAGCGGAGGCGAAGGGAATCTCAGCATTCCTTATCTCCTCACGCAGTTCAAAGTATGGCCGCGGTATATCGGCGCGATGTTTTTCCCAATCTGGTTGAACATCGACCATCGTGTTCCGCTGGCCAATGGGCTGAGCGCGGACATCTTGATTTCGATGGTGTTGATACTTGCATTGATGGCGGCGGCGATAATTCGCATGCACGGTAAGGGACACAGGGGCCTCGTGTCGTTCGCCGTTTTCTGGATGGCCGCATCTCTTATCCCCACGTCCAGTATTTTCTACCTGCGCGATGCGATGGCAGAGCGGCACATGTATTTCCCGTCGATAGGGCTGTTCCTGCTCGGCGGCTACGTCATTGCCATGGCGCTGAACATCGCGCGGTCCCTGTGGGCAAAGAGGCGGCTCGCGCCGTACTTGCCGGTGCTGGCGCTGCTGGGCGTTTTCGGGTTCATGACGTATGAGCGCAACACGCTTTACTCCGACCATCTGAAACTGTGGCTGAACGTGAGGAACCAGGAGCCGAGCAGTTACCGCGCCACATATTCCTGCGGGCTTGGATGGCTGGAGCATGCGATATTGCGCGCGCTGCAGGGGCGCACGGATTTGCGGACGGCGCTCCTGTGGAACGCCCGGAATTCTCTGATAGAGGCCAATCGATTTGGACCTGACGAGCATGATCCATACTTTGCCCTCTCGGACATGGAGACCGCGCAACAGGATTTTCAGTCCGCGGTCGGCTACGCAACGCAAGCCACTTGCCTCGCGGAGAAAGGGAAGGGCGCGACGGTTGACGACTATTCCCATCTCATCAGGGTGTATTTCTTCGCCGGCGTGGATGGTTTCAACAAGAGCCAGGCGCTGAAGGACAAGGCGGACAAGTTGAAAGAGCAGGGAGGCCGCGAAGAGGACGTTGATGCGCTTTTGCAAAAGAGCGAGAGCGAATACGAGAACGCGCGCAGGAATCTGCAGAGGAGCACTGACATATATGAACAGACGCTGGTGCCGCTGCCGAGCGAGTATCAGAAAGAGGACGAATTCGTCGCGGCGACAAGGCGCTATTACGAGGCCCACAGGCTGCTCGGATACTATTACCGCGATCACAACGATGCGCGGGGCCTGTACTATTTCCAGAGGTGGGCCGGATACATCAGCCCGCGCGCAACCGAGGCCCAGAGGCAAGAGATACTGGATTTCATAACAGAATGGCAGCGCATGGTGGGCCGCGCGCCGAAGCGCAATCCGTGAAGCGCCCGCGAGGTCAGGCGAGAATCAGCGAGGCGAAGCGGCGCTGAATCACTGGATTTTTTGCAGCAGCCGCTTGACGAGCGCCTTGAAGCGCGCCTCGCCGCGGATGTTGTCGAGGTCGTTGTCCGAGCGGAGGTGAATGTAGTCGTTGTACCCTAAATCTATCGCCTTCTCGAGTTCGTTCAGCGCCTCTTCGGTGCGCTTCAGGAGTGAGAGACTGCAGGCGAGATTGTAGTGAACCATGGAGTCCTGCGGGCGAAGCCGCACGAGTTTCAAATCGATTTCCAGCCCCTTCTCGTGTTTCCCGGCTTGAGTGTAAAGGTTGCCCAGAAGACTGAGAATTTCCACATTGTCCGGGTCGCCGAGAAGGACGCCTTCGTAGAAATCAATCTCGAACTCGATGGGATTGTCGAACAGGTCCTCCTGGCAGAAGTTGTCTCCGCCTCTCGGAGTACGCATGTAATTTTTCCCGCGTTTCATTTTGCGCCCAATCGACAGAAGCCCTTATTCGCAAACTCGCCAAAGCACGCGTCCCATCCTCGATTTTGCGATCTCCATTTTTAGTAATTATATCATGCTTCCATTCAATCCGCAAGTCAACCCGATTTGCGCCGCCGCGGCTACTCCTCTATGACCTGAACGTCAGGCGGGAACTTCGGCTCGAATATATCATCGGGGATAGCCTGGTAAAAGTCGATGTCCTTCAGCGTCGCCTGGTAGTAGTTCTCCGGCTGCTGCATGTCATACGCCTTCAGCCGGCACGCAAGCAGCGTTTCCACCTCGACCCACAGTTCAAGATGCTCGGCGCTGTAAACCGCCGCGCTTCTTTCTTCTTTCTTCTTCAACTGCAAATCAAAGTGATACGCATCGACATCGCCGACTTTTTCCACGCCGAGCAGTTTGAAGTCGAAATCCCGCGCAAGCGATTCGGCGTCCTGGCCGAAAAACTTTAGAAGTATCGTCATGTCGCCGCTGCCGAGTTTTCCCGCCATCTGGCGCAGGTCGTAAACTTTCGCCTGCTTGAGGTCGGGCTTGTACTCGTAAAACTTCTTGCCGTTGCTCGCCATTATCAGTTTCTCGGGCCGGGTGAATTCCAGGCGGAACTTGTCTGGCTTCGCGAAATAGGACACCCCGCCGCGAATGGTGTGGCCCTTGTCCGGGCTGTCCGCGAAGGCAACGTCATACTTGTCCTGCTCGATTTCCGCCTTGATTCCGATGACCTGCGGAGTCGTCAGGTTCATCCGCGCGATGATGTCCGCCGCGTCCTGCAGGAGGACGTGGTCCTCGAATTTTGCGATGCCGTTCCTGGCGGGGTCAAAACGGAAATCGCCGTCGGGGATTTCATCGCCGGCGTTTATCTGCACTTCGTCGAACCAGATTATTGTCTGTTCGTTGTTGAACGCGTTGTAGAGTTTGATTTCCGCAAGGTTGGCGTTCTTATCAATCACCGCCTCCACCAGTTTATACTCGTCCCGCTTTGCCTGGTCCTTGTAAATGAGTTCCACGAGTTGCGACTCGCTCTCCCTCAACGCCTTCACGTCGTAGCCTTCTTCCTTCAGGCGCTTTTCCTCGTCCGCGGCCATGAGGTCGATGAGGCGCATGTCGAACGTGTTTTTGAGCGACGCGGGGTCCGCGCCCTGCAGCAGAAGCAGCGCCTCGGACATCTTCTCGTTGTCGATGAGCCACCTCTCGGCCTTCACGGTGTCGCCGGTCCTCTTGATGACCCAGAGGGTCTGGATGTAGGCGAGGTATTCCTCGGTTTCCTCGACGCCGTTGTTCTTGGACGTGAGTTTGAATGCGCATCGGTTGCCGGGCTTGAAGAGAAACTCGCCGGTTTTGCCGTCGGCCTTCCTTTCTTCGTCGGTCGTGCCCGGCTCGTCGAAGACCCCGCCCTGCGCGAGAGTGATTTTCGCGCGCATCCATTTAATCTTCCTCTGATTCTCGCTGAACCGCTTGAGGAGTTTGTCGAGTTTGGTCTCCTCCTGCGGCGGAGTTACCACGGGCGGCTCGGCGGGAGGCTTGGGATGTTCCTGCGCGCCGTCTGATGGAGTTTCAGTGCTCCCGGTATTGGTCACCAGAGGCTCAGCGGGGGAGGGGTTCGCGGTTGCGGTTTGTGCCCGCGCGCCCTCCGGGGCGGTCGCTTCAGTTTCCTTAGCGCCGGGTTTGAGCATAATCACGATTATGGTCGCGGCGCTTGCCACGACGATGAGCAGCAGCACGATTATGACGAGATTTGCTTTCATGTTTCACCGTTCGGGATCATTGGCGCAAACGGCCGCCTTGCTTTCAATTGTCGGCGCGGTGGTCGATTTTTTTCTGAAGACCGCGCGCTTGATCTTTCCCGCGAGGAATCCCAGCAGGGCGATCCCCGCGCATATCAGTATTATCTGCCACCATGTGAACTGGAAATTTTCGCTTATTGCGGCCGTGAGCCAGTAGCGCGGGAACCTTCCAAGAAAAGTTGCCGCCGCGAACTTGGGCCGATTGTAGCCGCTCGGCGCCGCCAGCAATCTGTCAACTCCGACGGGCACCGGAAGCGCGTTTATCAGAAACGTGAGAAAGAACGGCGCGCCGGTAAACCACGCGGACACGCGCTCGTAAAACTTCGTTCGCGCCACTTTGCGCACCTTGCCAATGCGCGTAAGCCAGACAATCACGTGGTAGTCGGCCAGGTTTGCGATTGTCGTTGCGACCGCCGCGGCCAGCGCCACGATAACCACGGGGTAGCCCGCGGGCAGCGGGCCCAGGACATTGGTCAGCACGCTGGGCACCGAACTTCGCGAGGCCATGAACAGGACCGCCAGCGTCACGTTCAACGGGATGAGCGTTGTAGCCAGCAGGAGATACGTGCATCCGGCGCCGAGCATCCTGAACTGAGTGGGCAGCAGGATCGTCAGCCCCGCCATCAGCGCGACGACAACCGCGTAAACCGCCAGCCAGCGTTTAGGCTCTATCCTGTCCGCGCCGAGCGTCTGGCCGGCTGGAGCAGGTTTGGTTGCGTCCTGCGTAAGCACGTCAGTTCTCGACAATATGGCCGTCTTTCATCCGCAGTATCCGCGCGGCGATGTTCGCCGCCTCCGGGTTGTGCGTAATCATCAGGATCGTCTGGCCCATCTCCTTGTTAAGACGCTTGAACTCCGCCAGTATTCGCTTCGAATTCTCGCTGTCAAGGTTGCCCGTCGGCTCGTCGGCCATCAGAAGTTTCGGCCTGTTCACAATCGCGCGCGCTATGGCGACGCGCTGTTGCTCGCCGATTGAAAGTTCGGACGGCTTGTGGTGCATCTTCTCGCCCAGCCCCATGTGCCTCAGGATTTCCACCGCGGTGTTGTCGATGGGGAAGCCGCGGATTCTCATTGCGATCTCAATGTTCGCCCGCGCGCTGAGCGTCGGCAGAAGGTTGAACCGCTGGAACACGAAGCCCATTTTCTTGCGCCGGACCTCCGTAAGCGCCGCGTCGGGCAGGCTCGTGATTTCGTCGCCGTCGAAGAATATCGTGCCGCTCGTGGGACGGTGAAGCCCGCCGAGCAGGTGCAGCAGCGTGCTCTTCCCGCAGCCGGACGGCCCGACGATGGAGACGAATTCGCCTTTCTCAACCTCGATGTTCACGCCGTTGAGGGCGGGTTCCCAGTCCGCGCCGACCTTGTAGGATTTTTTCAGGTCTATGGTTTTAAGTATGGGCATTGAACGTGTTCACCTGTTGTATTATTCGTAAGTAATCGCGACGACCGGGTCTTTGTTCGCGGCGAGCGTCGCCGGGACCATCGCGCCGAGGATTCCGCCGGCCAGCCCCATCCCAGCGGCGATTCCTATCCAGGCTGGCGATATCGTAACGTTGAGCAGGCTTATTATCGGTATCACGTGCGCGGCGAGCAGGCTGATGCCGATTCCGACTCCGACGCCGAGCACGCACAGCGCCAGCGATTCCGTTATGATGTTTCGCGCGATGAACATGCGCGAGGCGCCGAGCGATTTCAGGATGCCGATGTCGCGCGTGCGCTCAACGACGACAGTGTACATTGTGAGTAGGATGATGAGAAAACTGATTATCAGCGCGACGAAGGTAACGTAGTTCGCAAAGTCGTCGATGATGCCCGCCTTTTCGCGGAAGGTCTCGTACATCGTCGCGGAGATTATCGGCTGGACCGGCAAGCCCATGGTCTCGCCCGGCTTGCCGGGGACGTCGATTGAAATTTTCTTTATCGCGGTGCCGACCTGTTCCGCGTCAACGCCTTTCTTCACTTTGATGGCGAAAATGTCCGCGCTGTTTTCCTCGGATTTCAAGTCCTGCAAAATCGTGAACGGCACGTACACGCGCACGCCGACGCCGATTTCCGTGATGCCGACGATTCTCCAGTTGCGCCCGAGGTAGTTCACCTTGTCGCCGACTTTCAATTTGGCGTGCTCGGCAAGGCGCGAATCGATGAGCATTTCGTACTGGTCATCATTGAAGGCGCGCGAGACGCCGTCGTTGATGAGTTCGACGTTGAGATTTTTCAAATCCTCGCCGCGCAGGCCCCAGACGCGGTTTTCCTGGTTCACCTCGCCGATGGCGGCGATTTTATCCTGGATGATTGGGATGATGGACTCGACCTTGTCGGACGTTGTGTCTTTGATTTTGTTCATCCACGTAATCGGCATGCCTTGTGTTCCGCCCCAGATTTCCAGTTTGCGATAGACGAAGATGTCCGCGCCGGTGTTTTTCATGCGAGAGGTGATTTCCACGATGGTGCCCATCAGCATGCCCTTGAGCACCAGGAGCAGAGCGATTCCTATCGCGATGCCGAATATGCTGATGGCGCTTCTTGTCTTGCGCTGCCAGAGGTTTGCCGCCGCGAGGTTAGTCATTCTGTTCCGGCCTCCATATTCTTGCGCCCTTTTCGTCGGGCGGAATATCGATGGGCTTCCATGTCCCATTCGCCTGCAGTTCCTGGACTTCTACGCCTTCCGGGAACCGGATGCTGTGGCCGTATGGGCCCATGACGTTGTCGAACGCGCGGTCGTTGTTGACGGTGAACCGTTTGGAATCCGTGTTCTTGATTTTCAGGTACGCGCCTTCCTCGCGCCCGCTGATGGTTATCGCGGCCGGCGCGAAGACCGCCGTTCCGTCGGGAAGCGTTACATTGAGAATCTTGTCATACGCCACCTGCATGAGGACCGAGCCGTCCTTTGCGTACACCACCTGCTTGTCGGGCACGTGCTCGTCCGGCAGGATGTACAGTTCGCGTTTCGTCCCGTCGGCTTCCTTAATCGTGAGGAGATAGTCGCCGTTGCCCGCGTCGGTCATCTCCGTTTTCGCGGGATCGATTTCCGAAAGCGCCATCGCCGTGCCTAGGAAGTCCGGCCTGAAATCGAACAGCCCCTTGTCGGGCGCATTGCTCAGGTATTCGATTTTGCCCACCCAGCCGCGCTTGTTTTCGAAGTCGCACGCCTCGAACAATTTCCCGTCGGACTTGACTATCAGGATGTTGCTGCCGATCTTCGAAACGCCGAGGTATATGATGGCCGGTTTCTGGAAAGCGAAGTTCGCGTCGGCGTCAAGCCCGTTGGGGTGCTCGCTGTTCTTCAGTTCAATCGCGCCCGGCATGACGATCTTCTGCACGAGGGCGCTGTTCTTGTTGAGGCGCTCAATCAGCGCGTCCTTGGAAATCTCGGCGCGGGTCCTGATGATAGGGGGCTTTGGAGTGCACCCGCTGACAATCCAGACCGCGCAGATAAGCAGAGAAAAGCATGCCAGCGTTCGTTTCATAATTGCTCCTTTTATGCGCCGCACGGCTCCGCGCGCCGCGCATAGAATTAAGGAACGGCCCCAGCCGTTCCCTATCGAGTATACACAATTGGTTATTGACGGACAATCTTTTTAGACTATGGACAATAGACTATAGATTATGAATTTTCGAACGCGAATGCCTAATCTGTTTGTCGTCAATAATCCATAGTCCATCGTCCATAATCCATTGTCCAATTGTCTTTCACAGCAGCACGATTTCCCCCTCGCCGGTGATGCGTTCGCAGTAAGCGCAGCGCAGGTTCAGCGGCTTGCGGCCCATCACCGTGAACCGCGTGCCGGCCTCGCCGTGGTTCGTCACGCAGTTGGGGTTGGAGCACTTCACGATGCCCGTGATGACGTCCGGTATCTCTGGCCGGATTTTCTCTTTCACCTGGTAATCCTTGATGATGTTGAGCACCGCGTCCGGCGCGAGGATGGCGATCTTGTCGATTTCCGCCTTGTGCAAAAACCTGCCGCCTATCTTGATGACGCCCTTGCGGCCCATCTTGTGGCTCTGGAAATTCACCCCCAGCGTGATGAGGTCCTTGGTGCCTTCAAGTTCCAGCACGCGCACTATGCGGAACGTGTTCTCGCACGGGATGTGGTCTATGACCGTTCCCTCTTCGATTGCGCTGACCTTCATTTCTTTTTCAGCCATGACTTCCTCACTGGATAGCGCCCATCACGAGCGCAAGCAGCGCCTGGCGGATGGGGATGCCGTTGCGAACCTGTTCGAAGTACAGCGCGAATTCCGTATTGTCCACCTCGGCGGAGATTTCCTCGCGCCGCGGAAGCGGGTGCATGATCCTCATGTCGCTCTTCGCCTCCCGCAGCAACTCCGTGTCTATCACGAACGCCCCCTTCACCTTCTCATATTCCACCGGGTCCGGGAAGCGCTCCTGCTGGATGCGCGTGGCGTAAAGGATGTCCAAATCTCCGATGACTTCGTGAATGTCCGCCGTCTCGTGATACTTTATCCCGTGCGCCTTGAGGTCGTTCAGGTGCGTCTGCGGCATGCGCAACTGCTCCAGCGAAATGAAGCACATCGTCGTGTTGAAATGCCTCAGCGCCTCCGAGAGCGAATGGACCGTCCGCCCGTATTTCAAATCGCCCACGAACCCTATCTTCAGCCCGTCCAGCCGCCCTTTGCATTTCCTGATGGTGTAGAGGTCAAGAAACGTCTGCGTCGGATGCTGGTTCGTGCCGTCGCCGCCGTTGATGACCGGCACCCGCGAAATCTCCGCCGCCAGCCGCGCCGAGCCGTCCAGCGGATGCCGCATCACTATAACGTCGGAGTACGCCTCGACCATCCGTATCGTGTCCCGCAGCGATTCGCCCTTCGCAAGGCTCGTGGAGCCGGGGCTTGAAAACCCGATGACAGAGCCGCCCAACTGCGACATCGCCGCGTCGAACGAAAGCCGCGTGCGCGTGGAAGGTTCAAAGAAAAGCGAAGCCATCACCTTGCCGGCCAGAAGCGTCGGCTTCGGATTCGCCTCCATCCGCGCGGCGCTCTCAAGGATGTAAAGAATGTCCTCCTTGCCGAAATCCCGCACGGATATGACATCTGCGCCTTTGAAATTCATAATCATTCCTCCAGACTGCCCGGCGGAATATAACATTAAGCGGCGATTTGTCAACCGTTTTGGGCGCAGCCTGCTCACCTGTTGCCCTGTTCTCCTGCTAAACTTCACCAATTAACCACGATTCTTCGCCAAAACGATTCATTTCGCGCATTGATGTGCTGGTATATGCACACGGCAAATCTTACGGCGGCCTGCTTTCTCTTGCACGGCGCGGGGTTGCCCGCCGCTCCTTCACGACATGCTGGTATGTGCATGTATTTCGGCCCCCAATCCCGCGGGCCCGGAATCTTGAATCCTGAATCTGGAATCCGGAATCGAGTTAAACCAGCCATCCGGATGTAGCGCATTTTGCGCCACATTGCACCTAAAAATGGGGTTTTTGCCTTCTTTTGACCCTGTTTTGTTCGCAAAATCGGCCTTCCGTGCCGCAAAATCGGCCATTTTCGCCCCCGGCGTATGCATAGGGTAAATCATACGGCACAAGGAGTTACGTCATAAACAGCCCGGATTTTGCGACACTTTGCGACACATAAAACCGTTTTTCCCCGCTTACCACGGAGCGCACGGAGACCACGGAGCGAGGGACCGGGTCCCATTTACGGAGCGAGAGGGTCAGACAAGAGGGTCAGGTACGATTACGGAGCGCAGCCCCGATATTTATGCGCCTTTGGCGCATTCCTTATCCTCATTACAAATGAAAGATCGGGGCCAGCTCGTAGATTGTACCTGACCCACCTGTCCCGACATTCCGCATTAATCATAAAGGAAGGTCGGGACATTGTCTGACCCTAGCGAAGACGGACAAGCGCCCAGCTCGTAGAATGGACCCGGTCCACGAACCTGCCCCCCCCCCCCCAAGCCCCTCATCCCTAACCACTTTGCCCTGACACCTAGTGCTGTGCATAGTATACACCATAAACTGTGCATTGTCAAGCGAAAACTTCCCGCCGCATGAAATTTTTTAACCTGAAAAAATCTCACCCCAAGACACCAAGGCGCCAGGAAAATATTTCAGGTTTCGTCTATGAATCTTTGTGTATTTGTGTCTTCGTGGCGATGAGGCATCAAGAAATGTCGCACGGCGGCGAAGGCGATTGCGACGCCGGCGATGAGGTTTGTGCCGACGTGGTTGTAAAACATGAACGCGCCGAAAAGCAACCCGCGGAAGAAAAACGGGCGGCCCTGCGCGATGAAGGCGTACAGTTTCCGGTTTATCACGAACGAATGAACAAGCGCCGCGCCAGCCGACACGCCGTTGAACCACCAGAGGGACGGGATGAATGTGCCTATCAGAAGCGTCAGGAACATGAAATACGACATGGGCAGCGTAACGAGGTTGCGCCAACCGCCATAAGGCGTGCGGAAGCGCCAGTCCCTGTTTTGCCGCAAATGGACTTCCGTAAGGCCGACCGACTCGCGACAAACGCTTCGAATGTAACCCCAGAGCGTTCGTCCGTGCTGGTGTCTTCCTGTGATGTCGGAGCGTAAAATGATCTTCTTCCCCCGCGCGGTAATGCGCAGGCCGAATTCAATGTCCTCGGCGTTGCAGTCTTCGCGGAAACCGCCTGCTTCACTGAAACATTCGCGCCTGACAGCGCCGATTGGCGTCCAGAACCAGTCAATCCTCCCGTCCTCCGCGGGCGTCTGCGCGTGGTGCCAGCGGGTGAAGAGGTCCTGGTATTGCGAAAACAGGGGAGTCTTGCGCGGCGGCTTCTCGTAGCATCCGACGACCGCATCGCAGTCGCCGTTTGCGAATGCGCGCAGAATCAGCGGAACCGCGTCCTCCGCGAGGACGACGTCCGAGTCAAGGAAAAGAAGTATTTCGCCTTCCGCCGACCGGGCGCCGATATTGCGGGCAATTGAGGCGCGCCCTTTGCCGGCATGGAGAACCTTCGCGCCGAACGCCTCCGCCGGCCGCGCAACGTCGGGCGACGCGGAATCGGCGAGCGCGATTACCTGCGCGCCGTCGCCCGCGGATTTGCGGACCGCGCTGAGGCATTCCCGCGAAACAGGCTCGCGGCCGTGCGGCGCGATTATTACGGTCAGGGTTGGAGTCATTGCGGTTCCCGAAAAGCGATTTAGTGCGGGATGGTATCATAATCGCGCCGCTTTGCACAGCGCGATTTATTTGGTATCATGGAAACGTCGCACACGCACCGGCATTGTGGAGGATGAACCATGGAATTTTTCGAGACGATAAAGACGCGCCATTCGTGCAGGTCGTACAAGTCCGCGCCCGTCCCCGACGACCTGCTTGAGAAGGTCTTGGACGCGGGGCGCATCGCGCCTTCCGGGAGCAACAAGCAGCCGTGGAAGTTTGTCGTCGTGAAGGACGCGAAGACGCGCAAGGCGCTTGTGTCGGCTTGCAAGGGACAGGAGTTCGTAGGCGAGGCGCCGGCCGTCATCGTTGCCTGCGGCGAGGTCTTTGAGACGAACCGCGGCGATTGGATGGGCTGGCACGGCATGCTTCTGGACATGGCGATTGCGATGGACCACATGCAACTCGCCGCGCACGCGGTGGGCCTTGCGACATGCTGGATCGGCGCGTTCAACGCGGAGGAAGTCCGCAAACTGCTCGGTATTCCCACGGAACTCAAGGTTGTCGGGCTTCTGCCGCTCGGCTACGCCGGCGGCCCGCTGAAGGCCACCCCGCGCAAGGCGCTGAACGAGATTGTCTGCTACGAGAAATATGGCTTCTGAGCCCTGTTTCGCGCAAAATAACAAGCGCCGTTACGTTGGTGCTGTGACGGCGCTTTTGTTATTTATGCCGCCTTTTGGATGAAATAGGGACACTCATAATTATTCGTCCTTACAGTATAACCACTTACGACCATCTTTCCCAATTAATAGTGCCTGTCACTAATTACTGGGGTAAAAAAGAAAGAAGAGGCCCGAGGGATGTGCCGACGGGCCTCTTGCTTTCGCTTAACTTTTCTTTTTCAATTGTCTATCGCATAGGGGGGAACTAATTTTTCTTGCCCGATGGTTTCTTGGCTTCCTTCGCCGGGGCAGCCTCTCCAGTTTTCTCCAACTCTTTGAGCCTGTTGTCAATCTCTTTCGGTTCGACATATTCCGGACCAACGTACGCGACCTCGGTGTACGGCAGTCTCAGCAGTCCGCTTCCTCTGCGCACCTGGTCGAGGTAGTGCCCGATGAAACCGATTGCGCGCGACAGGACGAAGAACCCGTTCATCGCCGAAATCGGGAAGCCGATGTCGTAGAGCACGCAGCCGATTGCGCCGTCCCAGTTGAGGATGAGCGTGTCGGCCTTGCGCGTTGTTACGTCCTGGACCTTGACGGCGAAATCGAGGACCGGCGTTTTCATTTTCATCTTGCGGAGTTCCTCGATCATCTTCGCCACGCGCGGGTCGGGATTGTTCTTTGTGTACTTCAGGTGGCCGATGCCCATGATTTTCTCTTTCTTCACATCGGTCCAGTAATCGACGAAGGCCTGCGGGTCCATGCCTTTCTCGACGCCTTCGCTGAACGCCTTTGCCGCGCCCTCGACCGCGCCGCCGAACCGCGGGCCTATCATGCTCAAGCCCGCCGCGACGGCCTGCGGAAGCGGTATCGCCGCGCACGCCGCGGTGATTGTCGTGTACGCGCCGGAGACGTTCGGGCCGTGGTCGGCGCTCAGGAACAAAATCATGTTGAGTATCTTGATTTCCTGCTTCGTGAGCAGTCTTCCCGGTCCCCACAGCAGGCCGATTGCCTCGGCCACGCCGTAGTAATCGCGGTCGATGAGGTCCTTCACGCGGTAGCCGCCGTAAGCGA
>Ga0315284_10002742_pt1 | contig 25133 bp, 31 predicted proteins | sample YL17G09_16_MG_FD_203696 | JGI IMG/M metagenome (GOLD analysis project Ga0315284, IMG submission 203696) | Sediment microbial communities from Yellowstone Lake, YNP, Wyoming, USA - YL17G09_16 | ecosystem: Environmental > Aquatic > Freshwater > Lake > Sediment | place: USA: Wyoming | collected...
TCCACAGTCACTGGAGTCAGAAGAGGGCCAATTAGCATAAACAATGAGACCAAGTACTACAAGAAATAGGGCAATAAGAAAATATAATAGGAACATTATTTCTATTTATTAATGTAAAATAAAATGGATAGGATAGAGGAATTATTTGAATAGTGAAATGAGAAGCATGAGTCCGATAATTTGCCATGCGGAGCGAACCGGACGTACAACAGTAAAGAGTTCAGCAACGGTACTATTCCATAAGAATTTACCTACAAAGGCAATAATAAGAATAGCAAGTACAAGAGAAATAATGGAAGCGACAAGGTCTTTATACATTTCTTTTTTTCCTTGACCGGACATATCACTTACACAATCAACCCCTGCTTTACATAAATCTCTTAGCATATTGTTCTATTAGTTAATCTGTTTTTTCATATTGGATTGATTTTTTAATAATAACTTCACGGTGTTCTTGGACATAAGTGAGTAATTCTTTAGCTTTTTCTTCGGATTGTAGGAATTCAGTAATGAGTTTATTAAGATTTTTTTGTCCGAGTCCAGCGTGTCGTTTGGATTTTTTATAGAGGACGCGTCCACCAGAGCTTTTAAGGTCAAGTGCACCAATATTATGGCTTTCCATAACGCGTAGAATGATTTCTTCGAGTACTTTCATTTTTTTAGAGATTTCACGAACTTGAATACGAAATGTTTCGTGATTTTCTTTGAGGCGTCTCCATTCAATAATGGAATGAGTGAGTGTACTAAGTTCATTTTCTTGTGGAGTAGTGAGTGCTTCGCTAGGCCAATCATATTGTTGTCCTCCTTGTTCAGATGCATTATTATGTTTTTCATCAAACGATTGAGAAGACATTGTAGTGGATAAGTATGACTATTGAGAGAATAAATATAAGTAAGTTTTAAATACTGTAAATAAAACGCAATAAAAATTGAAAAGATGAAAGTATGTGTAAAGGGATAGAGAGTAAATAAGAAATGTCAGAGAGAGTTGATCCATTAGAAGCGGTCGCAGAAGCGATTTTATATGAATTATGGTATTCAGTTGCGGAAACGATCTTTCAAAGAGTATGCGAAGTAACCGAATTAGATAAAGATCAAATTGCAGCTCTAAAAGAAGTTTCCCTACGACCAAATGATTTTCAGATTCAAGTCCAAAAATGATATGTATGATACGTACGATACTTATGATACCTAGAATATATATAAATTAAAATAATATACATACTTAGATACCTAGCAGCTATAGAGAACTTAAAGATACTTATTCTCACTTATAATATTATTTATAATTATCTACTTATGTGAAGTAGAGTTTAATTCTTTCACGAATTTTTCCACGACAAATAAAACAGGTAGTATTTTGTTTTTTTGCGCAATTTGTACAAAAGGTATGACCACAGGGAACAATCGCGGATGAAACGGGTTCCAATAAACAAATTGAACACGATGGATCTGTCTTATCATTCTTTAATAATGGCTGAATTGATATTATTTGACGACAAATATTCCATCTCTTATACGCCTCCACTAAATCCTTATAATTCTCCTCAAATTGCGATGACTCATATATCTTTATAGCATATTTACTAAATGATTCAATTAAATCAGGTAATGCATCATTATCTTTTAATGAAGTTATAACAGGAATACGATTATTTAATTTATCTAAATAATCAATCTTTTGAAATAATGTAGTTTCCAATCGTAATACCTCCTCTCCAATTATTCGATATTGATTATATAACCATTTTAATTGTTTCATAAAATCATCCAACGAATTACCCCCTTGTAACTTTTTTAATCCTTCATTAAATTCCACAACAATTTCATCCATTGATACATTTAAATTTAAATCCCTCAATATATTTTGAGTCACTTGACCTTTTATTGTTGGAATTTCTTGACCATATCTACGAAAAATTGTTTCAGCTACATTCAATATCTTTGGTATCTTCTCTGGATGAATCATAAATGAAAATATCTCATTATTATGTTTTACAATCAAATCATTCAATTTCTTCTTTGATACATTAATTAATCCTTGCACCCTTTCATCTGAATTTTTTTTAATTTCCGTACAATGTTTTGATAATATACTTGTTATTGTAGTAGAATACTTTCCAGGAATGGAACTATCTACTACAATTTCAGGAAGACTTTCAATATCGCTATCTCCGTTTTCCCATATTACAGAAGCATATTCTATTCTATTTTCTTGTACAGCCATTCTATTTATTTCATTCATTATACGATCATTACCAAAATACACACACGCTATACTCATTACCTTTCTTCCTTCATTATATTATATTTATTTAAAAATACATATAATATTTACCGTATAGTATTTAAAAAATAATTCGTATTTTCAATACTTTCATTTATAGCTCTTGAAATAAAATGAAGATAATTCTCTATTCCATTCTTATTACCAAGTTTATCAAAATGCTTATATATAATTACAGTTGGCTCTCTGTCTTTCCAAATAAAGTAATTATTCCATAATGTTGGATCATTTATCAATGTTGCATATTGATCCTTATTTGAAATAAGTAAAAAATGATCAATAATTGGATTTATTTTGGGTAAAATATAGATTTCACATTTTTGAATATTAGACCATATAATAAAATAATGATGAAAATATCCTGCATATAAATTCTGAATTCCATTATGATTACCATCTACGCCTTTTGTCACTTCAATCAATGGAGACGGTGTCTCAATATATCCCGATTTACAACAACGAATCATTTCCTTTATTGCAAATACTGGATTTAAAATATCCTCCATTGTATGCCTACAATAAATAAAATCCATCTCCTTATCCTTAAAAGGTAACAACGTGTCATCAATATCTATATTTATATAATTTGGAATAGATTCACAATAACCAATAAAATCAGTCGCCAATGAAAATGGAATTTGTCCTGGACCGATTTCACCTATACGTTTATACTCATTATTAATACAAAATTGTTCTATTTTATCTAATATACTCCGAATAGGTTTCCAATGATGATTTGTTATTATATTTTTACTAGACATAAATATATCAATTATATTATTATTTTATATATATAAATATAATAATATACACACCATAACCACCCGTATAGTATAGATTATTATATATTATTTAATAATCTTCCCCTTGAAAGTTTTTGTATCGTTTATGATTAATATAGTCTTGTCCTGTTCCCACAAAACCGGATGATAAAGCCATTACCACACCGTCCTTACTTACTACAGGGTTATTATCAATCGAATTAGCTGTTACACCCCTTTCATTTCTATTTTTATTCCTATTTGAATTAGCTGTTACACCCCTTTCATTTCTATTTTTATTCCTATTTGAATTACTTCCACCATATAATCTTTTCTTTGAATACGATTTATTTCTATTTCTATAACAGGTTTTAGAATGTCTTTTGGTACGTTTTTTAGTATATTTTTTGGGCATCTCTATTAATAAAAGTTATTTTTTAGTTCTTAATGCGATGGGTCCACAGAACATAAACTAAAAATAATCCAAATCCATTCTTAGAAAATAAATCTAACATATTATACATCGTATTTTTAACTGTATATGGAGATAATGCCACAATACCATAAATTGTCCAAATAATAAAAAAAAACCAATATAATTTTACCTTATCATTGGATGTATTTTTTTTAATATAAATATCATAAATTTGTTTGAAATAATAAATGAATGGAATAAATCCAAGTGTAATACCTAGGGTATAAGGTATAATATTTAACTCTGCAAGGAAACCAAATAATAACATAAGCATATTTAGAAAAACAAGTTCGGAGATAATCAAAATATTATCAAAAATAAAATGAGAAAGAGTTGTATATTGATTATTGTCTAAATATGCAATAAAGGTAATTAACATAATAGGTGTCGTAATAAACCAGTCAAGATAGCGATAAGGTGTAATATTTTTTATAGTAGTTAGATTAAGAATCATCCATAAATAAAAAACAAATTCAATCAATTGAACAACTAATTCAACTTTTAATAAATCCTTAAAGATCATTTTATCAGAAGGTACATCAATCGATAAGGCACTTACATCAATAACACCCGTTATAAATTGTATAAATAAGGAACTATATGCTGTGATTTCTATCATATTAACTATAATAATATGATATAAAATGAATTATTTGATATAGATAACTTTTTTATTTTGTGTTTTTGCATATTCTTCTAATGTATTCTTTTTATTACGTCCTTTTATAACTTTAATGGATCGTGCCGCCAAATAGGCCATTATAACACGATCATCATCTTTAATTTCAATTAATTGTTGTGGTTTATCAGGGATACGATATCGGATAGGAGTTTTAGTCGTAATATTAAATTCTTTAAGGTCACTTGGAGCAATAAGTTGTTCTAAGTAACACGGTTCTCTATATTTTCGTAATGGTTTTGCAGGACATGCAACAGTTAAGTGTCCATATTTAGAACAATAAGAACAATAACGACTATTACGGAGAGGACAGACCTCTTCTTTATGTTCAATCTTAAAATCTTTCAATATTGGTTTGCAAATAGAGCACATTATCACTTCGTAAGAACAAGTTGATATACCTCTTCTATTTATTTTAAATTTCAATTTTATTTTCATCATTATAGAAATGTCAGTGGAGCAGATTCACTTCTTTTTCCACCTACGTGATCAGATTAAATTATATCATTGGCAGACTCGTAGTTATGCGAGACATATTGCTACAGATAAGATATTAGAAGCACTAGAAAAGAGTATTGACTCATTTGTTGAAGTCTATATTGGAAAATATGGAAGACCCAAACTTACTGGAAAAAATAGTACAATCACATTACATAATTTATCAGAGGCAGGTGCAACAAGACTTATTACGGCAGCCGTAAAACAATTACAAGGACCTCTTATAAAATCCTTAAAAGAATATGATTCCGATCTTTTTAGTATTCGCGATGATATCGTTGCCGATTTAAATCAATTATTATATCTATTTACATTAAAATAAATCTATAAAGGAAAAGGGACAATCCAATTTAATGTAGACCCATCGATCATTGTAGATCCATTCGCCATTATATTAAATGGATATAATTTATTTACTAATCCTACACCTGCTCTATAATTAGTATACTCATTATAATTTTGAAAACGATAATAAATAGGATTTATATTACTTTGTCCATTTGTTGTACTTAATACAGTTCTATAATTAGAATATGCATTTGAATTAAACGTATATACATTTCTAAATATTTCAAATTGCTGTGTATAAATTCTAGATTGTTGATCCGATAATGTAATTACATAGGGCTGTAATGGTACATCCGCATTATTATAATTAGCGTCAATAGGTGGAAGTGCACCAGTACTTACTAGGTTTATAATATAGTCATTAGGAAATAATTCAGGAAAATAACGCCTATAACTTACAAAAAATTTTTTATATCCAGGATTTTGATTTAAATAGGTTGCTAATCCCTTCATTGTATAAAACTGAGGAGGAGGAATAGAATTAGTACTAGGAAACGTACTTAATGGCCACGAAATACCATTTACAACTGACATCTCTTCTACTATAATATAAAGATATTAATATTTATACACATAAATGAATTATCTTCCAGGTAATACAGAAATTCCATCTGAAGAGGTGGAATTATCTTCTATTCAATCACTATCTAGTTCTAAACAACGCCCTACTATTATTTTAGCATCAAATAATGTAAATGATTCAAGCTTATTTCTAAATGGTCTTACCCAAAATATTCTTATTTTATATGAATTATTTGAAAGCATCGGATATGAATCTTATTTATTACAACATTCTCCTTCGTCTTTTTTATCTGACAAAAAAGATTTTATTCTTTCTTATCGTACTATTTCTATTCAAAATATTATTAACCATACTATTCCTATTAAAGCATTTATTGAAATTGGTATGAGTATTGATATTACAACTCGTAATTATTTACGTTCAATTGGTTGTAAATTAATTAAATTGTATCTTGGAAATATTATTAATATTGATATTGAAACAATTCAATATTATCCATCAATGTTTTTTAATCATCATCTGATAGGTGAAATTGATCAAATATGGACAAGTCCTCATTATTATCAACATTTAGAATATGCAGCAATATTAAATCATACTGAATTAGAACAAAGTTGCATTGTTCCTTATGTATGGGATTCGTGCTTTATTACGCAATATGGGACTAAAGAAACGATTGAATGGAAATCTCCTGATGATTGGAAAACACAAGATATTGTTATTATGGATCCAAGTATATCTTTTCAAAAATGTACATTTTATTCACTCTTATTAGCAGAAGCATTTTCAAAGAAATATCCAGAATGGAAAGGTCATATCCATATTATTAATGGCGATCGTTTAAAATTATGCTCAAATTCACATCATTTTGTTCTATCTTCATTATCCTTATATACATCTGGTCGTGTTCATCTATATGGTCGTAAAACAATTCATGAAGTCTTAAAAGAGCATCGTTCTGCGTGTTTTATTACTCATCAATGGAATAATGATTATAATTATATGACTCTTGAATTATTTTATTGTAATTATCCTATTCTTCACAATTCAGAAGGTTGGTCTAATTTTGGATATTATTATTCTATTAATGAATGGAATAAAGCCATTGAACTATTACATCACACATTAACAAATCATAAATCGAATTTAAATATTTATAAAACGCATGCTGCAAATCTTATTTGGAAACATTCTCTTCATAATCCAACAATCCAACAACGCTGGAGACAAATCTTACAATTTTCTCCTTCTGAAAATGAATCTAAATAAATTTATTTCTAATTTAGTATAAAGATTAGACTCTTTTAGAATCTAATATCATACTTTTCTAATGATTACAATTGGAATTACATATAATCCTGAAAAGGAGCTTTTTAATAGTGGTTTAAATCAAGCTGCAATTTGTTTAGCAGAATTATTTTTAGAATTAGATTATCATATTCTATTTTTGCATCCAAATTCAGATTCAACGTGGTTTCATAATTTTCCACCCTTCTCTTCAGAAAAAGTTACTATTTCAAATCTATATGAAACAAAAAATATTGATTTATTAATTGATATAGATGGATTATTATTACCAGAATATCGTAAGAAAATTGCTAAAAAAACAATTGTATTTATGAGAACATTTTTACAGTTTACAGAGATGGATAAGTCGGTATATATTGAGGTTCCTTATCAAAAACGTAGTATGGAAAATATTGATCAAATCTGGTGTTGGGATATTTTGAATCCTGAAGAAACAATCCCATCTATTCAGACTTTATTTCCTTGTCCCATTTATCGCATCCCTTTTATTTTTTCAACTACGATTTGCAATTTTTTTACAAAAAATCAAACAGCATTATTTGATGCAGAACAAAAAGAATGGTCTGTTCATATTTCTGAAAAAAATACAAACGAGAGTTCATGTGTTCTTCCTCTTGTTGCTATCCGTTATCTCTCCCTTAAAAACATAATTAAAGCTACATATCATATTCACAATTCAAATACAATCAAAGAAAACAAATTCTTTAAAGAAAATATATTAATTAATATTGATTCAGATAAATTACCAATTACATTTGTAGATAAGGAACCGTATTATGAATATATTAAAAAACCAAATCAGATTTTCTTTTCACATTCACGATTTATTAATCTACGTACAAGTTTATTCTATTTACTATGGATGGGAATTCCAGTCATTCATAATAGCCCTGTATTAGCTTCTTTGCATCCTTTATTAAATAAAATGTATTATAAAGGAAATTGGATTTCTCAGATTGCAGAAGTTTTTTCTAATTTCCAATCGAATCCAATGGAGTGGTATTCATCTATCAAAGAAATACAATATACCATCTCCTCACAATTTAGTATTCAGTCTCGTAAACAAGAATGGATTACAAAATTATATACTTATTTAAATATAAATAATACAACTAATGTCATTATAGATATAACGAATAATACAGTTGGTAATATTGATAAAGAATGTGAAAGTGGTATATTGGTTGGATTTTCAGATATGTGGGAGGGATTTTGTTATGATAGAAATTTTATAATTGATGCAATTTGTAATGAACTTCCAAACTGTAAAGTGAATGGAGTATTATATGAAGAAGATAATGAAAAGAGTAAACCAGATGTATTAATTATTGGGCCCTATGGAGAAAAATGGAAAGTAATAGATAAAAATCTTCCTAAAATCTATTTTAGTGCAGAAAATTGGAAAAATCCTGAAGATCCATCGATTAAGTTATATTTAACATCATCAAGAGAAGAGGATAATACCCATCTACGTATTCCAACTTGGGCAACATTTATTGATTGGTTTTCTAACTCAAAAGAATTTCCAAAACAATCAGATGAGAATCCGATTCGTATTCCATTACATTTTGTAATGACACCTCATCCAATTCCATTTACAGAACGTACTGATTTTTGTGGGTTTGTTGTAAGTAATCCAATTTGTAATTTTCGTAATCAGGCGTTTATCTTATTAAATGGTTATAAAAAGGTAAATAGTGGTGGTACATTATTTAATAATATTGGTGGTCAATTATATCTAAAATATCCAGGCGGTGGATCAGGAGATATATCAAAATATGAATTTTTTAAGAAACATAAATTTACGATTAGTTTTGAAAATTCGCAAGCTCCAGGATATATTACTGAAAAAGTGCTCCATTCAAAAATTGCAGGTTGTGTTCCTATCTATTGGGGTGATGCTGATACACAATCTGATTTTGTACCCTATTCTTTTATTAATGTATCCACCGCGACAGACCCCTATCAAGTTATTAATATCATTAAAAAAATAGAATTAAATCCAGATTTTTGCTCAAAAATCGCATCTACTCCACTTTTAGATGAAGAAAGAAAAAATAAAATACTAACTATTATTTCAAATATGGCTACAAAAATTATTAAAATTGCATCAAAAGATAAATTACTTTCTCAAAAATCTAAATCGGAATCTCCACAAAATGTCCACACGGAACAAGTAGAAAGTCCTCTACAAAATGAGCAAATTGTTCACAAGGAACAAGTAGAAAGCCCTCCACAAAATGAGCACAAGGAACAAGTAGAAAGTTCTCCACAAAATGAGCAAAATGATCACAAGGAACAAGTAGAGAATAAAAAGACGGAATGGGATGGGATTGATAAGATATTTATAATTAATTTGGATCGTAGACGTGATCGTTGGAATAAATTAATGGAGGAGGAGCCTCATCTTAATAATGATAAACTGACAAGGGTTTCTGCAGTAGATGGACAGACATTAACATTAACGAAGCCTATTTATGATTTATTTAGTAAAAATTCGTTTGAATGGAAGAAGGGAGTGATTGGATGTAATTTGAGTCATTTACAAGTTTGGATGAAAATCTTAAAAGAAACGGGGAACTATTTTTTAATTTTAGAGGATGATGTAAGATTTGATAAGGAGAAAATGAAACTATGGAATGAGGCTTTTTCTTGTATTCCAGAAGACGCGGATCTTCTTTATTTAGGAGGAGTTTTACCGCCTAATAAAAAAGTATTATCACAAGCAAGTTTATCAGTAAATGAATATTGGTCCGAAATTATTCCTAATTATTTTTTTAGTAGTATTCCATTGCCTATTTTCCATTTTTGTGCATATAGTTATATTTTAACAAAATCAGGTGTACAAAAAATAATGAATCATATTATTAAATCGGATAATAAATATTTTACAATTAGTGATCAATTATTAGGCCATCATCAATTAAATTTAAAAAAGTATTTTATTCAACCATTTTTAGCAAATTGTTTTCAAGAAAATGATCCAAATTATATTTTATCAGATTTTAATAAATTACAAAGGGAGGCATCCTATGATAGCGATCTTTGGAGCAATACAGATCATTTTACAGAAGAGGAAGTAGATCGTTTTAGAACAAAATCAGATGCATCTAAAATAATTGTATATCATTGGTCTGAATCAAATGATGTATTTCACCTCTATGAACAAAAATGGTTAGAAGATATGTTTAATAAAGAATTACAATTAACTTCATTAACCAGAGAAGATGTACCAGATAGATGGTATTTAGTACAACGGCCATTTGTAAAACAATGGAATGAATACTTTATGGAACTTGATAAAAAGAATTGTTCATTTAAGGTATTACATTTAAGTGATGAATTTGGTGTAGATGATATATCTTTTTATTCATTACCAAATTGTAAGGGTGTTATTCGAAACTATTATTATTCTCATCTTCCAAATCTACCTCATATTATAACAATTCCTCTTGGATATCATCATTCATCAATTCCAAAACAAATTGAAAAGAAATGGAAAGAACGAGAATTAGTTTGGAGTTTTCACGGTACAAATTGGTTTGAAAGAGATAAGGAATTAGAATTATTTACAACTTGTGTACCACATCATTGCAAATTACAACCATCTTGGAATCATACAACACAATCAAAAGAAAATGAATATTTATCAACTCTTTCCAATAGTAAATTTTGTCCAATCTTAAAAGGTAATAATGTAGAAACATTTCGTTTATATGAAGCACTTGAATCAGGGGCCCTACCCGTTACAACAATTAATGATTCTACTTATATTAAGTGGGTTGAGGAGAATATGAAGTTGAGTTCTTTATATGATTGGACAAATGCAAAAGAGGTAATGAGTAAAATGGAGATATCAGAAGAAATATATAATGAGGTAATGAAACGTTGGAAAGAATGGAAAGAGAAAACGAAAAAGCAATGTAGCGTATTATAAAATCATAATGAGTTTTTATATAAAAAAAATAGATTATGATTTAATAAAAAAGATAGATTATAATATAATTTTAAAAGGGTAGATTTATAGTTTGCCTTCTTTTTTAAGTTTAGAGGCTTTAACTAGTGCATCGCGAAAACTAACGGATTTGTCTTCTTTTTTCATTTTATGGTAGAGAGCAGTTACGCTTTTAGTCCACTGAGAGGTTTTACGAGATTTACCTGATTTACGACGACCACCTTCAGAGCGTTTATTCTTTTTAGTGCAATCCAATCTTTTTTTAGCCATTTTGTTTCTATTTATATTACTCATTTTATTACCGGGTATAATAAGATTTTATAAACTTAAAGATTGTATTTTATTATTATGAGTAGTAATAATAAAAAAGGATAAATGACAGATTTTACAAATTTTGTAAATGAATTAAATTCGATGCTTCAGTCGTCAAATTCATCGTCCGTAAGTTCTTCTTTGGTATCAAAGGAAGTAGAGAAAGTAAAGAACGAAGTGATTGTAGAAAAGAAATCAGATGAAACACAAAGAAAATTAAAATTATTAGTTGTATCAACGCATGTAAATCAAGCAAATGGATATAGTAGAGTAGTATATCAATTACTTCAGGAATTATCACAATATTCTTGGTTAAAAATTAGTCATTTTGGTACTCAAAAGATTAATGGCGGAGATGTAGGCCGTAGTTATCCAAAAAATGTAAAACAAATTGATGGGACTTCATTAGAGAAAGAGAAACAGGCTGGTTTTGCATTTTCAGAACTTGCAAGTATTATTATTCCATCTGAAAAGCCAGATGTTGTATTAATTTATAATGATTTAGCGATTATTTGTTCATATATTGAGCAAATTCGCAAGGTACATGAGAATCGTACATTTAAGATTTGGTCATATTTAGATTTAACATATCAATGTGTTCCACAAATTATGGTAGATGTATTAAATCGCGAATCAGAGCGTGTATTTTGTTTTACAAAGGGGTGGAAGGATGTATTAAAATCACAAGGTATTACACGACCAGTAGATGTAATGAATCACGGAATTGATTCAAAATTATTACGTCCTATTCCTCGTGATATGGCTCGACAAACATTAGGTCTTCCAAAAGATGTATTTTTATTTACTTCTCTTAATAAAAATATTCCTCGTAAACATTTGGATCTTGTAATTATGTCATTTGTAAAATTAATGATTCGTTTTCCAATGAAGCCACTATTTATGTTACTCGTAGCAGATAAAGGAGATCAAGGTGGATTTCAATTATTTGATATTTTTGCTCGTGAAATTAAGTTAAGTGGTGGATCTGTTGAAATGTATGGTAATCGTTTATTAATTACATCACGTGATACATGTTATCGTGATGAAGATATTAATTTATTATATAATGCGGGTGATGTTGGTATAAGTTGTGCAGAGGGAGAAGGATTTGGATTATGCACTTTTGAACAAATGTATTTAGGTGTACCTCAAATTGTACCAAATATCTTAGGATATAACGAATATTGTACGGATGAAAATTCATTAATGGTACCACCAAAATTAAGATATTATTTACCAAAAGTATATAATTCCGTGACAGGTGAGATTCAAGTAGTAGATCCAGAAGATGTATCCAAAGCGATGGAAAAATATGTATTTGATGAGAATTTGCGAAAAATGCATGGAAAGGCAGGAAAAGAAAAGGTAAGTACGTATACTTGGAACAAGTGTACAGCTACGCTTGTAAAGCGTCTAAAAGTATTATATGACGATGAAGAAGATGATTAAGAGCCGACTACAAAAATAAATTCATATTCATTTGGAATGATATCCATTGTATCAATACGCGTTGAATGATAACCAATACTATCATATAATTTAATATGTTGTTTTATTAAAGAATTAAATCCATAATAAGAACATACTTTATCTAATAAATCTGGTCCAGATGCAGCCATTATATGTGTATATTCCATTAGTTTCTTATTCTCCATAGTAATATTACTTAATTTTACATAAAAGGATCTAATTGGGGATATAGTAATTACACTCATTTTAAATACGTGTAGTTACTATATAATATATATTTTAAATTTAAGTTATCCAATAAGTAAATTTGTGACAGGAGGATAAAACATTTTAAAGTATTTTTTAGAGGATAGTCCCATAATATAATTGGGGATAGTGATATGTGGAGAAGTTAATTGTGAAATAAAGGTCCATTTACGGAAACCAAATTTATGATACATTTGGATAGCGGAAGAATTATGAATATCAACCGATAACCAAGAAAGGGGGTAAGATTTAAAAATAGAATGAAGAGTATGATGTAATAATTTGGATCCAATTCCTTTCCCTTGAAAGAAAGGAGAAATTCCAAAAAAAGCGATTTCAAGGCCATCAGGCATTGCATCTAAATATCTCCAAATTACAGTAGTTTGTTTTTTACAAACTAATGTAAAGCCTATGATATGAGACGATGCATTTTCAAAAGCAACATAGGATAGCTCTGGGACAAAAGAAGAGAGAGCTTTTCGGAGATCGGAAATCTCCTCTTTATGAAATAATTTAGTACCAAGCTCACAAATAAAAGAAAAATCAGAAAAATTAATACTACGAAAGGAAAACATTTTAGGTATTCATCTATACTATATACAGAGATTATATTTTATAAACAATTCATATCCTAAATATACACATATAATAAATATAAAAAATTGAAAAACTAATATAAATGAATGTCATATATCCTATTTATATAATCCATTACTTATTATAATGGAGTTTTTAGTCAGAGACAATATTCTTCATATTATTTATAATAAAAAAGAGAATATTTCAAAAGAAATTATAGAAATAGCGAATGCATATGAGGGAGAAATGAAACAACGCATTGGTTTTAATTTTCCAATTTCATTTATTAAAAAACATTTTCCAAAATCTACATTATTATCCTATAAAGCAGATTATATTATTGTTTATCAAAAAAAAGATATTCAAACAAAAAAACACGAATTACAACACGCTCTTTATGCATTAAATGAATCCTTTCGTTCTCAAGTACAATCTATTTGGAATTCGTTCGCAGAATCTTATAAACAACAAATTATATCCTTATTACTTAAAATGAATTATCCCAATAATAATGAAATCTTATTAGATGAATTTCAAGCTTATTATTTTACCGAAAAACCCAATTTCTTTGGTAAATTATATTAATTTATCGTAATATATATATCATCTGTATTATAAATAGTAATAATATAATCATCTACTAAAATCATAATTACAAGTTCTTCTTCCATTTCTTATTTTTAATTATTTTCTTCTCTAGATCAAATTTTATATTTAGAAATTCATTTTTATCAAAATATAGCATCATCCGTCTTATCAATTTAATTAATAGATGTCTTAGAACCAATTTATATATGGATAAAAAGAGAAATAGATACGTTACATTGAATTAAGTAAGATATAATATAATGAGTTTATTGATTCCGGATCATAAAGAGAAATTGATAGAAAATAACTTCTAGTAAATTCGTAGGACACGAGATGTTTCATCTTGATCAAAAAAATCTATGGATAGGATGGATTCTCCTTTTTATTCTGATTCTTATTATTTTCTATCTCTATCAACAATCCTATATCGAACCCTTCTCAAATGCATCTCAAGAATATAAAAATGAACAAGAATACAAAGATCAAGTAAAAATTGTAAATGATAAATTTGAACCTACTGCTGATAGTAAAAGACCAGTAAGTGATTTACTTCCAACATTAAAGGATATGCCTGAATCTCAACAACTATTAATAAATTTTTATTCATTGGCGTGTCGTTATCCTGGATATATAGGTCCCATTCACGAAGGTTATTTTGATCCCGATATTGGTATTAAAATGTCTATTAATGCAGGATGTCGTACATTTGTATTAGATATTGATTACTTAGATGATTGTAAAGGAAATGAGAAATATGCATACTTTCCTCATTTAGTAGTAAGAGATTTAGAAGGAAGATTGCGAATTAAGCCATCATCTAATGAGCCATTATGTAATTCACCAACACATTTTAATCTTCAAAAGATTTGTGAAAAAATAAGTTATTATGCATTTGCAGATTCTTGTCAACAAAAAGATGATCCTGTTATTATTGTTCTATATTTCTTAAGACAACCACCAGGTTCCTATAAATCAAAAACAGTTCTAGATTATTATTCTAATGTTGCGAAAGCATTATCTCCTTTTAAAAATAGGTTGTTAACCAATGAATTAATTGGTGGAAAATATTATCGTCATCAACAAGAAGGAAAATTACTTATTAATAAAATAACAGATTATAATGGAAAGGTATTAATATTTAATAATGCAAATACAATGGGATTTACAGAGACACAGACGTATTCGCCAGAAGAGGATTTAGATTTTTTGACGAATTTACGTTTATATTATTCACAGACGCGAATGGGTGTAACAGAGAATGGTACAGGTTCAATGTTTGGTATTCTTCAGACAGCGGATGATTATATGATTATTCCAAATGATCGTAAAGATCAAGTATTACTAGATACAAAATTAAGATGGACCATTTGTTTATCATCGGATCCATCTAAACAAGTTTCCAAAGATGTTTATCAATCTGTTACATCTACCTTTGGAGTAAATTGTGTTCCAACTATTTTATTCGATGATAATAATAATTTTATGTTTACAGATAGTACATTTAAAAAATATGCATTTATGCCCAAACCATTACCACTACGTTATATTAAACCACCTGTTGTTACACCCGCAGAACCTAATCCATCAATGGATGCACGTCAAGGAAAATTATTATCTCCATCCATACCATAAAAAATACATCATTTTATTTATTTTATTCATAAAAAATTGAAATAATGTTATGAATAAAGGTGTGGTGTGTTGAATTGAATCATTACAATGAATTTGAAACAGGAAGCGATTGATACACTACTTTATAATAAATTTCAACCAGAAACATTTATTTTACAACGCTTTTCCAATCAGATTTATTTATTAAAAGATTGTAATAATGATGACTGGGTATTTACGATCCGAAAACGTTATGGAAAACTTCTTCTTATGGCTAAAAATGAGTTTATGAGACATTATCAAGAAATATATTCTTTTAAACTTCACTAATTCTTTTTACAATATATTCTGACATACCTTCCAATGTAAAATAATGTCTCACTCTCCTCAATTCCTCCATCATATTTCTATATTCCTCCTCACTCACCCCTCTTAATTTCTCCTCCACATTATGTATCTCGCTTTGATGAATTGAAATAGAAAACTTACTATAATCAAGTAACTCTTTATAAGGTAACCATTCAAAATCATTCCAAAAATAAACAGGGATAATATCCATTAGCATTGCTTCAAAAAAGCGAAAGGAGCTACGACCATATCCACGTGGAGCCAAACAAAACATAGATCTCATTGTTACCTCTATAAATCTCCTCTTATCCTCCTCTACCACACCCTCAGACCATTTATCCCTCGTATAATAATAAAATTTATTTTTATTACTTATATAAGTAGAAAGTTTTTCGCGCAAAGGGTGTGTTGTAGTTGTTCCGATAAAAGAGGCGAGGAAGTCTTTTTGTTGAGTGGATATTCGTGTAGTTTGTAATAATAATTGATTGGTATCTTCATAAATAAGGGGTAATGGAATTGTCCCTGTACAGGCTCCAAATACAATTGTATGTGGAGGAAGTTGTAATAAGGGTCCATCATCGTGTTGCACGATTGTAAAGTATTTTGTATCTTTGGGCATCTTTTGAAAATAGGATTGTAATAAAATATTATAATTGTTTTTCATTGCTAAAAAACCAGAATGAATTTGTAAATTTGTCCAAAATACAGGAATGTAAACTAAATCGGTTTGAATTTCATCTTTTTTAGATATTAAATATTCATAAACATATTCTTCCATATATCTTCCATTTTTAAAAGGTGGATAGATATGAGACGTTTTTGGACGAAATTGTTTTCCTACTTCAAGTATTTGAAGTACCATTTTTATTTTTATTAGTAGGTGTATTAATAGATTCTTTAAATTAAGAGAGATAGAGTTCCGAAAATTTACGAGTAAAAAAGGCAATTTTTTCTAATAAACGATATTGTGTTCCTATAAATACAACCGATGCAGCCATATCCCCCTTATATTCATCTATTCCGTGTAAAATTAAACCATCTCCTTGTAATTTCTTTAAATATTCAGGAAAAAAGGTAATGGGACCAGGTATAGCTTCAATTAATTTTCTAGAATAAAATACACAAATAATAATTACAAATGATTGTAATAAAATCCAACCAAATAAAGATAACAAAGAAATGTTATTAGTAATAGGTGGAAAAATAGAATGTAAAAAGATACCAATGATAAGGAAGAGAATAATATATAAAAATCCGTACATAATAGATCCAGCAATATTGATTAAACGAACTTGATCAAAACGTAAAAAATCTTTCATCCCAGCTTTAAAATGAATGTTTGGTGTATCAGAATTCTCGCCAGGCACATACGACATTTATTTATTCATTAGAGTTTATTTTATAATTCAAAATACTATTTGTTATTATTAGATAGATCAAAATGGAAGATACATTTAGAAGTCATACAAGATCATTGGAACATTTTGATAAGAAGGAGTTGGAGAAACAAGTAAAATTAATAAAACAGGCTTCCGAAGTTGCTCAATCAAAAATCGATTATGCATCCGCTCACGATGATAATATTATTCGAGCAATTGAAATTATTGAAACTTTTTTAAGAAAAAAACATCGTATTTGTTATGGAGGTCAGGCAATAAATGCCCATTTACCAAATAAATATAAATTTTATGATCCAGAATATTCTATACCTGATTATGATTTTTTCACTCCAGATCAAGACAATGATATTCGTATGATTGTCAAAGATTTACGAAAAGCTGGATTTGAAGAAATCTCCGCTCGCGAGGGAATGCACGAAGGAACCGTTAAAATCTATGTAGATTATACACCCGTTGCAGATATTACACAAATTCATCCTACTCTTTATCATATTCTTTCTAAAAGAGAATACCGTACAGATGGAATATCATATATGGATGCAAATACCCTTCGTATGTTAATGTATCTTGAATTAAGTAGACCTAGAGGCGAAGTAGATCGTTGGCCAAAAGTATATGAACGCCTTCTCCTCTTTAATGAATTTGCTATGAAAAAACCCTGTCAATCGAATAGAAATAATTTTAAAACCCCATTAATGGAAGAAGAAGTAGAATATATAATAGAATATGTTATAGCAAATAAAAGAATATTTGCGGGTGCAGATTTAGTAGAATTTTATCGTCAAACAGTAAAGGGGAATAAAAAATATTTAGATTGGATTATTAAAAGTCATAAACCGATATTATTTTATTCATCTGAACCAGAAAAGGATGCAAAAGAAATAATTTCAGAATTAAATTTTAGAGATAGAGTGAAAGAATCAGAAAGAGGTAGAAAAGCGATACCTTATAAAATAAGAGTTCATTCATCAAAAGGTGCTGAAATTCTTCCAGGTCTTCACGTTATCTCTAGAGGCAAAGAACAACTTATTTTTATTGTTCATCAAACGGCTTGTCACTCTTATTTTAATGTTCCGATTCACTCTTTAAAAAATGAATTAGAAGTTGTTCTTCGTATTGCATCAATGGATACTCTAATTAGCTTATTTTTTAGTTTAGGATTAATTCAATCAAAATGGCTTGATATGGGTTCAATGGAATGTTTAGCAAGTCAATTAGTACAAATAACGATGAAAGCAAGAAAAAAAGCAAATCAGTATATTTTTCCATTTATCTCCATTCTCTGTTCAGGTCATCAAACCGGTCTCTCCTCACTCATACGATCCAAAGTACAACGTATTACTTCCAAAAGAAATAAATTAAAAAAATTACTCGAACCAACTAATAATTATAATAGCAAACAGATTAAATATAGAAATAATAAAACAATTAGAAATAAAAGACGTAATCGAAGCAATCGAAACAATCGGGATGATTAGCGTAGATTGCTATTTATTTGTTCAAATAAGCTTTTAAGTGAAAAAAGGGAACTATTATTTTTTTCGTATTCTTTATATTTTTCAGGATCCGATTCTTTCATTTGTTTTAAACGATTTCCTCCTGCTGGAATATTATAGGGGGGTATTGGATTTGTATCAGGAATATTAATCATATTTAATAATTCACCTGATTGAGCTTTATTCTGAATTTCTTTTGCTTTCTGAACCAATGTTTGATTCATTTTAAAAGAATCTTGTAATGTATTATTTAAAATGAATTTATCGAGACGAGTAGAAAGTTGATTTTGCAACTGTTGTTGCTGTTTCTTTTCTTGTTCTATTTGTGCATTTGCAATTTGTTCAGCAATTTGTGGATTTTGAGCAAAACATGTAGATAATTCTGCACATTGATCTGCTACATAACCTTCTATTACTAAAAATCCTTCTGCAAATTGACCACTTAAGGCTTTATCCAAATCTTTTTGAGAATTTATTAAACGTTCATTTATTAATGTTAATGCATTTTGAAAAGGTATTGGATCAGATGGTATAATTTGTAATAATTGTTGTAAAGAATATGAATAAATATTATTAGGTAAGGGATCAGTAATAGATGGAAGTGATTTACCAATTTTTTGGGAGTAAGATTGAATGGTTTGATTTAATTGTTCTCTAGTTGGAGTGGATGGTTTAGAGGTAGATGGAGATTGAGACGGACTTGTTGCTTCCTTTTGTGGTGTTTCTAAACTCGCCATTGTAATCATAGACTCCTCCCAATTCTTTAAAAATGGATTATAAAAATCAACAAACCGATTATATTTATCTATTATATCCTGATCAATCGGTATTGCCTCATTATTCACAAAATTTTCACTACTATAATTAATATTCTTTGTATTCTTTTTATAAAAAAATATATAAAATAAAAGAATACAAATAATAAGAAGAATAGTAATACTAAATAACATTTCTATGTAGTTATAAGATTTAATCTATCCGGACAATACATTAAATAGATTCATATGATATAATAAAGTATAATATATGAATAAATGATAGAAATGAGTTATAATAAAATAAATAATTGTTATAAGTATACAAATAAATCAAATATTTATACAGATAATAATTTTATACCATTACAAACGGAATGTATGGAAAATTTACAATCTAAAATGAATTGTTGTAAAATAAATAATTGTTATAATTATAAGAATACTGCAAATATTTATAAGGATATAAACTTTATACCATTACCAACAGAACGTGCTGCGATTCCTCCACCAATGCAGATTTATATACCATTAGATCCATGTGGGAGACCATATCCAACTCCGACCTATTATCCTCCTGCACCTTGTTGTAATGGGATTATTAAAGATAATTGTGAATGTTCAGGTACATGTGGAAATTGTTAAAATAAAATAAAAAAATAAAAGAATAAATTAAAATAGAATGAGCAATGGAGAACAAATTATAAAATCATTTGTAGTTTTTTTTACAAATGGTGAAAAGTTAAAGAAAACAATTTGTCATTTTTATTTGGTAGAAGAATATATCTATCATCACGGTACACATACCATAAAGAAAATAATATTTGATTTGTATCATTCATCTCAAACAATCGAGTATTTTCCCTATGGTATTCATAATATAGTTATTGAGAATACATTTAATAATAATTGGTTTAGAATAAATTTTTATCATTATTATAATTGTTCTAATCAAAGAATTGATATCTCCATCAATCAACAAAAAACAGATTATTATACAATACACAGATTATTATCAAGTACCTATTGTATTTTTTATTATTTAGGTCGATGGATTATTAATCCATTTCCAATAGATAATAGAGAAATTATAGAAGAAAAATAAATCGTATACTAATAATAGAATGTCAGGTACATTAAATCCATTATCAAGTACAACTGTACAACAAAATGAAAAACCAATTTCATCAAAATTTAATTTGGTACGAATGACGTTTTATTTTACATATGTATTATTACTTACAACAGGTACAATTACATTTATTGAGGCATTAGCAACAAAAAATTCAATGATAAGACATATAATGAATTTAGAAACGTGTATATCTATTATTGCAGGTTATTTCTATTCAGTATTTATTAATAAAATTACTACGGTTGCTGGTACAATAGACTATAAAGATATCAATGATATGCGTTATAATGATTGGTTTATTACAACTCCATTAATGATTTTAGTTGTAATGGTATCATTATCTTACAATAATAATGAATCTGTGCATATAGGTACATATATAACAGCTGTAATATTAAATTTTGGAATGTTATATAGTGGATATTTGGGAGATCAGAAAAAAATATCAAAGGCAGCTGGATGTATTATAGGATTTATATTTTTTATTGGATTATTTGGATTGATTTATTTTAATTTTGTAAGAGGATCAGGAAAGGCATTTAATTTTATTTTATTTAGTATTTATACATTTATTTGGGGATTATATGGATTTGTATATTTACTAGAAGAAGAAGATAAGAATATTATGTATAATGTATTGGATGTAACTGCAAAATGTTTTGTAGGATTGGGATTATGGGCCTATTTTACTAAAATCTTAGTAGTTTAATATGAAACGGTTAATGAAATAGGGGTTTGTTTAATATCATAGCATACTGTTTTATCAGGAATATCAATACTAATAAATAGATCAATTTCATAAATATATTTAGAGTATTTTTCAAGTAGAGTGATAGCGGATAAGCGATATTCAATTTGATAATCATCAAATAACACATTTTTAATAAGCATCGGATGAATGATTTTAACAATAAATTGTTGGAATTCTTCAAGAGAGATTGTCATTGAGATCAAATAAATTCCACTTTCTGATAACCCTTATCAGAACCCTTTTATATTTCAATTTTTTTTATTAAAACAAAATACAAAAAAAATGTTGGTATTGAACTTAAAAAGTTATAATAGGTTATACTATAAATTATTATAACAATGGATAAAACACTAGTAGATGCAACACTAGTAGATGCAACACAAGTAGATGAAACGATTTTAGAAGTAAAGAGTGATAATACAGTACATTATCCATCTTCTTATCATTCTCATAATAAATTTATTTTACATCTTATGGTTAAAAATGAATCAAAAATTATTGAAAGATGTTTACTTAGCGCAATTGAATATGTAGATGCAGTGAGTATTCTTGATACAGGTTCTACAGATAATACAATTGAGATTTGTCGTAAAGTTCTTTCGCATACAAATAAACCATTTAAAATTTCTGAAGAACCATTTAAGAATTTTGGTTATAATCGTACAATTTCTTTTAAATGTGCTCAGAAACTATGTAAAAAATTAAAATGGGATCCAGATATTACATATACAATGACAATTGATGCAGATATGATGATTAAACCCCATCAAATATTTAAAGAGTTTAAATTAACAAAAAATGGATATAATGCAATTCAAGATAATGGTAATATTAAATATTATAATATTCGTTTTATGAAATGTAGTTATGATTGGAAATGTATTGGTTCAACACACGAATATTGGTCAGGTGATCCACATGAAAAGATTCCATATGATGTATTTTATATTGATGATAGAAATGATGGTGGTTGTAAATCCGATAAGTTTGAACGTGATGTACGACTTTTAACACAAGAAATTAAAGAAAATCCAAAAAATGATCGTGCTCATTATTATTTAGGACAAAGTTTGAAAGATTTAGGAAAATTCAATGAAGCAATTGAAATGTTTAAAAAACGAATTGAATTTGGTGGTTGGATTGAAGAAGTATGGTATTCTTATTTACAAATTGGTCGTTGTTATGATCATTTGAAAGATGAACATCAAATGGAACAATGGTTAAATAAGGCCTTTGACTATCATCCAAAACGTGCAGAACCACTCTATCATCTTACCAAATATTTCCGTATTTATTCACAACACTATAAAGCATATCATTATTATCTCAAAGGAAAAGATATCCCCTTTCCAAAAGATGATCTATTATTCGTTGAAGATGCTGTCTATAAAGGATTATTTGATTATGAAAATACAATTCTTGCTTGTTATGTAAATGGTAAAACAAAATGGGATTCACTATGTGATACAATTTCATATATTAATCGTAATATTCCTTTCTTCCTTCATAATGTATACGATAATATTGTATTTTATGCAGAACCTCTTACTGATTTTATGTATAATGGAATTTATACAAAATTTATATTTCCAACGTATGAAGAATTAACTGGAGATATTTCTACTTCTCTTTCCTCTTTATCATCAAACATAACAGTAGATCCCACTGAATCTATTCCCAATCAATCTCTAATTCAATCACCATCATCACAATCTAATAAAACAACATATTTTGTTAGTTCTTGTTCTATTGTTCCTTATTCCAATGAAAATAATAAAAGATTTTTACTAAATACAAGATATGTAAATTATACAATTGATGCAAAGGGATGTTATCATATGACTTCATCGGATGGAAAGATTAAGACAAAAAATGGTATGATTTATCTAAATGAACATTTTAATGCAACTGAATCATTAAAAGTAATGAAAGAAAATGCAATGACATATTCATCAAATATTGAAGGTCTGGAGGATTTACGTCTATTTTATCATCACGGTCAATTAAAATTTACAGCATCTTCGAAAAATATTACAAATGATGATAAGATCGTTATTGCCTATGGAGACTATAATGAACATCAACAACTCATCTCCAATGTCACCGTTCTTGAGCCACCACGTCCTTCTAATTGTGAAAAGAATTGGATTTATGTACCAAATAACTTCTTAAGAGAAGTAGAACAATCGAAAAATAAATTAAATTTTGTATTTGGTTGGAGTCCTCTTCAGATTGGTGGAGTAAATGAGAGAAATCAATTAGAGATTCATACGACGTATGATACGCCACGTATTTTTACTCATTTTAGAGGTTCATCTGGTATAATCGAATATAATGGAAAATTATATTGTGTAGTTCATTATGTAAAGTATTGTACTCCAAGAAATTATTTGCACGCAGTAGTAGAATTTAATCGCGATACGATGAAACCTGAACGATATACGCCATTTTTCTATTTTCGTAAATTAGCAATTGAATATTGTATTGGATTTCATATTCAAAATGATGTAATGACCTTTATCTTTTCAGAAAATGATTGTGATCCTGGTATGATTCAAGTTCCATTTCAAAGAATGCGATTTTTACATATTTAAAAAATCACTTTATACACTACTAGAAAGAATATGGGAAAACAAAAAATAGAAAAAACAAAACAAGAACGATTATCTGAGGGAATTTCTCTCTTAAATCAAGTAAAAGAAGCGGGAATTAAAGATAATACATTAAGTTATCAAGAATTAAAAAGGAGGGTATCAGAATGGATTTCAACGGGTGGATCGTGGGAGGATCGTATGGAATTTCCAGAATATGGTCGTATTGCAGAGGTTCATTTACCAAAATATAATAATCGTGCCGCAGATATTCTACTCAAAGTTAAAAAATAAATAATAATCATTTATTATTTTAATTAAAATCATCTTATTAGATAAAATGATTTTAGTAAATTGTCCTCATTGTGATCAATTAATTGAAATAGTAGAATTAAATTGTTGTATTTTTAGATGTGGTGTTTATCGTCAGAATCAAGAGCAGATACCTCCTCATCTTCCAAAATCCGAATGTGATAATTTAGCAGAACAAGAACTCATCTTTGGCTGTGGAAAACCTTTCCGCATCGAATCCTTCTCCAATCCAGAAAAAAATAACGAAACATCCTATAAAACCATTATATGTGATTATATATAATTATTAATGTCGGATTTATACTTATTCTAAGTAGAGATATCTAAGGAGAGTAGTACAGGACAGTGATCAGATCCGTGATAATGTGTGAGTGAGTAGCATTCTTGTAGTATGTGTTGTAGGGAAGGAGAGAGGAGGAAGAGATCAATTCGCCATCCTTTATTATTTTGTCGTGAATTAGCAAAATTAGACCAATAGGTATATTGAATTTCTTGAGGATGAAGATAACGATATGCATCAAGCCATCCATCTGTTATTAAATGTTGAAATTGATCTCTCTCTTGTTTTGAAGCACCAGGTGTATCTTTTGGCTGCTTACGATGAATATCTCTATCCTCAGGAGCTACATTTAAATCTCCACAAAGAATAACAGGTAATTTAAATTCAATTTCTAATTCTCGTAAGTAATTTCGTAGTAAATTTTC
>Ga0315284_10002743_pt1 | contig 25132 bp, 20 predicted proteins | sample YL17G09_16_MG_FD_203696 | JGI IMG/M metagenome (GOLD analysis project Ga0315284, IMG submission 203696) | Sediment microbial communities from Yellowstone Lake, YNP, Wyoming, USA - YL17G09_16 | ecosystem: Environmental > Aquatic > Freshwater > Lake > Sediment | place: USA: Wyoming | collected...
TGTACTGGGAATCGTAGTTGTGGGCCATGAGCCAAAAAATACGTTCTTACGGGACGAAAGCAAGGGACTCGATGAATCTAAGTGGCAGGGATGAGGAAGGGCGGACCAATAACGCAATTGTGCTGACGGCGTGTAAGGAACGGCAGAGCCGATTTGCCATGGACACTTGCAGCACATTGCATCATTGGGCCGACCGCCGCGTCTTTACGAACCATACTTGCAGAGGAGACGAAATGAAGACCACCTCCAGAGTGAAATTCGCGATTAAGGTAGGTCGGTTGGGACCCGCGCTCCGTTTCACTTCGCCCCAACCGCCTCTGTGATAGTGGGCGCGTCAGCAAGGTGAGTGCTTGTCGGGATATGAGAATGGCTCAGACCACCATTGATCTGAGCCATTCGGGAAATAGGGCTCTTTGACATTCTCAATCAAGGCACTTCAGTACTTCCTCGCGGGTGGAAGCGGTGGCAAATTTCTTTAGCGCTTTTTCGAGTTTTGCGGCATCGGTTGCAGCAAGGATTTTCTGATTAGCCTTCTCCGACGGCCGGAATTTGATGGTCATCTGGTCGATCAAGACGTGCTGCCGTTCCCGCTTCTTAATGTTTGTGTCGTGCTCTTTTACTGCTGTTGCCCACATTGTGGTAACCTCCGTTAGGTCGGTGATAGTGGAAATCTGCTTCTTGGGGATCTTTGTCTTCTGTATCGAAAAGAGCCAATCGGTGACGAGCTGGATCACTTCAGGTTTCTCTCTCTTGATCAGTTCTACAAATCGTTTGATCCCCTCTGCAAGCTCTTCAGGATTGCTCTTTTCAACGAAGAAGATCGACGAGACAGCATTGCGGATTTTGCCGAGACTTTCTTTTGAGATTTCGTTTATGGCAACCTTGTAGTAACGAAAATTCGGCACGTACTTGCCTGGCATGGTCGAAGGAGCGACGAGATCTCGGAATTGGATCGGCGCGGACCACTGCCTGTCCCCGGAGTACAGGACCAACGGAAAGACCGGCGGAAGCAGATCCATCTCGCGGACCTTCTGGAGGTCTTTGTAGAATTGGCAGATGTACTCAAGCAATCGAAGCGACATGAACTTGTCCACGGTCGATTGGAATTCAAGAAGGAGGTAGATGTAGATCGGGCTCTTCCTGAACTGCATTTCATAGATGATGTCCGCCTCACGCTTCCGGTACTTCCCGGTCACGAAATGGGCGTTCACCTTCTTGAGCGTGGAGAAGTCGAGGTCCTGCACGAACTCCTCGGCGACGAAAGAACGGAGGAGCTCTGCCACCAGCGTCGAGTTGCTGAAGAGGTCCTTGTATTGAGAATCGTGGTCTCTGCGCATGGTTAAAAAATAGTGTGTGTCGGGAAGGGGGATGCGGAAAATCGAGATTTCCGATGGCGTTCCGAATAGGCGGCCCAATAATCCGCGGACGCGGGAGTGGACTGGCGGGAGTACCCGCCCTGTTACTGAGTCGGGCGCTCCAGTAACTCGTGAGATTCGTCGAGCGCCCGAAACACGCGCCGCACAGCGGCGCATTGTGCCGCCTGAGATTGCCGCGAGGGGAGGGAGGTGGGTTCGGAGTCGGAAGTGTAGATGCGTTGACGAACGAACGCATGTTTGCGGGATGGCATCGACGTCAGTGAGTTCTCAAGCGAAGATCGCGGCAATGCGGCACAATGCATTGCTTGTGCAGACGATGCTGCACAGCTCAAGGCATATGGACAGCGTCACATCAGGTCTTTGTAATAGGCATCCCAAAGCGATTGAGCAATGTCGCCGAGGCGGAAGAGTACCGGGAGCTGATTCCAGAGCCGGCAGGAGCACCAAATCTAGGCTCAGGTCGGCTGGCGTGACCTATTTTCGGTATAGACTTTTTGTCAGCAACTACTACGTTTCTTGCGTAGACCTGTGGTGAGCCAGTTTACCCTGAGCGTGCCGAAGGGAATCATGTTTCGCACCTGTCACCAATGTGTCCGGATTCCGGCTGGCCTCTGGCTTCTGGACTCTGGCCTCTCCGCCTCCGGCCTAGTATATTGTAGTCATCATCCCTGAGATGCTTCAGCATCGCAGGCCCCGGTGGACAGCGTATCCGCCGGGTTTTTTTTTAGCTCAGCCAACTGCTGCCATGAACCGAGTCTCCTTTTTCATCGATGGCTTGGGATCGTCATTCCTCCGGGACGAGGTGCAGAACTCCTGAAGAGAGAGGCCGACTTCCATCGGAAAATCAAATTCACGCACCTGCTTGGCAGCAAAATGCCTCCGTCCATCGCCCTCAGGGACGGGGGTGCCCTTGTCTGCCCGCCCTCGTGGATGTGAGCTGGTGGTGGGCGGGAGAGAGGGGACAAAGGACTAACCACGAAGTCACGAAGCGGAGCACGACGCGCCGCACTGAGCTGGTCGAAGTGGCGCGAAGAAGAGAGACTCGATCCCTTTCTCGAAACCCTCTTTGATAAGTTCATCGGCTATTGACTGCATGGGTGCGCCTCAATTCCCCAATGTTTTCAAGATTGCCCTTTTCAGGTCTTTGCTCTTTGATCTCTCGACGGTTGACACAACATGTCGTATGAACACTTCAAGATACTCCATGGCCCTCTTATCCTTTGTTAATTCCACAACAAAACCCATGATTTCCGGATGAGATTCCAGCAGTCGTGGATCCAATATGTGCTTCAACAGAAGCAGAAACGCTCTTGTTTGCAGGGCTCCCTTGATACGCTCATCGGAAGTATGTGATATGTCAAACAACTCACTCCTGAAGTCCGGGATGTACTCATCAGTCCCGCCAACCTTTTCAAAGAGTGAACTGAAGTCGTTTCTCAAGCGCCATTTTTTCTGTCCATGATAGATAATGAGCGGCACAATGATCGGGAGTTTCTTCGCGCGACGGTTTTGTTTGAGGAATTGCTCCCATATTTTCACCATGTTGCGCAGAAGCTGAAACGGAACAAGCCGATCGAGGTAACTCTTGTGCTCGAAAAGGAGGTAGACAAACGATTGCTTGCCGTCGATGTTGATCCGATAGAGAATATCGGAGAAATGCTCAGACAGCTCCTTGTCGATGTACGAGTCTTTGACTATTTCCAAGCTCTTTAAGTCCAACACCTTGCGTATCTCGGGAGGCAAGTATTCCTCGACAAAGCCCAATGCCATATCCTTCCTACCCAAGGCTTCACGAAAGAACTTGTCGTGCGGATTGATGAGCTTGTTGGAGTCCATGCTCCTAAAATACTAAAGGACTGAGATCGAAGGGCTTATTCACCAACAATACAGACCGCCCTGCACGTCAAGGGGATCGGCGCCGGGGTGCACTACACCGCGTTGCACCTGCACCGCTGCTGCCGGGAGAGGTTCGGGTACATCGAGGGAATGTTGCCGGACACCGAAGCGGTCGGCCGCACCACCATCTCGCTGCCGTTTGGCCCGGATTTTGACCGATGCCGGGATCGAGAGGATCGTGGCGACGGTTCGCGCATCGTGTCGAGACAAAAAAGCTCCCCCCGCACCTGACTTCTGCCTCCGCCTCCGCCCTCCCTCCTCCGTCCTCCGCCCTCAATCCCCTTGCACCGTCTTCGCCTGCATTGTAGGATCTTGGAGTGTTCTCAGGGCGTTCCCGAGAGGCATTGGGTCCTCACACATTGGAGGCGATGATGAAGATCGCGGTTTTAGGCATCAACTTTCATCCCGAGCCCATCGGCATCAGCGTCTACACGACTGACATGTGCGAGTATCTTGCGGATAAGGGACATGAGGTGACGATGTTCACCGGGTTCCCGTATTATCCGACGTGGCGCAGGGAGAAAGTCCTGGGAAAGAGGTTCCTGGCAACGCATATTCACCGTGGGATCCAGGTGAAGCGCTCGTATGTGTACGTGCCCAGGCATGTGGCCGCCCGGACCCGGGTTCTGCACGAACTCTCCTTCATGATCTCATCCTTCCTCCGCATTCTCTTTTCCCGTAGAGCAGATCTTCTCGTCACCGTCTCCCCACCGCTCGGTCTGGGGTTGGTCGCGTACCTGATAAACAAGATCCGCGGGGTCCCCTTTATCTTCCACGTACAGGACCTGCAGCCGGATGCGGCTGAAGTGCTGGGCATGATCAAATCCCGAAGACTCCTGCGGGTGCTGCAATGCTGCGAGAAGTTTATCTACAAGAAAGCCGCGAAGATTACCGTGATCAGCAGCACCATGGAAGACCGCATCCGGCAGAAGGTGCACTGCAACGGCAATCTGACGTTGTTTCCCAACTGGGTGGATTCGTACCGGTTCAGGCCACTACCTAAAGTCAATGCCTTCAGCAGGCAGCACGGGCTGGTGGGCAAGTTCGCCGTTCTCTACTCCGGCAACATCGGCTACAAGCAGGGGCTGGATGTCCTGGCGAAGATGGCGGCGGCCGCGCGCGGCATGATGGATGTGGTGTTTGTGATTGCCGGAGATGGGGCATTCAAGCCAAAACTCATCGAAACCATCGCCGCGGGACACATTGACAATGTCATGTTTCTGCCTGTTATCGCGGAACACCTCTTCCCCCTGGCGCTTGCTTCATGCGACGTATGCTTTGTGCCGCAGAAGCGTGTGGCGGTTGATTTCGCGTTTCCGTCAAAGCTGTTGGCCATTATGGCTTCGGGCAGGCCGGTCATCGCCGGCGCCTCCGTGGGAAGTGAGCTGCATGGAGTGATTACCGAGGCGCGGTGCGGCATTGTAGCCGAACCGGGAAGCTGGGAATCGGCGTTCGAGGCGGTCAAGGCCCTGCATGACCATCCCGAGGAACTGGTGGTGATGGGTTCCAATGCCCGAGCCTACGCGCAGGAGCACTTTGGCCGATTGAGAACGCTTCAGCGTTTTGAGGGGATTCTCCCCGAGTTTGCTCCCCGTCCCCGTGAGGCCCGTGCGCCGGCTGCGAACAAGCCCGCGATATGGGTGGGCGCGCAGCCTGTTCCACAGGTCCTGGGTGAGGTGCGGCGGGTTGCCGTCACCCACACCCGGACCGCCTGAACGGAACTACGGGGCCGGCGGCTCTTCGTCCTGCGGCGGATTCTCCGGCTCGGGAGCAGATTCCGTCGGGCTCTCCGCCGTCGCCTCGGGGGCTGCTGCCCCCTCGGCTTCCTCGGCCACCAGCTCCATCTCCTTCTCACACAGCGCCACATCAATCACGTTGTCGCCATCGTCAAGGTTGATGAGGCGCACGCCCTGCGTATTGCGACCGATTGTTGACACGTGCGCCACATCGATACGGATGATAATGCCCTGCCGCGTGATCAGCATGAGATCGCTGTCGTCCTTCACGCCCTTGAGAGCAACAACACCACCCGTTTTGTCGGTGCACTTGATGTTGATGACGCCACTGCCACCGCGGTTGGTCTTGCGATAGTCGGCAACGGGGGTCTTCTTGCCGTAGCCTTTGTCTGTGACCGTGAGCACCAGGTCGGTCTCTTTGACGACAATCATGGCCACGACCTCGTCATCGCCCCTGATCTCCACGCCCTTCATGCCGCGCGTGTTGCGGCCCAGTTCGCGGGTGGCGCTCTCGTGGAAACGAATCGCCTGGCCCTGCTTGGTTGCCAGAATGATCTCATCGTTGCCGGTTGTCACCTTGCACTCGATGAGCTGGTCACCCTCGTCGAGATTGACGGCATTGAGCCCGTCTTTGCGCGTGTTGGCGTAGGCACTCAGCGGCTGTTTGTTGATGACTCCGCGCTTGGTTGTGAAGACAATGTACGGGAAGTCTTCGAAACTGCGCACCGGCACAAATGCAGCGACCTTCTCGTCGGGCCGCAAGTTGAGCAGATTCACGATTGGGCGGCCACGCGCGTTGCGCGGCGCCTCGGGCACGCGGTACACCTTGAGCCAGTAGCACCGGCCAAGGTTGGTGAAGTAAAGAATGTAGGTGTGCGCCGATGCAATGAAGAGATTCTGCACGAAGTCGTCTTCTTTTGACTCCATGCCCTTTATGCCGCGACCGCCGCGTCCCTGAGAGCGGTAGGTGGTGAGAGGGCAGCGCTTGATATATCCGGCGTGCGACATGGTGATCACCATGGGCTCGTCGGCTATCATGTCCTCAATCTCAACGTCACCGGCGTCCTCGACGATCTCGGTGCGACGCGGGTCGGCGTAGCGCTTCTTCAGGTCGAGGAGCTCGTCGCGGATGAGCGCCATGCGCTTCTCGCGGCTTTCCAACAGGGCAGTGAGTTCCTGGATGAGAGCCATGAGCTCGCGGTATTCGGCCTCGATCTTGTCACGCTCCAGACCGGTGAGGCGCTGGAGCCGCATCTCCAGAATGGCCTTGGCCTGGATCTCGCTGAGGCCGAATTGCTCCTGCAAGCGAACCTGTGCCTCATCCACCGATGCAGAAGACCGGATGAGCGCCACGATTGCGTCGATGTTGTCCAGTGCGATGCGATAGCCTTCGAGTATGTGCGCGCGTTCTCGGGCCTTGCGCAGCTCAAACTCCGCGCGCTTGGTGACCACGTCGAACCGGTGCTTGACGAACTCGTCAATGAGTTCCTTGAGCGTGAGGGTTCGAGGCTTCATGTCAACGAGGGCAAGGTTGATGATGCCGAAGGTGGCTTGAAGCTGGGTGAACTTGTAGAGCTGGTTGAGTACCACCTCGGGGAACGCGTCTTTCTTGAGCCCCACCACAATGCGCAGGCCGTCGCGGTCGGATTCGTCTCGTATGAACGAGATGCCTTCGATGGTCTTCTCGCGCGCCAACTCGGCCATCTTCTCCAGCAGCGACGTCTTGTTCACCATGTACGGGATTTCGGTTACCACGATTTGCTCGCGGTCGCTTCCGAGTTTTTCGGTGATGGTGCGGGCGCGGACAATCACCTTGCCCTTGCCGGTTCGATACGCCTCCACAATTCCTGCTCGACCGTAGATGATGCCGCCGGTGGGGAAGTCGGGGCCGGGGATGATGGTCAGGAGTTCCGGCAACTCGATAGCAGGATTGTCGATGGTGGCAACAATCGCGTCGACCACCTCTCCCAAATTGTGCGGAGGCATGTTTGTGGCCATACCAACAGCAATGCCCGTGCTGCCGTTGACAAGAAGGAATGGAACCTTTGCCGGAAGCACCGACGGCTCATCGGTCGATTCGTCGTAGTTGGGAACGAACCTGACCGTCTCCTTGTCGATGTCGGTCATCATCTCTTCGGCCAGTGCTGTCATGCGGCACTCGGTGTATCGCATGGCTGCGGGGGGATCGCCGTCCACAGAGCCGAAGTTGCCTTGTCCCTGCACCATGGTGTAGCGCATGGAGAAGTCTTGCGCCATGCGCACGAGCGTCTCGTAGACAGGGACATCGCCATGCGGGTGGTACTTTCCGATCACGTCACCAACCACGCGTGCGCATTTCTTGGTAGGCTTGTTGTGGTCGAGTCCCAGTTGGTTCATGCCATGGAGCACGCGTCGATGCACTGGCTTGAGTCCGTCGCGCACATCGGGCAACGCGCGCGCCGTAATCATGCTCATGGAGTAGTCGAGATACGACTTCTGCATCTCGTCTTCGATAAATACCGGCTTGATCCTGTCGTCTGCCATGAAGGCCGCTCCTTACCCGCTATGATTGAAACACGTGTTCCTGACTCTGCAATCCGCGCAATGCCTCTTCTGCGGTGGCATCGAAATGCAGAGGCGACACCGTGGCGTAGTTGTTCGCCAAAGCGCATGAGTCGTAGTCGTCTGTTTGCTCCAGGCCGATTTTCTGACCGTAGACGAGGAAGCCCTCTTCGCCACGCTCGTTGACCACGCTGCGATACCGGTCGTCGAAGAATGCCATGCTCTGGCGGGCCACCTTGATGCCCCGGCACTCGGCTACGGGGCACGCAGGGAAGTTCACGTTGTAGTAGGTGGCACTGGAAGTGTGCATTTCGAGGATGTGCCGCAGAATCCGCACCGCCATGGCACTGTAGTCGGCCATGTGCGACTTCGCCCCATCACAGACCGAGAACGCCACGCTGGGGATGCCCCAGAAGGCGCCTTCGCGTGCCGCTGCGAGTGTGCCGGAGTAGAAGCCGGAGATGCCCGAATTTTCGCCGAGGTTCATGCCCGATACCACCACATCCGGGCGCTGGGACATCAACGTGCTCACCGCGAACTTGACACAATCGGATGGCGTGCCGTTAACCACGTAGCCGGGCATGGATCCGTTCTCGCCAACCTTCTCGTAGTAGAGCGGCGAGTGGAACGTGAACGCATGGCTCACACCGCTCTGCTCGCGTTGAGGTGCGACGGTAGTGACGGCAAAGTGCGCGCTCAAGGCATCGTACAGGCACCTGATGCCCGTCGAGTGAAACCCGTCGTCGTTACTGAGCAGAACTCGTATCATATGTCAAGATTCTGGACTTTGGAGGCATTCTCTTCGATGAACTTGCGGCGGGGCTCGACCTCTTCTCCCATGAGCATGGTGAACACCCGGTCTGCCTCAACCACATCGTCGAGCTTCACGCTGAGCAGCGATCGCTTGGCCGGATCCATTGTGGTATTGGCAAGCTGATCGGGATTCATTTCTCCAAGACCCTTGTACCGCTGCACATCGCATTTCTTGCCCTCAAGCGCTGCAACAATCCGGTCCTTCTCCTCGTCGGAGTAGACATACTGTTCGTCTTTGCCGCAGGTGATGCGGTAGAGCGGAGGCTGTGCGATGTAGACATGGCCGTTCTCGATGAGGCCGGGCATGTGCCGAAAGAGGAACGTGAGCAGCAGCGTGCGGATGTGAGCTCCATCGACGTCGGCATCGGTCATGATGATAATCTTGTGGTAGCGCAGCTTTTTGATGTCGAATCCGTCCTCGTCGTCGGCGCGGCCAAACCCGCAGCCGAACGCCTGCACCATCACCTGAATTTCGAGATGTCCGAGGATCTTGTCAACGCGAGCTTTCTCCACGTTGAGGATCTTGCCTTTGAGCGGCAGAATCGCCTGAAACGTGCGATCGCGACCCATTTTGGCGCTGCCGCCTGCGCTGTCTCCCTCGACAAGGAATACCTCGCACAGAGCAGGATCCTTCTCGCTGCAATCGGCGAGCTTTCCGGGCAGCCCGCCACCGTCCATGATGGTCTTGCGCCTGGCCAACTGCCGCGCCTTGTGGGCAGCCTCACGGGCAATAGCCGAGTTCACGCACTTCTCAGCGATCTTTTTCGCAACAGCCGGGTTCTCGTCGAGGAATGTTCCCAGGGTTTCGTTGACCGCAGATTCGACGACGCCGGCAATTTCGGAGTTTCCGAGCTTGTGCTTGGTCTGACCTTCGAACTGGGGATTGGGCAGTTTCACACTCACTACTGCGGTGAGACCCTCGCGCAGGTCTTCGCCCTTAAGTTCGAGATTGTTGTTCTTGAGCAGGTTGTTTGCGCTGATGTACGACGTGATGGTGCGCGTAAGGCCGCGTCTGAAGCCCGAGAGATGCGTGCCCCCGTCAACGGTATTGATGTTGTTGGCAAAACAGAAGACATTTTCGTTGTACGAGTCGTTGTACTGGAAGGCAACCTCTATTTCAACGAGGCCGTTCATCGAGCGGAAATGGATGGGCTCGGGATGCAGAGGTGTCTTGTTCTCGTCGAGGTAGGTGATGAAGGAGACCAGCCCACCCGGGTAGCAGAACTCGTGCTTCTTGCCTTCGCCGCGCTCGTCGGCGATCGAAATTCTGATGCCCTTGTTGAGGAATGCCAGTTCCCGCAGACGTCGCGAAAGGGTGTCGAAGCTGAACTCGGTGGTTTCGACGAATACCGTGGCGTCGGGCTGGAACGTGACTTTGGTTCCTCGTCGCTGCGTTTCGCCAAGGATGCGGATCTCGCTGGTTGCCTTGCCCTGTTCGAAGCGCATGGCATGGATCTTGCCGTCGAGGTAGACTTCGACTTCGAGATACGTGGAGAGGGCATTGACGCACGAGACACCCACACCGTGCAAGCCGCCGGAGACCTTGTACGAAGAGTTGTCGAATTTGCCGCCTGCATGCAGTGTGGTGAGTACCAGTTCAAGCGCGGACATGCCGGACTCGGCGTGGAAACCAACGGGGATGCCTCGGCCGTCATCGAGGACCGACACAGTGTTGTCGGGGTGGATGGTGACATCCACCGAGGTCGCATACCCGGCCAGTGCCTCGTCGATGGAGTTATCGACGACTTCAAACACGCAGTGGTGGAGCCCGGCGGGCCCGGTGCTTCCGATGTACATTGCCGGGCGCTTGCGGACAGCGTCGAGGCCCTTGAGGGTCTTGATGCTATCGGCGGTATACGTCTGCGGTGTCGGTTCCATTGGCGCAAACCTCTGTGGATGATCGGACTCTTTGTCGGCAACCAGTTCGCTTCTTGCTCGGATCTCTCTGCCTGCGTCTGCCAATCCCCTGCACGAGATACAACCGGCTCAATAGAAGACGATATCAGTAAGGCTGGTGCAGTTGGTCACCTCTCGGGACTTTGACAGGATCGTGTGCTTCAGGTAGGCAATTTCCTGACGCCAGGCAGACGACGCCACTCGCACATACAAGACGCCGTTCTCAACGTGGGTACATTCTGTCACGTGCGAAACCCGCTCTCCAACTATATCAGACCACTTTCTGACCACTTCATACTCCCGGGCTACCGATCGGAGACCTTTCTCCGAAAGCAGTCCCTCCAGAATCCCCCCGAGCTTCTCCGGTTTGCGGGTGGGCTTCATGCTGCAATCCCGCTGCCCTCGCCGATAGTGAACTGTTGAAGACTGCACCGATCGGGCGCCCTGTTGGGTGCAGTCAGGAAGAGCTGCCCCCGACCCGCCAACAATGGGTATGCCGCAGAAACCCGGTCGTCGTCGAGCTCGGAAAACGCGTCGTCGACCAGAATGATCATCTCATTCATGCCGCATGAGGTTGCCCACTGCACCGAGGCCAGCCGCGCCGAAAGGGCCAGAGACCTGCACTGCCCCTGCGACCCGAAGTCGCGAGCGGGTCGCCCATTGAGCAGGAATCGGAGGTCGTCGCGGTGCGGTCCGGTCGAGCAAAATCCCCGTTCGCGGTCGCGTTCCCGAGTCTTCCGAAGCACACACAAAAATACATTCTCCCAGAGCGAACTATCGGCTGTTTCCGCGCCCGCAGACCGTGCATAGATGACGCTCCCGGCCTCGCGCATGTTGCTGATTTCGGCATAGGTGCGAGTGCACTCCGGAGACAGAATCTCGATGGCCCGAAGCCGGTACCCGCACACAATCGCACCGTGCCGGGCCATGGATTCTTCGTACACGTCAAGCTGCTGATCGAGCACGCCCTGAGCAAGGAGTCGGTTGCGGTTCAGCATGCTTCGGCGATATCCCATCAACGACTCCAGATACCCGGGGAAAACTTGCGAAATGAGAACGTCGAGGAACCTGCGCCGCTGCGACGGCGAGCCGTACACCAGGTTGAGGTCGTCGGGCCCCAATGAGATGACCGGTCCGCGTCCGAACCAGGCGGACAGGGATGTCATCTTCTGATCGTTGAGCTTGAGGCTCAGGGATCCGTCGCGTGCGAATCCGATCGAGGCCATGCACGCGTCACCGGTATTCGAGGCGAACTCGCCTGCAAGAAATGCGAGGTCCGCGCCGAATCGGATCAGATCCGCGCGCTCTGCCTCGCGGTGCGATCTTCCGGTGCACAACACGTGGATCGCCTCCAGCAGATTGGTCTTGCCCGACCCGTTGCGGCCCACCAGCACTGCACCCTCGGGCGCGAAGTGCAGATCCGCAGTGGGGTAGTTTCGGAAGTCGGTGAGCTGGAGGCGGGTGATGTGCACAGGTGGTATCGTGGTCAGCGAGGGGTGGGTTGCTCGATGAGTACCAGCAGTTGGGGCGCCGGGCCCGCTCCTGCAAAGGGGATGGCCACAGTGTCGGCGGCGAATGTTCTGTTGTTCAACACGATGCTGTTGTTGAGCAACTCCGACATGGAGGAAACGCCCGACATGCCGAGGACGCCCGTTTCCTGTCTGACAATGACGGTGACACCGGTCCACGGCGCCAGCCGTGCGAGGTACGTTTCGTCAACGATCCATCCGCCCACACATGAGAAGTGCACGCCCTCCACCGCGCAGCCGGCTCTGGACTGGAGTGTGAGAACCGCGCGTCCGTTGACGGTGTCGTGGACGAAGACGGGCTCTTCCCCCACATTCGCAAGCTTGACTGAAACGGAACTTCCGGCGTTTGCAGGGAAGTGCCCCGAAGACAGGAGCGTTCCCGCGGAATCGGCAATGTCCAGCAGCGAAAGACCCATGGCTGCCCGATACCGTGGCGCCAGATCGGTCACCTCCGGAGCGGTTCGATCGTTCTCGACGAGCAACTTCATGGTGAACTCGCGTTCCTGCGGAATCTGCGACGCCAGGCCCTGCATCTGCGCGTGCAGGAGTTGGCAGTCCTGGCTGAGACGACGCTGGACGGCTTCGCGCGCGTGGGCGAGGTCGGTGGAGACCGCGCTCGCATCCTGGGTTTGCGGGGCATTGCATCTGGCAGAGAGCAGGGCCAGCGCGGTCGGGATGATCATTGCCGCAAAGACGGACATGCGTGGCACGATGTGTCCTCGAAGTAGTGTTGGAACGCGGATTGCCGTGGTAAGCACCGGGGAACCGTCCCCGGCTCGCTCTCTGAAAATACTGCCGGCAGGATCGGGTCATCAAGCAGGGCGATGGCGCGTCGTCGATGGCCGTCCTCCGCTTCGACTCTCCCAGGGTCCGGCGCTGATCCCACGTATGCGCCATGTGGGAGGACGCAACGGGTCGTGTCGGTCGGGCACGATGCCCGAGGGTGTCGCGCACCGGGTGACCCAAGCTACCACCGCACCATGACGCGCCACACATTCGACGGAGCTCAGTGCAGCGCCCGGCTTTGCCGCCCAACATCTCCCGCTTGCTGGGACAGTTGCCCGGTACTGGATTCGCTCAGTCGAAACCCGGCCGCACCACCTTTTATATTGAGATTTCTGCGACGACCACCCCCTGCACACCTCTCCTACAAGGACTCTCGCATGAAACAAACGAAGAAGCCCGCACCTGTTACCGCCTCCCCAGCAAAAGACCTCGGCGCCAATGGCGCGTGGGCCATCCACTTCAAGGGCATGACCGCCGACGACGTGCGGCGCAGCTTCTTGAACAACCTCGAGTACAACATCGCCAAAGACCGCTTTACCTTCACACCCAACGACCAGTACCTCAGTCTCGGTCTGTCAATCCGCGACCGGTTGGTTGAACGCTGGATCCTCACCCAACAGAAGTACCACATCGAGAATGTCAAGCGCGTGTACTACATGTCGCTTGAATTCCTCATGGGTCGATTGATGTCCGACAATATCCTCAACCTCGGTATCGAGAAGGAGTGTCGCGAGGCCATGCAACGGCTGGGGCTCGACCTGGACCAGATCGAAGATCAGGAGCCCGATGCAGGCTTGGGCAACGGCGGCCTCGGCCGTCTGGCAGCGTGCTTCCTCGACTCCATGGCCACACTCGAACTCCCTGCCATCGGGTATGGCATCCGCTACGAGTTCGGCATCTTCAAGCAGAAGATCGTTGGGGGCGAGCAGCGAGAGACGCCCGAAGAGTGGCTCCAGTTCGGAAACCCCTGGGAGATCGAACGTCCGGAGTACCGGCTCGACATCAAGTACTACGGTCGCGTACACCACCCCAATGCCAACGACCTGCGCGCCCCGGCCGACTGGCTCGATGCCGAAACCGTTATGGCCATCCCGTTTGACATTCCCATTCCCGGCTACCAGAACAACACGGTGAACACCCTGCGCTTGTGGTCGGCGCGCGCTGCCAGTGAGTTCAAGCTTGAGTATTTCAATAGCGGAGACTACATTCGCGCGTGCGAAGAGAAACTTTCCAGCGAGAACATCTCCAAGGTGCTCTACCCCAACGACAACAACCACTCGGGCCGCGAACTGCGACTGCGGCAGCAGCATTTCTTCACCTCTGCGTCTCTCAAGGACATCATCCGGCGCTATCTCAAGCACAACCCCAGCTTCGACGAGTTCCCCAACAAGGTGGCCATTCAGCTCAACGACACGCACCCATCCATTGCCATTGCCGAGCTGATGCGCCGTCTTGTTGACAAACACGGCATTCCGTGGAACACCGCCTGGGACATCACCAGGCGCACCTTCGCCTACACCAACCACACGCTCATGCCCGAAGCGCTTGAGAAATGGCCGGTGAGCATGTTCAAGCACATGCTGCCTCGTCACCTCGAGATCATCTACGAACTCAACAAAGACTTCCTTGACGAGGTGGGTCGCCGGTACCCCGGCGATGCAGATCGCATGCGTCGCATGTCGTTTATCGAAGAAGGCGCTGAGCCCCAGGTGCGCATGGCTCACCTGGCGATCGTGGGAAGCCACTCTGTCAATGGCGTTTCGGAACTGCATTCCCGACTGCTCACCACCGGACTGGTGCGCGACTTCTGCGAGATGTTCCCCGATCGCTTCAACAACAAGACCAACGGCATCACTCCCCGGCGATGGCTGCGCAAGGCCAACCCATCGCTTTCGGAGCTCATCTCCGAGCACATCGGCGCCAAGTGGGTGCGCAATCTCTCCGAACTGCGCAAGCTCATTCCGCTTGCCGAAGATGCTGCCTTCCGCAAAGCCTGGCAGAAGTCCAAGCACCTCAACAAGGTGCGTCTGGTGGAGCGGTTGAAAGCCAAGGATGGCATCGATATCGGCGCCAACTTCATGTTCGATGTGCAGGTGAAGAGAATCCACGAGTACAAACGCCAGTTGCTCAATGCGCTGCACTGCATTGCCCTGTACAACCGCATCAAGTCGGGCAACACATCGGGCATGGTTCCCCGTGTGGTGCTCTTTGGCGGCAAAGCTGCTCCCGGCTACTACATGGCCAAGATGATCATCAAGTTCATCAACTGCATTGGCGATGTTGTCAACAACGATCCTGCCTGCAAAGACCTCCTGCGCGTGCACTTTGTGCCCAACTACCGTGTGACCATGGCTGAGTATCTGATGCCTGCTGCCGACGTCTCCGAGCAGATCTCCACTGCCGGCACCGAGGCCTCGGGAACCGGCAACATGAAGTTCGCGCTCAATGGTGCAGTCACGGTTGGCACTCTCGATGGGGCGAACATTGAGATCGGTGAGGAGGTCGGCGACGACAACATCTTCATCTTCGGCCTCCGCTCCGAGGAGGTTGACGATCTTCGCCGCCGAGGGTACAATCCATGGGACTACTACCGCCGGTCAAGCGAGTTGCGCGGGGTCATGGATCTCATTGTGTCAGGTGCGTTCAGCGCAGGAGACCCCAACGCATTCCGTCCGTTGCACAGCTCGCTGCTCGACGGGGGCGATCGCTACATGGTGATGGCTGATTTTGACCCGTACGTGCAGTGCCAGAACCGCGTGGCCGAAGCCTATCGCGACCGGGAGAAGTGGACCCGCATGTCAATCATGAACGTGGCCACCATGGGCAAATTCTCCTCCGACCGCACGATCCAGCAGTATGCCGAGGAGATCTGGGGAGTCAAGGCGGTCGGGGTGGAGCTGGATGGGTGATCGGGGGAAGTGCGGAGTGGGGAGTTCGGAATGCGGAGTGATGGCGGCGATGCGCGAGAAAGTGGATCCGACCTACTCAATTCTCGCTTCTCGATTCTCACTTCTCTCCGCAAGCCGACGCCAATTCTATGTTGAAAGACCAACCAATCCACCTACCCTCATCCAAAGGAGTAAGGCATGTCAGGCAAGAACGTGATTCTCTTCGGGCCCCCGGGCGCAGGCAAAGGTACGCAGGCGGCCAAACTCGTCGATCTGCTGAAAGTCCCCCACATCTCCACCGGCGACATGTTCCGCTATCACATCAAGAACAACACCGAACTGGGAAAGACCGCCAAGTCCTACTCCGACAAGGGACTGTTGGTGCCCGACGAGGTGACAATCGCCATGGTCAAGGAACGTCTTGGCAGAGACGACGTCAAGATCGGCTTCATGCTCGACGGATTCCCCCGCAGCGTGCCGCAGGCTGAGGCGCTGGCGAGGATCCTGGCCGAGCAGACGATGAAGCTTGACCATGTCGTCAACATCGCGATCTCCGATGACGAGATCCGAGCGCGTCTTGCCAAACGCGCAACCATCGAAGGTCGGGCGGATGATGCAGATCTCACGGTGATCCAGAATCGCATCAACACGTACAAGAACCAGAGCGAGCCGTGTCTGGCATTCTACCGCCCGCAAGGCATTGTGCGCGATGTGGAGGGGCTGGGGTCGATTGACGACGTGTTTGGGCGGGTCACGGCTGTGTTTGGGAAGTAGGGGACACAGGGCAGGCGCCGGCGCCATGGAGAGACCATCGGCCCCAGTGCCTGCAACCCGTCCGGCGGCCTTGTCGGCGTGGTGGACGGATGGTATCTTGTTGGTAGAGACGGACTCGTGCTGGTGGGACCGGCACAGGGCGACTACGCTCTGAGCACTTCCTTTGAGGTGAATGACGTCAAGTTGTTGCTCGATGGCGCGCGGAGGATCATCGACGTCTTCAAGACCATGACCGCTCGCATGTAGTGGCCGGCCTGCATGTGGAATTCTGCCGCGTTGGGCGCCGCCGCAGCCACCACCCTCACCGATGCTGCGACCGCCGTCGCCCCCTCATCTCATCCCGGAACATCAGATACCGCTCATACCTGGCCGGTGAGATCTCACCCGATTCCGCTTTGTCACGCACCACGCATCCCGGCTCATTGTCGTGCAGGCAGTTGTTGAAGCGGCAGGCCCCCACCAGCGGCGCAATCTCGCGGAAGTGAACGGCCACTTCCTCTACGGGCACCGTGGGCAGGTCCACGAACGTGAACCCCGGGGTGTCTGCCACGTACCCTCCATGCGGAAGTCGAATGAGAGACGCCCAGCTTGTGGTGTGCATGCCTCGCTCGGTGTACTCCGAGATGTCGCCGATGGGGAAGGTGCCGTCGGGGAATAGTTGGCCCATCATCCTGCTCTTGCCCACGCCGGAGAGGCCCGCGAGTGTGGAGATTTTCCCCTCGCATGCACCCGCGACTGCGTCGAGCCCCTCACCCGTCTCCGCCGATGCCAGGATCACGCGGTACCCGAGCTTCTCGTACGTGGCCAGCACATCGCGGACTGCGGTGGATTCCTCCGCGTCAAGGAGATCGATCTTGTTGACCACGATGACACTGGCAAGGCCCGCGACTTCGGCGGCAAAGACGCACTTATCAAGGGTCTCCAGGTCCAGAGCCGGTGTCTTGCACGAGGCCACGAAGATCATCTGGTCGAGATTTGCGATGGCGGGTCGACGCAGAAGCCGCGCTCGCGGGTGCACGCGAACCAGCGACGCGAGTCCGTTGGCGTCGGCAGATCCGTCGATGTCAACCAGATCGCCCACATAGACACCGTACCGGCGCACCTGGGTACCGGAGATGGCTGCATCCACCACGCCCCTGTCGGTGTCGACCGTGCACACACGGCGGCCCAGCTTCACCACCCTGCCTACGTGACTGCCGACGGACGCTGGTTGCGCAGATGGTCCAGACGCGGTCTCGCGGAGACGCTTGGCAGCTCGCCGCGTCGATGCAGCGCCCGCACGAGGCTTGATGCGCGTCTCGTCATCGAGGCGATCCGCATACTCCTGAAGAGCGTCATTGTCGAGTTCGGGGGAGCGTGGCATTGTTGGAGAAAATAGCTCGGGTGCCGATGTGGAAGGAGTGAGTGACGAGTGACGAGCAAGCGAGCGCCGCACTGAGCCCAGTCGAAGTGTTACGAGTTACGAGTGGGCATCGATTCCCGATTCCTCGTCGTTCCAGTGAGGAGCGTGGGGACGGCGGCCCGACCTTCTCGGTTCTCAATTCTCGATTCTTGCTTCCAACCCATGGTTGCTTCCACGCACTCTACGTATTTTGCTGGGAACTCAGACCCCGGTTCCCCCCTCATCTTCACGCAGAAGGATCGCCTCAATGAAGACAGTCTACTTCGAACTCGTGTGTGGCGCCGGCGGTGACATGATCCTCTCGTCGCTGCTGGACCTGGGCGTTTCCGTCGATTGGCTCAACGAGCAACTCGCGCGGCTTGGCATCCACGGACTCAAGGTCGAGCTTGACAGAGTGCAGCGATCGGGCATTACCTGCGCGCACATTGCCGTGCATGCCGGACACCAGCATGCGCACCGGCACCTGCACGATCTGCTCGACATCGGTGAGAAGGCGGGCGTCTCCGCCACGGTGCTCGCCAACTACCGCAAGGTTCTCACGCGCATCGGCGAGGCTGAGGCCAAGGTGCACAACGTTGCCTTGGACCACGTGCACTTTCATGAGATCGGCGCAGTTGACACCATTGTCGACGTGCTGGGCGCGTGCCTGTGCCTGGAGCATCTGGGCGTGGAAGCCGTCACCTTCTCCGCGCTCACCAATGGTCACGGCGCCATCACCACCGCGCACGGCGCCATGCCGGTTCCCGCGCCTGCCACGGCCGAAATGATGCAGGGGTTCGCCACCAAACAGCTTGACATTGAGGGTGAGATCCTCACGCCCACAGGGTGCGCAGTGCTCACCGCTCTGGGCACACAGAGCCTGGCGCCGCCCGATGGTACCGTTGTCAAGATCGGCTATGGGTGCGGCGACAAGACGTTCGGCAACTTCCCCAACATGTTGAGAGCGCATCTCGTTGACACGACCGTCATGTCCGGGAGTGCAGGATCGGTGTGCGTCATCGAGACTGACATGGATCACATCTCCGGCGAGATCATGGCCTACGCGGCAGAGCGTCTCATGCAGTCGGGCGCGCTCGATGTGTCGTGGATGCCGGTATACATGAAGAAGGGGCGTCCGGCGTATCGGCTGACCGTGGTGTGCCGGGAGTCCCATCGCAGCACGCTCACCGACATTGCCATGGCTGAGACGCGGACTCTGGGTGTGCGGTGGCACCGGTGCGAGCGCGTGTGTGCCCGGCGGACGCCCGCAACCGTGGAGGTGCTCGGGCAACAGGTCACAGCCAAGACCTGCACGTATCAGGGCCGCAGCTTCACAAAACTGGAGTTCGATGCGGCTGCTGCCCTTGCCCGTCAGACGGGCCGTCCACTGCTGGAGATCCTCGACGAGTTCGCGCGGTCGGCGTGATCCCGCGTCTGCCGGCACACGCATTCTGCCCTCCGCCAGTCCCGGACCTCGGCGAACTGTCCGGAGGATCGTCGCACGCCGCGATCCGTACGACAGTGCAATGACGGTGGTTCGAACAACTCTTCGCTTGTGCGGCAGGCAGGACAGAGCATGGGCCCGCCCAGCAGGAAGGGCGGGAAGCCCCGCGAGAGCGCGATGCGGAGCGACCCCTGCGGAGCATTGAGTGCGGAGCACGAACCCGGCGGAGGGCCGACCGATGGTCGGCCACCGGGACCGCCCAGCTTGCCTGGTTCAAGCATCAGCGATGGCTAGTCCAGCAATCCCCATTAACTATTTTTTGAGACTCCCAAAGAACGAAGAATCGAAGCACGTTCTCATACACATCTTCATACTGCCAAGGAGGCACGATGAATCGCCTGTTTACCTCAGAAAGCGTATCGCAGGGCCACCCGGACAAGGTGTGCGACCAGATCTCCGACGCCGTGCTCGACGCAATGCTCGCGCAAGATCCCAACTCCCGCGTGGCATGCGAAACCCTGGTTACCACCGGTCAAGTCGTTGTTGCCGGCGAGATTACCACCAAGGCAATTGTTGACGTGCCGGGCATTGTGCGCCAGACCGTTGCCGAAATCGGTTATGATGTGCCGGGTATCGGTTTCGACTCCGAGAGCTGCGGCGTGCTCGTGGCCATTCACCAGCAGTCGCCCGACATTTCGCAGGGAGTCACCGAGGGCCAGGGCCTGCACAAGGAACAGGGCGCCGGCGACCAGGGCATCATGTTCGGCTATGCATGCAACGAAACCAAGACCTACATGCCCCTTGCCATCGACCTTGCGCACAAGCTCATGGCCGAGCTCACACTTGCTCGCCAGAAGGGCACCATCAAGTGGCTGCGGCCCGACGCCAAGTCACAGGTGACCGTTGAGTACGATGGCCTCAAGCCCGTGCGCGTGCACACGGTCGTGGTGTCCACGCAGCATGGGCCCGAAGTCAGCCATGCTGCTATTCAGAAGACCATCATTGACAAGATCGTGAAGAAGGTCATTCCTGCCGAGATGCTCGACAAGAAGACCGTGTACCACATCAACCCCACCGGCCGTTTCGTGGTGGGCGGCCCACACGGCGACAGCGGCGTGACTGGCCGCAAAATTATTGTTGACACGTACGGTGGATACGGCGCGCACGGTGGTGGCGCGTTCTCCGGCAAGGACCCCTCCAAGGTCGACCGCAGCGCAGCCTACGCAGCCCGCTGGGTTGCCAAGAACATCGTAGCAGCCGGTCTGGCCACGCACTGCAAGCTGCAGCTTTCCTACGCAATCGGCGTGGCAAAGCCTCTGTCGATCAACATCGACACCCAGGGGTCGGGCAAGATCTCCGACGAGAAGATCGAAGCGATTGTGGCCAAGCTCTTCGACCTGCGCCCCGCAGCAATTATTTCGCATCTCAAACTGAAGCGCCCCATCTACCGTCAGACCGCCAAGAATGGCCACTTTGGTCATGAAGGCGCCGACTTTACCTGGGAGAAGCTCGACATGGTTGCGGCGATCAAGAAGGAAGCCGGGCTGTAGTCGGCTTCACCGACACGGTCAACATCGGTTGACAAGCGCACAGCGAGGTCTCATCCCATGAAACCAACCACGATACCCACGATCCTCCTCTGCATGACGGCCGTCTGCTGTGCCGGTCAGGTCCGGCGAGGAACCCTTCACTCCACGGCGCTGAGCCGCAACATCGGCTACATTGCGGTTCTCCCCGACAACTACTCGCAGCAGGTCGCCGGCGGGAAGAGATTCCCGGTCGTCTACCTGCTCCACTGCGCCGGGTGCGACACCGGTTCCTGGGTCAACGAGCCGGGCTACTGCACGCCGCTCACCAACCATGTCGACAGCGCGGGCTGCATCTTCGTTGCGCCCGACGATGGTCAGGTGCTCTCGTGGTGGCTGGACAGCCCGGTGCGGCAGAACTCCAGCTACTCCACGTTTCTGGTCGGTGAGTTCAAGCCCTTCGTCGACGCCACCTTCGCGACGGTTCCAGACCGCGCGCACACCGGGGTTGCGGGCCACAGCATGGGTGGGTTCGGCGCACTGCACAACATCATCGCGCACCCGGACGTGTTTGGTGCCGCGTACAGCCTCATGGGTGGAGCGGACATTGCTCCCTGTCAGAACAACTGGGGGTTGTCGAGCATCTTGGGCGCTGACCCTGCACAGTACCGGCAGAACTGCCGTGCTGTCAATCCTGTTGACAATGCGTGCAAGCTGGTTGGCCAGAACGTGTCACTCGCGTTTGTGAGTGGAACCGCTGACTTCTTTCACTCGGGCAACGCGCTGCTGCACCGGGTGCTCGATTCGTGCGGGGTGGCGCACCAGTACAATGCCGGCGTTGACACGACTGCCGGGCACTCGCCGATACCGCAGGAGTACTCACGTGCGATGGTGAGTTTCTTCGACTCAGTGTTCGCGTCGGCAGTTCCGGTGTCCCGGCCATCGGTCACGACACGTGACGTGGTGCGGGGCGCGGGATCTTCGGGTTTCGTCGCCTGCACGATCACCGGCCGGCGCCTTGGTTCGCAGAGATCGCGGTGGCCTGCGGGGGTGGTGTTGTCGTTTGGACACGACCGACGCCGGGTGGTGCGCGTGCGGTGAGCTCGGAGCGGCATAGTCCTGGTCAGCGGATAGGCGGTTCCCTGGGCAACGGTACACTGGAGATCGGGGACGGCACTGCTCCGGTTGTCAAGATCGAGCGATGTGCCGGCATGAGCATGTGCAGGCCCTTCGTGGGGGTGTCGCGCTCGACGAGTGCCTCGATTGTTCCCCGTTGCTTGACTTTGGCGTCTTCAAGGAACTGAGGGACCTCTCCTATTTCCGAGAGGTTCGGGTGAGCGGCGGCACCGTTGTCTGGCCCCACGAGCAAGACGTCTGCCCAGATACCCTCTACCTCGACTCCCGCAAGGCCATCGCAGAAACGGCTCAGTAGCATTCCACCGTCTTCACAGCCCCCGGGGCTTCAGCACCGGCAACGGCTCCCAGGCAATGAACGGCCGTATGCGGCGCTTGTGCCGTCCAAGTTCGGCATAGTGCAGAACATCGTACACATGCTCATCCTTCCCGAAATGCTGGTTCGCGCGGTGCAGGCTTCTGTATCCGGGAACAATACCGATGTTGTCCTGCGCAAGGAGCCTGCGCCGGATTCCCTCCGGATCGTCAATTGAGATGCGGAGTCCGGCTTCCTGGATCGCAAGGAACATGCAGATCGTCTCGGCGAGTCGCCCGATCGAAGCGCCACACAGCTCTACCTTGAACCCTTCTTTGCGGTACAGCGACGGACGGTACACCGCAAGATTGATGTGGGTAGTGTTTCCGCCGCGCTTGATCTCCCAGGGGTGCCCCCCGCCCGACTTCTTCGGATGTGTTCCGTCAATCCAGTCGGCGAACTCCTGCGGGGAGTCGGCGTCGATATCCAGAAGCCCTTCGTGGCGACCGTCTGCGTAGCGTTCGTACATCTGGCGGCCCGAAAGGTTCTCGTCGACGTGGTCATCGTCCCGCTTGCCCGCGATGTATGCGATTCGGCAGTAGTTGAAGAAATCGCCGGCGGTCATGGTCTGGTTCACGGTGTATTCGTCTTTGTGGAAGAAACTGTCCTCCACAAGACTGATGAACTTTCTGGACTGTGCGGGACCGATCTCCTTGTCTATGCGGTAGATATCGGACAGGCACTCGCGGATGAGCGCATTCGGAACGATCCCGAATCGCCGATCGAGAGGATACGCTTCGCAGACAAGCCTGTTTGCGCTCACCCAGTCCTTGCGCACGGTTTTCAGCCATGCTCTGGCCGATGCGATGATGGGCGCCCACACTGCCCCGGGGTCGTAGCGGCCCTGCTCGAACGAGGATGACCCGAACGACTCGGCCGCCTTGACGCTCTGGCCGGGCGCCACTTCCAGCGAGCACAAGTCACCATCGATGTGGTTGATGTAGAACGTCTCGCGGTACTTGGTGACGATGACGTGGTACCACTTCTTCTTCTCGTGAAGGAAGTACATATTCCACACATGGTCGATACTGGACAAATCGTAGCCGAAACGCTCCAGTTCCTTCAGAAACGCGTAGACCGTGCTCTCAAACTTCATAGCGCCTCCTGTCGTTGTTTTGGTCCTGCCCCGCAAACACTCCAATCCGATCTGCGAAAATCTGCGCAAATCTGTGGACTCTCGGGTATTGTCCGGACAAGCGCAGGAGAAGGTGGTCCACAGATTGTCGCAGATTAGCGGGCCCCACAACCCGCCGGGGAATCCTCGTGCCCCGTTCGTAACACTTCGACAGGCTCAGTGCGGCGCTCGTAACTCGCTTGCTCGTAACTCGTCACTCCCGCACCCGCCGAACCGAGAACATAGTACGTTGCTCGCGCCTTGCCGACCATTCTCACCATGCCTTTGCGCACCAGGGCATTGAGGATCTTCCTGGCCATGGCCTGTGACCTGCCGATGCGTTGCGCAAAATCTTTGCTTGTCAGGTGTTCGGTGTCTTGTACAATACGGATATACCCGGCATGAGTGGATTCGGCGCCATAGACAGGCGCTGGTGGCGCGCTGACCATGTTGCCGGGGATCTGACTCTTGTAGAGAACAACCTTGACGTGTTGCTCAAGCTCCTGGAATCGCGGTTCGGGAAGCCCTGCATTGGCGCACAATGTAAACACACTGTTGATCCCGATGCCCTGCTTCTCAATCAGGTTCATTTTGCGGAATGCCTGTGCCACAATCGGGTTGCGGTATCGCGACAGCCCATCGCGCAAGGTGTGCTCGTTGATGGGCGCATAGAATGAGCCGGGGTTGAGGATTTCGAGACGATCGGAGAAGAGCGATATCCGGATCGGCGTTTCGAAATCGTAGGCCCGGTGAACGATTGCATTGACGAGCAGTTCGCGCATTGCCGGTTCGGGATAGTCGTGCACCCGTGGAATCATTCTGCCGTTGTACAAGTACAAATCGCTGCCGGTTGTCTCCTTGAGGTGCTCGAACGCGCCTTCGAACTGCTCGACCACCGCCCCCTCGAAGGTTTCCCGGTGGGCGATTGCAGCAGTTGTGGTTCAGGAGTATCGCGTGACCGTGACGTATGCCTCGGGTATGAACGTGCACGGCCTTGGGTGAAACAGCAGCACCCCGCCATTGGTGGCCTTGATCTTCTGGTCAACGTCGAGCGCACCGTATCCGCCTGCAACAAAGGTTTCGGCGCTGGTGTTGTGGATGATCTTGTCGAGCATAAGCGTGGACAGGCCATCGAAGGCGGCCCCCACAGTGAGCATCTGCTCGAATGACGCATGGTTTCGCGCACGTTCGAGATCGCGAACCGCGTACTCGTCGGCCGGGCGATTGTGCGATCCGTACCTCATGAAGATGCCCTTGGGATACCCCAGGCGCGAAACGAAGTACGGCTTGTGCGGGCCGGGAAACACCTTAACAACAAGGCACACCATGCCCTCGATGTTGCGCGCGAAGGTGTCGACCGCAAGTTGCGGGGAGATTTGGTCGACCAGTGCCGGAGGGATTTCCTCCTGGTACTTGAGCACCTGCGATTCGCTGAGCCCGACCACTTCGCGATCGATGTCGCGAATGCCAATGATAATTTCGCCGCCCCGAGCGTTGGCAAAAGCAACCACAGACTCCGCAGCACGGCGGTAGTCTTCGAGGAACTCCTTAAACTCGAGGTTCTTCGACTCGATGAGGGGGAATTTCATGGGGAGTGGTACTCGCTGGCCACTATCGGAGAGTCTACAGCCGATAATATAGCATTAATTGGATAGCAACTCAACAGTGTGCCCATACCGACTACGACAAGCGCACTGGTCCCCTCTCCGCAGTCGCCCTGCCGCCATGTCAGAGCTTACAACCCGGGGGGGTCCCTGCGTGATGGATCCGCACCGCTTTGGGTCTGCGATATTGGATAGTATCGGATAACGAATCGGATAACATACACTATTATCCGATTTCGCGCCAGTCCTGCAAGGCACTTTGGTTGGCAAAGCTGGGCACTCGGGTCAGCAACGGCAAGGCACTCTGGTTGGCAAAGCCGGGCACTCGGGTCAGCAACG
>Ga0315284_10002744_pt1 | contig 25125 bp, 22 predicted proteins | sample YL17G09_16_MG_FD_203696 | JGI IMG/M metagenome (GOLD analysis project Ga0315284, IMG submission 203696) | Sediment microbial communities from Yellowstone Lake, YNP, Wyoming, USA - YL17G09_16 | ecosystem: Environmental > Aquatic > Freshwater > Lake > Sediment | place: USA: Wyoming | collected...
AGATTGTTAACGAATATTTTATCAAAAAAGCCAGTGAGGAGAAAGATAAATTGCTTCATAAAAAAGATGATAAAATTGATAGATTAACAAAGGAAATTCGCAAGCAAACGGAAATGATACATGATCAAACACGTAAAAACGATAAGCAATACAAAAAAATTAGCAAAATGGATAACAGAATCAAAAGATTACTCGTTAAAAATGATGGATTACGTGATCAAAATGATGAAATTCTTGGTAAAATCGAAATCAGCAATGATGCTAAGGTAGTGTCTACAGGTCGTAAAGCAGATATCCATAAATTGGTTATTATTCGCTATAATGATGATCCTGACGAGTATGATGACGATGAAATTCTATATGAATATCTTGCGATGCGTGTTATGGACAAGTCTTTTGATTCCCGTTTAACTTCTGTTGAAGAATGCCATCCTAATATGCAAATTATATTGATAATCGATTACAGCCCTAATTCTATGAATTTATGGAATCGAGTCAAGATGGATTTAACTAATGATAAGAAAATTAGAGTAACTAATTGTAAGTTTAATCTTAGAACGCGTTATTCCGAAAAACTCTTGATTAAGGATATTAAGAGAATTCATAATGAGCGTTTTGATGATGAATAAATATGTATTACAACAGATTAATTAATGATATAAAAATATTAAATCATTAATTAAAGATCATGAATAAACGAAACATACATGTAAAATCAAGTACAAAAAGATCATATGTCGATGAAGATGATACTTCATTTATTGAAGAACCTATTAATAGGACCAAACGAAATGGTCAATTGACCAATAATCCAGTTATTCGAATCATTAGAATAATGAAGGACAATGACGCATTTAGTTATGGTATGTTTAATGAATATCGGGTGATTATCAAAAATGATGATGGATATATAAATGCAACTAAGTTGTGTAAGGATGGTGGGAAGGAATTTCGTAAATGGAAAGCTAACGCGAATGCACATGAGTTCGTTACAAGATTAAATGATTCTGGCGAAATTTTGCGAGATGACCTAATGCAAGTAATTATGGATGGTAAGAAATATGCTGTACGAGGCACGTATGTCCACCATGCATTGATGCCAAATATCATAGAATGGATGAATAAATCGAAAAATAAATATCCAGAAAAAGAAATCCAAAGCATTTTACATACCAAATTAGGTGGAAAAATAGAAGTTCCAACGATCTATGGCAAAATCGATCTTCTTACAAAACGATCAATAATTGAAATCAAAACATATAAAAATTTCCTGGGTGCACTCGGTCAAATAATCGGGTATTCTACTTGCTATCCAGATCGGCAAAAAAAGATATATCTATTTGATGTTCCAATGGTCAATAAAATAGATGAAATCAAAGAACTCTACGATGCACATGATATTAAACTAATTGTTTATAATTACCTCAAGTAATATCATATATTTATCTACTAATATCCAATAAATATATTTTCACTGAAAATATATTTATCATATTACCAGATTATTGGCCTTTATAACATGTCTAACAAATAAATCCATTTGTTAGTTACTATTTGGTGGATATCCATGCTTTGTGAATATTGATATATCTATCGAATATATACACAAATATGACAATTTGTTAGTATTCATTCAATAGTTTCCAGCGTCTTTTCAAGATGATATTTCAAACAAATATGGTTGTTTTCTATGAAATTGTATAATGGATTTTTTGACAGAGAATTGAAAGATTGGATTTTTGACAGAGATTTTCAACATTGATTTTCTGTAGAATTACAAGATTGGATTTTTGACAGCGAATTGAAAGATTGGATTTTTGACAGAGAATTGAAAGATTAGATTTTTGACAGAGAATTGAAAGATTAGATTTTTGACAGAGAATTGAAAGATTGAATTTTTGACAGAGAATTGAAAGATTGGATTTTTGACAGAGAATTGAAAGATTGAATTTTTGACAGAGAATTGAAAGATTGGATTTTTGACAGAGAATTGAAAGATTGAATTTTTGACAGAGAATTAAAAGATTGGATTTTTGACAGAGAATTGAAAGATTGATTTTCTGTAGAATTACAAGATTGGATTTTTGACAGAGAATTGAAAGATTGAATTTTTGACAGAGATTTTCAACATTGATTTTCTGTAGAATTACAAGATTGGATTTTTGACAGAGATTTACAAGATTGAATTTTTGACAGAGATTTTCAACATTGATTTTCTGTAGAATTACAAGATTGTTTTTCTGCAGATTTCCAACATTGTTTTTCTACAAAAAAATTGATTATTATTCTGCCATGACAACGAATACCATTATTTATCATACTTAATCAAACCATGGCATTCTGGGATAATAGGGATATCGTTCAAGAAATTTGCAATAATGCAAACACGAAATCGGCAATCCAGGTACTATCTATTACACAATCGATGCATGAAATGAAAAAAAAAATCATATTTGGAGGACTTCAAAAATTAAGTGTCATTCAATATCTACCATATTTTAATCAATTTACAAAAGTTGTTATAGATATTGATATTCCATTACCAAATTTCGCACGATATGCAAAATTTAATTTTAAAACGGGTCACCACACATTATTAGATATTCCTCAGGATACAACAGATTTGTGTTTTGGTGGCAAATTTAATGAGATAATTATGTCATATCCGGATAGACCAAAAATACGTCGTATTTATTTTGGCCTTTCATATAACCAACCTCTGTGCAAGATCCCTGATAATGTAAGAATCATCGTCTTTTTGAAAGATTTTAATCAATCTCTTGTAGGAATTCTACCAAAAAATTTAATAAAAATAACATTAAGTAGTAATTTCAACCAACCAATACATGACACATTTCAAAATGGAATACGAAGGATCGATTTTGGATCTAAATTCAATCAACCGATCAAAACACATATTCCGGATACAGTTCGTAAATTATCATTCGGTCATGACTTTGATCAAGATATTGATGGACTCCTTCCTAAGGAAATACGAGTGCTTCGTCTTGGAGTAAATTTTAACAGGAATATCGATTTAACATCATTACAAAATATAAGGATCATTATATTCAGTTATAAGTATAGGCAACCAATCAAAAATAAATTTCCATCTAGTATCAAACAAATTTATTTCAGTCAATATTTTAATCAACCTATCAATGATATGTTCCCTAATGGTATACGTATTGTATTTTTTGGAAATCATTTCAACCAGACAATCCAAGGTCATATTCCAGATACAATTCGTACCTTAAATTTTGGTATGAACTTCCACCAGCCATTAGATGAGATTCCGTTTGGGGTGACACATCTTACTTTACATAATATTAATAACATTAAATGCATACCCACCAGTGTTACCCACCTAACATTATGCGAAATTGATCGATCTATTCCGATTCCTTGTAGCGTGACCCATTTATCATTTCGACGATTTAATGAAAGTGTCGTTGGTTATATACCACCGAATGTAAAGTTTATTGATTTTGGATGCAAATTTAACCAACCATTCGAGGATAATGTTCCACATACAGTAACGAAAATATATATTGGAAGAAAGTATGAATTACCGATCAGCGATGAATTTAAGACACGAGTTGTAGTTAAATTTGGTATTAATAATCTATATTATACATTATTAATAGCGGCATGTAACACCAAATCTCTTGTAAACATCTATGTAATCACCATGAATACCAACAATTTTACCATATCGATCACATTGAGTGTTGAGGCTAGGATAAGTTGGAGAATAACCACCAAAAGTTTTTCCTATTAGGGTATCATTATTTTTGAATCGAAGAGACGCGACATTCCATCGATTATGTGTTAAATCCAATCTATTAAATCCTACTGGACTAGTTACTTCAATTTGTCGTTCTCCTGGGCCTCCGACTGGGTCAAATACCTTGCCATTAGAACATTTAATGCCAATTTTATTGATAAACACATCATTCGCTACGATGTTGTTCTCATCACGACTCACATATATTTAAGGCCGGATAACATGTAGTCTATAGTGATATTATTATTCTCAACATAAAAATGATGTATATCATATCTCTAATGAAGAAAGTCACCTTCAGTAGAAACACAAAAACATATTCGCGGAAATATCATTAATTTTATCTGAAAAAACGATCATATCTCGCAGAAAATGAACACTTGTCAGTTATTGTTTGATAATTAATTATTGTGATAGCTAATTATCAATTTCCGATTAATGTCTCGTCGATTTCTGGCTGTCCGATTTTTTTATAGACAGCAGCTGGATTGGCAATCATCTTTTCTATGATAGGATGTCTAGGATCGTTATATAGAAATCGTGATCCAGGTTTCTTTCCAAACATCTTAGTTCCCCAATGATTGGTCACTCGATTATGCTCAAATGACAGCGCTCGTTTTTTCAGTTGCCCTTTGGTAAATTCATTTTTAGGTCGATAGCAGACATAAATTACTCCTCTCCATCCAAAATATCTATCATTTGTTTTCGGATATTCGGGTCCATTTTGTAATCTAGCTGAATGCACAAGTGATGATGCCCAAATAATGAATGATCCTCGTTTTGAAACAATTGGAATTTGCCATTTTCCACCGTTATTGATGACGATTTGTTTCACTTGCTCGATATCCTCGTCCTTGAATTTCAACCAATTAGAATTTTTATCATGTTCAATTGTCTCTAATATCTGGTGAAATGATTTGTGACTTTTGGGAGAGCAAACAAATGATGCGCTCGTATTAGTTAGGACAGCTTGCCCTTGACAACATTCATAAATATTATCAGATTTGGTTTGATCAATATGAGCCCAATCCTTCGATCGCGTTGTTGGGTATGGACCAATAGAACCCGGTTTAATATTAATTCCATCCCCAGAAACAATAAATTCATCAATCATCTCTCCACGTAAGCTAGAATAAAGTGTTTCAAATATCGTTTTAACATTGGGATGCATTCGAATATCCCATACTGGTTGAATATTAGCCATCATACATTGGAACAGACCAGCACGTGTTTGTGGAGGTGTGTTATAGGTAGTCCATGTTTCTTCAATATTATTGAGATCAATTCCTGTTCCCAGATTAACAAAACTATCTAGTATCTGTGACATATAGCCATTACATTCCTTCGTAGAAAATACATCATTAATAACTACTACTCCATCTCTCTTGAAAAGTTTCACCAAATTTGTCCCAAAATTTTCGTCTTTAATGGAAATACTTTTATACATCCTATGATAAATACATTAATTAATGTTTAACTAATGAATTTATTTATCAATTTTTATATATTTATCACATCCGGCTGCATGTCGAAGGGTATAAATAGATGATTTTTTCCAATTTGTACCCACTGCATTTTCGGACATGGCATAACAATCACCATGTTGTAATTGTATTTTATAATTTTTCCCAACTGGTAAATTATTATGATACCATTGATAACATAATGGTAATGTTTCCCCTAATCGAACACCTACAACAAGTCGTCTTTCTGCATCACCATGGTAGCCGATACCACATTTATTGATATCATAATAGTAATTTCCTTCTGCTTGCATAGCGAGTGCTTTTTCTCCAAAATATTTCGGAAGGTTTTTTCGAATTCGATTTGTTAATGGCACATCATCAAATGCAATAATTCTACCTTTTTTTTGTTCATAATCCGGTTCCTGGGAATGATCCGAAAAACAAAGGTTGTGTCTTGCATGTTTGTTAACAACTCGTCCATACATGAATGCTTTTTTGTCTACATCTAATATATCTTGTTCTGTAAATAAAGCATTACTTTTCTTATTGGTGAGACAATCTACTCCATTTCGAATGACCAAAAGATATGCACTGTCGGTTTGGATATCCGGCAATAAGTTATGCAATTTCAGTAATTTACATTTATAACCAGCATTTTCGAATTTCTGTTTGGCATGTTTTAAATCGGATAACGCGAATCCAGATTCTGCTATTTCACCGACTGTTTGATTTCCGACATGATTTTCTCCCTGATCACAGAATGTCAATGTAATAGTTTTGTTATGAAAGTCCATTTTATACCCTCTATATAGTCATGTTACGAAACCATTTTATATATCATTTTTTTTTGTATTATATTGTATATGATGTAGATCTCATGAAATCTTGAAAAATTGAAATTATTATGATAATACAACTATAATAATAATGATCTATTATACGTTATGGACATCCAATTATTTGATTTAAACAATATCAAGCCAGGATCGATGATACATATCTCAAATGATCCGGAACATAATTCGCGAATTCTACAAAATACAAAAAACTTACCATCATATATTGTAAACAATATCCAATCTCGAACATATTTTGATCAAAAAAGATATTATTGTACTTACTATAGTTCAATTCATAGATTATGTGCAAGATTATGTATTTATGAAATGATCGATAAACACAAAGAATTACAAAAAAAATATAGATTGAACATTTTTGTAATGACCGGAGATTTTAGTATTCCAGATCCATACAAACGGATATTTCTAAAATTACAGATATTGGCCAAAAAATATGGGGCGATTTTTATCATGGTCACACAGTCAAATGAAGTATCTACCCATATAATGTATTCATATGATTATTTTTTTGTTGATCGCAAATCATCATTAACATATATTTATAATGATCATCTAAAAAAACATAAAAATATCCTTGATCGGGATACTATTCAAAAAAATATCAAAAAAATCCATGATAATAATTTTGAATATGCTGTTATTCCAAACAATGATAATCATAAAATATTTGCGCATATGGTAGAATATGATAAAAGTACATATATTACATATTCAAAAAATGACCAACTAAATCTAAATCGCGAATATACATTGATGAAAATGATTGAAAAAAAATGCAGCGTTTATCATGATACTACTAGCGTTTTTTATTTGACGATTAATAGTATCATCAACGTATTTATTACATCAAAAATGTGTTTTAGAACGATTGGGGAATTATATCCCGATATATGTTCATATATATTCAAGACAATGATAGCAGTTGTAAAAAATGATCTATCGAAAAAAGAATATATTGATTTGTGAATTAATTTTTTGTTCATTGAATAAAAAATTAATGCTTTTTGCAAATTTCATCCCAGATTTTATCAAAACTGGAATCGATTTGAGTGGAGTTCGATAACTCTGTAATAATATCATCAATATCAAATTGGATATCATTACATAAATAAATATTATCCATTTCATACGGAAGTTTGAATAAAAATGTTGTTTCTGGTTTCTTTTGGGTTGTTGGCAAAAATGATTCTACATTGATATCATCATTAAACGAAGGTTTTGTTGTATTATTTGATAAAAAAGAATCAAAATCGAATTGTATTTCCTCTGCACTTTGTTGTAATGGATTATATGGTTCGAATAAAAATCTTTTTTTGAGTGGATGTTCTAAGAAAATTTCGTTATTAACCCATTTCAGATCATCTGTTTGAGCAATCGATTCATGGACGATTGGTTCTGGAACCGATTCATGAACAACTGGTTCAGGAACAGATTCATGGACGATTGGTTCTTCCATGGTTTCTTCCACAGATTCTTCCATGGTTTCTTCCACAGATTCTTCCATAATTTCTTCCACAGATTCTTCAACAGTTTCTACCACAGTTTCGGTTGAAACTGGAATTTCAAATGGTAATAATTCCCATGTATATTCTTTGACAATCTCCACGATAGTAGAATTGTAGATACGTCCTTTTTGGATAGTTTCAATTTTATTTACCAACATGAGTTTATTGGCATTATTCAATAAATAGCATCCATTAATATGCATATTTTTGGAATTTTTTAGGTCATCCAATGTAGTATTTTCTAACATGGTATATTCTAGTTTGTAGATATCACGGATCACATCACTGACTGTAATAATGAAATTTTCTGGAAATTTAATTATTGAGATCACGTTTTTTTGATTTCCATTATGCTTCTTTTGGTATACACAATACATTCTATATCATTTATAAATATTATATATTTTCCGATGGAGGCATTCTTGCTGATGCAGTGAAAATAAATAATTATCAATCTAATATGTATAAATAATGGGATCGATTAGATTTATGTATATTAATTTTGGTATAGATAAGTGGGTCAATCCTAATGTAGTTGGCACATCCATCACATATGATAATATCAAAAATCTACCATATGATACATTCATATCATTAAAAAAACAACCAGATAACTTTATTGAATCTATCCAAAAAATCAGTTTATATGAAACCCATGAAATGAAGACACATATTGTAGATGATATGCTAGAATTACGAAAAACTATTCTATAACAAATTAAGAGTATCCATGAACAATATGATCAACAAGATATTCCTGCAGAAACTTATATTGATGATTATAAAACATGGACACGCAATTTATATCATACTACAATAGACCATATCCAGTCTAATGTTGTTCGGCGAATGAAAGAATCTACCATTTCATCATACCATGAATATGAAAGCGTCTGTGAAAAGAATGATAAACACGAATCATATATATCCCATTTGGAATATACCATTCAACTCATTACAAATCTCAAACTATTTTTAGATGATATACAACTGACTAAAATTGCCGATGCTAACATCAGTGATAATAGTAAACATGTGTTATCAGATTTTGTGCATTTGTTCCATCGAACATCCAATGAAGTAAATAATGCACAAATTGGTGTGTCTCGAGCTATCCAAGATGTGTTATTCAAACTAAATTTCGAAAAAATCTCTGCAAATGATACCAAAAAGAAACTTTTGCAAAAAAAGAGCATTTTGGAAAAGAAAAAAAGGGAATGCAAACCAAATGACTGTCCATCGATTATCATTCAACTCAATAATTTATTAGGATATATACAGGAAAATGCAGACAAACTTAAATTGATTGAGGAAAGTATTCGCGAAATTAATCTGGTTGCATCGAATAATCGACCAGATGTTATCAATGAATTACGTATTGCATTGGATACTAAATTGAAAAAGTATACACAATTGCATGATGATGTGGTGAAGACGATGGAAAAGGTCGCCGCGAACGTGGCACATCAAGCCGAAACACAAGCAACTCAAGATAAGTCTACGGATGATTTTAACCAATGGCGACGATCATGTCTATCTCATATTAATGATGTATTGGAAAATTATCGATCATATATTGATTCTACAACACAAATTGATAAATTAGATATGTTACACAAGACAATCGTATTAATCGACAATATTAATGAAACTATTATGCGACCAACAAGTAGTCTATTAGCATCCCACACCATTGATATTAATCGATGTGATCATAACAATAAATTATTCATGGATTATTATTCCAAATTATTCGCAGAATTACGAACTAGAACGTCCAATATAGACGTCATTATTGGTTGTGAATTATGTATCTATGCATTTGATTTCCTCAGAATGGGACTTACATCATTCTCATTACAAGGTTACACGCCTCGTCGTTTATTGGATAAATATGCAGTAGAACATATTTTATCACAAGATGTATTTTCTGTTAATAAAATGTTCTTGGTTGGATCATATAATGAGGCAGTGCGTGTCTCTGATGGGACACATATGGCTGTATCATATAATTTATCATACCGATCAGCACATCATAGTACTATTGCACATAATTTTCATAAAATTAAAGTCATCAATATTCATGCAAGAGAACCTGTATATGATGCATCATACAAATATATTATTGAACAGATTGGTATAAATTACCAAGATGATTTTATCATTATTGGTGATTTCAATTTGTTATTACATGGTGATGAGTTTTCGATTACTGCCCGTAATAAAATAACACTCGAACGGAGTCATGAATTATTGACAGTTCTTCGTAACATATATGGATCTCAAGTACTGGATCACACACACCGGATTACCAATTTTTATAGAGATATGAATCACAAATGTTTCTCACAAAAGACTAATGCTGTTATGATCTTTGGTAAGTTATCTCATTATAAATTTGAATTAGAGCCTATATATGATTGTGCATTAAATTTCAAACCATCATCCCACTACCTATTACAATTCAAATTAACTATGATGGATAATCTCTATTCATAAATGTATAAAATATGTTTTGCTAAATGCGTCATATAATGATATAAGTTTTTCCCACTCGGAAAACTTTTTTTAATATCTATAAATTATAGAATATGTCCAGAAACCACAACAATTGTTTTACTGATTATGGTAATTTGCATTCCGCATGCAATGCCGAACAATGCAGATGCCACGAACAAAAACCATTTAACTACTGTCATGATGGTCAACACCATGCCCACCATGCAAGATCTCAATCATATAGATCACCAGGAAACCCAGTGTATAAATTCAAACTCGACCCACTTAGAGCTGCCAATAGAAATACCAGATCTGATTATTACACTACCATCTAAGTAGTTTATTATTATTAATTAATTTATTCAATTGATTAATAATATCTATTTCATTTGATATGAATCGAATACGTTTTTGAACATCACATACTTAGTGTTTTGTGATTTTCTATCACGCGTATTAACAACCGAAATTGTTCGAATATTATTTTGATGTTTTCCATCAGAAATTTCTTGTAACAATGCTTCATTCAATTGGCAAACACATGTGTCGGATATTTTTTTGGATAATAATAGCTTCACTTCAATTAATTTCGGGAATTTGAAATACTTGATCATAGCTACTTTGCATACATCATACATGTTACATTTCATCACGTATTTTTTAAGCACAATTTCATTATTAAGATCAACCAACACATTAATCGACTGAAATTTATTGCTCAAATTCCCTTCAATAAAGCACTCTATTTGACAATCTAAATCATCCGTCAAGAGTAATTTTGAAGACGGTGTTTGGTACGTTCCTGTCAAACATGCTGATTTGGCGGCTTCCGAGATTGGATTATCAAACATGAATATCGATAATGTATCTTCTTGTATAGTGGATAAAAAGTCGAATCGATTAGATTCTTTGAACATTCGAAATGTTATCATATCCATCGACACCGATTGGGTTGTATCCACATTAATGTATTTCATATGTACCAATTTGTCTACATCAGACAGCTCAATCCACACGGATACAAAAATTGGTCCATTATCAAATAACAATACCGTATATTTCATATAATTGCCTAACGATGATTCTGGCAATGCAGTGGCTTCTGGATAAATTTTACCATCTTTGAATCGTCCCACTTGGCAAAAATGCATTTCTACATCATCTTCTGTCACATCATTGGAATTTTCTGTTACATCATCATTGGAATTTTCTGTTTCATCATCATTGGAATTTTCTGTTTCAACACCATTGGAATTTTCTGTTTCATCATCATTGGAATTCTCGGTTTTAACACCATTGGAATTTTCTGTTTCAACACCATTGGAATTTTTTGTTTCGTTAACAAATGATATTTGATCTTTCGCAGATTCAATTGTCGCGCTACCCAGAACAGCACCTTTATAAGATACATCATTCGAGATTTTATTTTGAAATGTTTTTTCCAGAGTCACAGGAGATTGAACAGGTTCAATGGTATTTTGTTGATCAAAAATGTAAGATATCTCCGTAAATAATTCTGAATAATACACAGACAATGAACATAATTTTGTATAATATTTTTTATCATTCAGGTTAGATGTCGAAGTCATTTGATGTTTCATCTTAGTACATAACATGTTGACACGAAACAATAATTCTTCGATAACAAGATGTGAAATTTCATATTCATCAGAAACTCCAAATATCAACGAATCATCATCTTTAATATGACGAGTTAACGGGTCACCCCATCCCATCATCAAATAATTGGGGGTCCCATTGTAAGCACTTTCTTGACGTGCCTTGATGTATTTATCATTTCTCCAGATTTCCAAAATGGATGCCAAATGAGCATTTTGTTTACGTGAACTTTCATAAACATCCTTCAAAAGGTCAATCATTTCGCTATTTCGTGTAAGTAATTGGTTACAAATGGTTGTACGTGAGAACACTTTGTCTTGGATTTGTACCCTGAGAAACAAGAAAATCACATAAAAACTGGAATTTTTGATGGGAACATGGGATACCAAGGCGAGTTTTTTTTTGTAAAAATTTGGATCAGGTTTAAATGATGTGGACATGATAAAATAAATCGTCTGTTCAAGTCAGATACTAGTAATATTGTATTAATTGCTCTTAGACTTTATTTTTCAATTTTTTTATATATACATTTTTGTATATCAAAGAGAGTCGGTCATTCAGTAAAATTATTTGTTGGATATATGTATAAATGTGTTCTCGTAATTTTTACAATTGTCAGCAACTTCGATCTGATTGTTGCGATAACAAACTCTATTATAATTGTCATAAGACATGCTGTTCTAGTTCATCATCTAGCTCATCCAGTTCCAGTTCATCTGATTCATGTGATCGTAAGAGACGTCATAGAAAACATAAATCCAGAAAACATCATTCTAAAAAGGATAAAAAAGAATGTTGTGTAGATGAAAAAAAATATGCCATCACAAAATTGGTTTCTAATTTATCAGGTGTTGCATTCATCCAAGATCCCAATTTAGTTAATGCATGGGGAATAGTTTATTATGGAAATAAATTATGGGTAGCTGATAATGGAACTGGATTAATTACTACGTATAATGTTAATGGTGCGATTACCACTCCAGTCATTACGGTTCCTCTTGCCTCGATAACTACTAATTTAGTTGGAACTCCTACTGGGTTAGTTTATAATAGTGGTGCTGGATTTGTTTTTACTGGTGGATTAGGATCCGGTTCCGCTGTTCTATTGACATGTACGGAAGATGGAACAGTTTCTGCCTATAATGGGGCAGTTGATGCCAATGCTGTCAGAGTAATTGATAGATCTGGTGTATCGGCTATTTATAAAGGTCTCGCTATTGCCAATAACTTATATGTAGCTGATTTTCATAATAATCGCATTGATGTCTTTAACACATCGTTTACCTTACTTGGTGGGTTTTCATTTGTGGATCCATATTTACCAGTTGGATATGCGCCATTTAATATCGTTTTCCATGAAGGAAAATTATATGTATTGTATGCCAAACAAGATGCTGGGGCAGAAGATGATATTGCTGGTAGTGGAAATGGATTTGTCTCTGTTTTTGATACACAAGGAAATTTTATTAAACGATTCATCAGTAATGGATATTTGAATTCACCATGGGCATTTATTGCAGCACCAAATGGTTGTCGATTTCCAAAAGGACATATTTTAATCGGGAATTTCGGTGATGGTACGATCAGTGTATATGGATCTTGTGGAAAATTTCTTGGCAAACTAAGTGATTGTAATGGAGTCAATATTATCATTGACGGTCTTTGGGGTCTAACAGCCGGCAATGCCTATATGTCGAATATCTATTTTGCATCTGGTCCAAATGGAGAAGCAAATGGACTAATGGGTAGTATTGTCTAATTTATGTTAAAAAATGAAATTATTTTGTTAACATAACATTTACCATCTATTAGTAAATCAAATGGAAGGTAAAACAGGTAATTACCCGATTGCAATCTGAAACAAATACACTCTCCGAACATATTAAAGCCAGTCCAGATGGACAATATTTCTTAGATGCATTACATGATTGGCAAAATAAATTATGATTATATGATAATCATAATTTATCGCGACACAGCAGTCAGATAGATCATTTTCCAATTACAAGAAACATAATCTTGTGACATGTTGGATAATCGACTATAATGTTTGCAAATCCAAAGTGATATTTCATATTCCAAGATAGATAATTTTAACATACGTGCACATTCATAAATATCAATCAAGGTATTATCTCCAATATATTCTGATAGATATTTTTCACAAATGGTAACTAGATCATGTAATCGATACATATCAGCATAATATATCAAATTAATAATATCTTCGGTGCTATGAAACACAATCGTTTTTGTATATATGAATTTAATTATCTGGTCAAATATTTTAGCAGATATTTCATTCAATTGAATCGATGTATGTTTTTTCTCTTTCATGTTCAGTGTAAATAATTTTTCAAAGTATAAACTTGATACGGATAATACATTTTTATGACAATGGAATATTGTGTGTTCGACTTCAAATGAAATGTCACAAAACATCTGTTGTTTATAGATTGCTATATATGATTCACCACTCTCGTAAATAGTAATTGGAAACCCCATCTGGTGCATATCGGAATCACAATGGATATCGGATACTGTTTTGATATATTCGATGAATTGCGTTTCAGTAGCGTTATTCATACGACGCAAATGACTAATAATGGTATGCATTGCTTTCGAAATATCATTTTCGAAAACCAAATACGCAATTAGGTGTTTAATGTTTTCATGAATTCCATATATCTGGATTCGTTTATTCTGGATAGTCCTAAATACGTCCAATACATTTTGATCATTATTTTTATAAGAATTCAAGAACATAGGTAATGATGTTTTGGTAATCAAAAAATATATGAATTCGGTATCAGTCTCACAAATAATCGTATATAAAAAGTTGCTAATGTATGTACGATTCATAATGGTTTCTTGATAACACTGGATAATCTGTTCAACTTGGCATGCATAGAGTGTGATATCACAATGTCGGATTATGTCTAAAATGCAATTTCCAGTAATATTGATTATTTTGTAATCAGGATGGTTTAACAATGGTATCAATCCATTCAGGATATTATTACGTACGGCATGTCTATTAATAAAAATAAGTTTATTAATACATTCACATATTTTGTAGATACTATAATCATCCGATCTATTGAGTAATACAACCAGTCTGTTTAGACACTCTGCGATATGGACATTACATAATTTCATATCGTCTTGTAACAAACTGGACAATACAATACATGCCGTTTTCGAGACACTATCGTCATGATGGAGGATTAATTTCGTAAATATGTCAACCATTTTGGGTTTATCAATGAGTATATTATCATTAATTATCAATCCAAATAAACAATAACTGGTCTGCATGATGACGAATATATTGGAATGTTGTAATAAATATTCCAATTGTGGGAGATATTTTGGATCAAAATAGACGTGATTTTCCACATGACTTAATACCTGCGCCAAGCATTTGCATACATGTTCATTAATATTTTCAGAATATTTCATTAGATCGAAAAATAGTTTAATGCAACCATAGTGTCCTGCACAAATACTATATTTTTTTTCATATGTAATAATGCGATATAAACAATCACATAACGACCTAGTAATTTTAACATTCGATTGGTTTAATAATTTCGTAATCAACCGATGCATAACATCATTAATAAAATTTCCGTCATCAATCAAATAATTTTCTGGCATCATCACAAAATGATTCAATAAATGGCAAACATGTTTAATAATATTTTCGTCGAGTAATTCGATCATTGAGAGGATCTGGTATTTTGCAAGAGAATTAATTGTTTTTTTACATTCGGAGTTATGTAATAATGTATTTAAATATGTGCAAATTGGAATAATCATTCGTGTAGATTCTTTCATCATGGATAATTCTAATTCGAACCCTCTATCATGACATAATGTCATGTATTCTGGAGACGAAAAACATGATAGACATGTGTAAATAGCTTCCATCATATTGAATTCACAATTATGCTTCATAATATCGAATAATATATGAGGAACTTGATGGGAAAATAATTGGTGGTGATATGATGGATCATTTACCATCATATCAATAAAATTACAGCTAGTTTCGATAATGTATTTCATGTCATCATAACTACATTTTTGAGTCCGAAATTTGTAAAGTCCATGAATCAGATCCATTGTGTCTGTCTCTATGCGATCCATTGGAAACTAATCTATAATTTTACGTATTGAAATATAACACGTTTATAATATCAATTTTTTTGAAAATACTTGGTTCATAAATCAAGTATTTTTAAATGTTTTTCGAAAATCGCCTTTTCTGGGTATTTGTTTGATCAGAAATGATTTGCAATATTTTTTGCTGGAATTTCACAGTGCATCTAAGATCGTTGATTTCCTTATCAAATTTTTCAGCATCCATATTTTGTTGTTTAATAAAAGATTCATGAAGTTCTTCGATTTGTTTCTTATGCATATCGATATCTTGATTACGTTGATGGTAGTATGTCATTTTATTTTTATCAATTTCAAGTGTTAATTCTTCGATTTTACTATGTTGATCATTGGCATGTGATAGTTCAAATCGTAATTTATCGTTTTCGAGTTGAACTTCTTGCATATCATGCACAATAGATTCATAAATTTTGTTTTGTATTTCTGTAAATTCGGATATAGCTAAAAGCGAATTGATACGATTGATGAAGGGTTTCAATAAACTATATTTGGCACCATGATTCACTAGAAGATTCTCAATTTGATTTTTATCTTCTTCAAATCCAATATTATAATTGAAGTAAAGACATGCCAGTGGAGGAATACCATTATGATCTACTTGATTGACCTGTTGAGGCGTTGCATTTTGTAACACCAATTTGATAATTTCTAGATCCATTGTTTCAATAGCAAAATGAATGGCTGTCCTACCAAATTCATCATCCTGGATATCAAGTAGAGGACCGCTTTTTAACAAAAATGATAAAAATGAAGGAGCAGATTTATTGGCAATTGCCAATTGTAATGCTGTAAAACCTGTTTCTGAACATTTTTTATTAAGATCCACTCTGCCGGATCCATAAAAACACAAAGCTTTAATGGCCTTTTTGTTTTGTTTTATAACATGATAATATAATTGCTTTTGGAATGATGCAATTTTATCATCCCATTTTTGTTCCATAATATTATCCACAATATCGTTAGCATTCCCATTTCCGTTTCCAATTAAATACAAATTTAGTGGTTTTGGGTAAGTAACACATTTAGTACTGATTGCCCAAATGTCTACATGATTTCCATTTAAATAGATAACTAGCTCGTCTTTTTTTTCTTGTGATGATTTACATGCAGCTACCTTATCAAACATCCATAAAGTTGTCTGTTCGTATGTGGATGCATTTGATGTAATTTTTTCTAAATATACATTCATATTGAGTTTATTAGTTTCCATGCGTGATATGTATATGGTAGTTAATATTTATATATTGCAATTTTTATTTCATTTTTTTTCATCTAAAAATTGCATTCTCTTAGTACTATCCAAATAATTTGTGTTATGTGGCATGACTTTAAAAGCGTCATAATATTCAGAGATATGAGATAACGGTGCGTTGATCCGAATACTGTCCGGAGAATGTTCATCCACATTTATTAAAAATTTGATGAATTTTTTGGAAGAAACTGATTTCCAAATAGCCGACCATCGATAAAAAAACAAATCCAAATTCTCTTTTCCATAATACATTTGGTATGTGCGTAAACTGAGTTTCATCCCAGCAATATCAGCAATATTTTCGCTTACAGTTACGATTCCATTCACATGTAGGCCGTGAATTTGTAGTTTTTCATAATGGTCAATTACTTTTTTAATATCCAGATCATATTTTTTTCTATCAAGATCTGTCCACCAATTATGTAATCTTCCCAAATGATCATATTGAGAACCCTGTGTATCAAAACAATGCATCATTTCATGACCAATAATCGTACCCAGCCCCCCATAATTATAAATTGGTGGAACATCATTTCTAATAAAAATATCATCCAATATTCCAGTCGGAATATAGATACTATTGGTGCTAGAATCGTAATATGCATTAACATCAAACGAAAAGATGTCATTATTAATAGGGATCATATTCCGATCTACAGGTTGTCCGATTAATTTAATAGATTCTCGAAACCAATATGTATGCAATAAAAATAAATTATCGTAAAATGATGTGGATAATGATGGCATTGGTGGTCTTTTTCTAATGGTAATTAGATTGCTCGTAATTAATAACATGGAATCTATTTTTTTAATAGCTTCTTGTTTAGTTGGTTCTTCAAACATAGCAGAATATTCAAAATATTTTCTGGAATATGATTTCATCTTATTGAAAATATCATGAACCAGACTGACTTTTTTCATATCGAGTGATTTATTAAAACACGATTCAATATATTCACCACATGTGCCATACATCATATCAAGAAATACTCTTTTTTCTGAATAATTATCTGTATATAAATCCCTGATGTTATCACCCAAATCGGAATATATCCCATATTGCATAAATACCATAAATATCAAGTAATCCTTGAGCATCATTAACCGTGTCGCATCTAATGCCATCAAATATTGTTTAATAAATGTCATGTATCGTGTATTAGGATATGAAATATAGTATGTATCATTTGGAATTAATTTTTTCAATACATTATGGATGATATTATTTACATCATATGTAGCAATAAATTCCATATGCGTCATAGAGTTGCTTACTAACTGTTGGTCCTGTTTTTCCGTATTAGATAGCCGAAATTTAGATAACAATGATGCAAATACGATGATATGCGATATGAATGCTGTATTTTTCCAGATAGCATATTTGGATTGTATCAGCTTGAGTAATTTTGATAATTTTTTTAAGAATTTATCTGATGGTATTTCTTCTTCAAAAATATCTAGTGTTTCATCTATGTATAGGGTATATATTTTAGGATCTTTAAAATGGACTGTTGTACTAAAAGTAAATATGCTAGGAATGTTCAATGATGCCATCATAAATAATATCTCAGATATGTCATGTGTCGAATGTATTGTTTCAATTAGACGAATAATAGGAGATAGTATATGGCGATTTTGATAGCTATCCCGTAAACAAATCATTGTATCATGCATACTATTAGGATCATTTTTGAAGACAGCATGTTGGATAAATTCATAGTTATCATGTCCGATGCGGTCGTTGATAATAGTAAAATTATTGATCATTTTTTGTTTGGATGATAGTTTCTGTGAAATTTTCCATTTTTTATTATAATAACAATCTAAATCATTTTGTGGGATACATTTATTTGTATCATTTATCTGGCCCATCTTACTATTAGATGAGTAAATTTTATCCAAAAAAGCCAGATATAATAGACATAGCTGATTGGACATAGGTTTTCTGTTTTGCTAAAGGATTTATATTAGGATCTAGTTTGATGATGGACTGACTAGATTGTGTGTTTTTTTCATACCGAATGATATCATCTAAATAATCGTTTTCAATTTGAATTGTATCTGTATAAATTATTCCTTTATTGATTGGTGAATCGTTAAATGGCTGTTTGGGAGAATATCGGAATCGATCGTATGGAGAACAAGATAAGCTATTTGATTGGCGTTTATTATTTAATGGAATGCCACTAGATTGAGATCGTCCTGGTGGATTATTTTGAGAATTACCATTATTGAATGATGACATTTTTGTCAGATTGCTTCCTTTACGCGGTAAAATATCCGGTCTAACAACCGGTGACAATGATAAGCTCTGTTTATTATCTAATTCTGATAGACTATCTATCAATTTATCTACTCCTTTTTTGCTATGAAACCAAGGATGGTTAAAAAAGTCATCCCAGGATATCCGAGATACATGATTTTTGTCCAACAGCCTAACCAATATATCAAAGCAATCCACTGAAAAATTTCTATTCAAATGAAAATCAATATTTTTTTGTCTTAATTGGATTTTCATTTGAGGTATTGTTGCGGCAACTAGTGGATATTTTCCGAATAACATTTCATATAAAACAACACCATATGCCCATAGATCTACACTGGAATTATATTCCATCGTAATTAACAGTTCTGGGGCCATATACAATGGACTACCGCAAATAGTATTGATCATATCGTTTTTATTGCCATCATAATGTCTAGATAACCCAAAATCAGCGACTTTCACAATAAACTTATTAGATGCATCCCAATCACGAATCTTTTTTTCACTGAAATCTGATCCACTTCCAAATAACAAATCTAGTGTTTCGCATCGTGATGAATCGTTTTTGATTTTTGTTAATAAAACATTCATTGGTTTAATATCACGATGGATATACCCACTGGATCTAATATATTGTAATGCGTCTTTTAGTTGTTCCATGTAGTATAATGTATTTTCTTCCCGATCAAATGAAATATGTTTTTTATCATGTTCGTCGTTATATTCCACAACATCTGCTAATGTTCCTGCATCACAATATTCCATCACAATATACCAATAATCACTCTTTTTAACGACATCATAATATTTTACAATATTAGGATGATCCATTTTTTGCATAATCTCTATTTCTATTACTAGTTTATCCAGTATTTGTTTTTGGATTAGGGATACTCTTTTAATCGCAACTATTTGACCAGTTAATATATTAGACCCCATGAATACCTCGGAGAAACTCCCCTTACCTAATTGCGAGGTTTCTATGCGATATTTGTCATTTATGTTCATTTCTTCTTATTTATACAATACATAAAAAAATGTTATATCGTGATTGGATAATCAATATATGAAAATTTACAGATTTTCATATATCTAATCAGAATCATCACTATATATTTCGCGAGTTTCTTCAATTATTTTCTGGTACTTACTTAAAATTGAACCGACACTTTCATAGTCATTCATCAATTCGCTATTTTCTGACGATTCATCAGAATCATCATCTATTTTGTCATTACCAACATTCACAATATTATTAATCATTCGTAACCGATCTGTATGTGTTTCTTCATCTTGGTCAGTTAATTCTTCATCTTCATCGTATGCATCATCAGAATTAATAGTCACTGTCTCTCGTACAAGACCAGTATCCAATAATGTTTGAGAATCATTTTGCGAATTTGTATAAATGGCTACTAAATCATAACCAGCTGTATACATACCAGCAATTAAATTTGATTGTTCTAACAATCGATCTATTAATAATATGTTCTCAGATAGTTTATTTTTCAATGCCATAAGTGTATAGTTGATATTCGTACTACCATCTGAATTTAATCCCACACATGCATCGAAATCATCATGTGGAGATGAATATGTAAAGTTGATGTATACCGGTTCACTCATTAGATTAATATTAGATGATAATTATATTTTATGCCATTTATGTAATCTTTGTACGTATTTCATAATAGTTCATTAGGAATTCAATAGAATTCCAGATTTTCGAAATAATATGAGTGATTGAAAATACATGATATATCTCATATTTTTTGATAAGTGTAAGATAGTTGTTGATGATTTGTATCATATCCGGATATAATGAATTCCGGTTAATATGATTTTTGATGAGAACCAAAATATGATAGTTTTGTGTTTCTAATGCATTAATGATAGCATTTTTGCCATTCTTATCTAAAAGTCCAAGATCAACATGGTATTGAAGGATATGTTTAAGAAATTTTACCAATTGTTTTTTAATGATGGTGCAGACTAATGGTTCATGACTCAGTTTGACTATACGATTAAGATATTGTGTATTTTGCGATGATATATCATTAATAAAATATTTTTTTAGTATGGCATTGAATAATTCGTATTCATTGATGATAACACATTGGTATAACCAATCTAAATAACAGTCATTCGATAAATCAAATGACTCATCACATAAATTAAGTAATTTCATAATTCGATGTCTTAGATCATCATAATACACTATGTCATACATAACAAGCATTTTCGTCTTTACCATCATATCGATGTAATAATTTAGACTACCAAGGAAAATTTGGTTAAAATGAATTACATTCAACGGGATATGTTCGATCATGTTAAAATTATTTATTAAATGTGTTGTAATTTTGGGATAATATTCTGGAGAAACATATTTCATAATTTTACTGATCATCGAAAATTTGTTTTTAGTCAAGAGTATATCAAATGCTGTTTTTCCATCGTTGTTTTCAATGAACAATATATCTGATATTTTATCGTTGTATTCTATGTCGGACAGAAAATATGATTCATGTAATTGAGGGTGTTTGGATAACCAATTGAGAACAACATCCAATAAAATTTCGTTTTCATATTCCGCAATTACATGACATATATTGTTTCCATCAAGATTGCGATGGTCTAGAGAGATAAAGTCATATTCATCAAAAAAACTTACAAATATTTTTCTATTAATTTTATCAGATAAGTATGGAAGAGTCGCCAAATAAATTAGGATATTATTCTGTAATTTATCAGTATATCGTGAATCAACATATTTTTTAGGCATTAATTGAAAACACTTTCTTAGACTCAAATATTGTTCGGATACAATCACAAATGAATTTTGGTGAATATCAAATATAGTTCGTATTTGCAATTTGATATATTCCAAATAGTATTCATTTATCACACGATAAATGAGTGGCATTAATCTTGTATATTTTTCGTATAGAATAACAAAATCCATTGTCTGGTCGGCATTCTTCATTTCTTGAAAAAAACTATTCAGATGACTATTTGATAAAAATACAAATTCATCGATTAGATCTATGATAGTATGACATGATGACATATTATGAGCTCGCATTGATAGTATCTTCTGATATGATTCTTCTTCAGTGTCTATAATTGTGCTATGATTGTTTTCAAACAAAGTAATCATTCTATCTGTGCGCAAACAGGAAATTAAATCAGTATATATTTGATGATGTGTATCAGAAATGTATTTGATATGTGTATCATCAAATAAAGGCAAACAGGATGCGATTGTATTAGCGTCTTCAAACAACTCATGATAGAGTAAAAAATGGAATAAATTCATATTATCATGTGAAATTGCTGCAATTTGGTGTGCATTTTCTTGGGTGATATGACCCCATTTTTCGGATACATCATTACTGTAGTTATTGATCATTTTTTTTAGCATTATCCAATCCAGATCAGTGGGCATTATTTATAATGATAATACAGAATTATTTTGGTTATCATAAAACTTCTATCAACATAAAATATTATTTTAATAGAATCTGTTTAATCCCAATCAAGACCTCCTCGCATACGAGTAACTCTGACACCGGATCCTGGAGTGGTGGATAATTGTGGAGTGGCTGGAGAGCTGGTTCCAGATGATGAATCACTTTGATAATACCAGATTGCTCCTACGATGAATAAAATGACAATAAATACCATAATTTTATTTTCACGGATCCAATCCATCCAACTCATTTGTTGTCTTGATGCATCTTCGGCGTTTCTGGACATTTTTATATATACTTATTATAGATAAAAAATATTTTTTCTATATGTTTTATCTATTTTTGATGATATATCACAGCAACCTCAAAATATATGAAAATGTACACATTTTCATATGTTTCAGTTAAATTTATATCATAATTTTATTAAATTTGGGTTCCTGGATAACCGGTTTGAGGATATCCATTTGCTTGTGCTAATGCTTGGTTTCTTTTGGAAGTACTATCGTATTGAACGTTGAGGGTATATCCTTGATACCAACCCCATAAAATGTAGGCAACAACAACAACGGCAAGAACCATAAGAATGGTGTTTTTATTTTCAGCGAAAAATCCTTGTGATGACATCTTATATTCTATTAATTAGATAAAAAAATTTAATCACCAAAAATAATTACTATATTTTTATACGTTTTAAAATTTATAGAAAATTATTTTATACGAGTTATTATCAATGATGATGAATTCGCAAGAACTGAATCGAGTGGTGTAGTTAATATGGAATTCAATTTGATATTGGGAGTGGTTGTGGCAAACTGGCTTTTGAACACATCATTTTTCCTAAATTTTGCTAAGAAAGATTGTGTGATGGTTTTATAGCCATTTTCCATATCAATGGATGTGGCAGATGTACTACCAGGGATTATATGATCTTCGTTTTGGTTACAATTAATTCCTCTAATCATAATCTTATCATTTGTACTTGCATTGGATATTTGGAATTGTGATGAGATGGTGATATCATATGTTCCAGTTGTTTGGCAAATAAATATGTGGGGCATCGAATGAACCCAATTTTCGTATATATTGGTGTTGAGAATTTGATAAAGTACATTTTCCCAGATATTCCCAATGGTGATTTGACAATCTGTTTTGTATGCAAACAAATAATTATTATCAATCGGATTATATTCATCACAACTTTCGCACGAACAACAACAATCCGTTGTAGATATACTGGAGCAACTGGTATTAGATATACAGGAACAACTGGTATTAGATACACATGTTGGTTCTGATATACTAGATACACGATTGGGATTACACTTATTTTTTTTGGAATGGTGTTTTTTTTGAATATTGTGTAATATTTTTTTATTAAGAGCGGTGATATCAGTTTCCCATTTTTTTTCATAAAAATCAATATCATTTTCATGGATAATAATATCATATTTTGATAATGGCAACACCTTCGGTATTAACCCGGGACGTTTTTCATCTCGGGATAACGTTTTTTTCCCATTTAATTTGGTATTTTTATCAGGGCGTGGAATGGATAATTCTATCTTTCGATATCGTGAACTATCCGCTTTACGATCACAGTATTTACATTTCATTTTAGTTATATAGTTTGGTGATAAAATATACCCCTATGTGACAGATATATTTTTAAATATCATGCTAGATACGATTATCTATATGTGTAGCTTTTCTAGATGACCATTTTGACAACTTCATCTAAATGCTTCTTTGTTTTCGACATTATTTACAATAAATAAGTATTTAGAAATATTTAAACATCCAAATTTGCATGCATTTAGAAAATTAATTTTATCTTTAGAATTTAAAAATTGCCATTCTTGTAAGAATTTATTAGCAGTAACTATTTTGTTGCAATATTTACTTGTCAATGAAAGATTTCTAAAATCAAATGTGGACTCAATATAACCAACAATGATTGGATTGATATCTTTAAATACAAGCATTTTAACCATAAATAATTATGATTAAGTAGCTTATGCATTAATTTATTCAATTTTTTTATCTAATTGGATCAAAAAATTGTGTACTTCAAAATGCTTATTTTCCTTACTCAATCTAAATGCTTCTTCATTCTCAGCATGAATATCAATATCCTTATCTAATTGAATCAGAAATTTACATACTTCTAGATGGCCATAGTGACAACTCAATCTAAATGCTTCTTCATTCG
>Ga0315284_10002745_pt1 | contig 25122 bp, 21 predicted proteins | sample YL17G09_16_MG_FD_203696 | JGI IMG/M metagenome (GOLD analysis project Ga0315284, IMG submission 203696) | Sediment microbial communities from Yellowstone Lake, YNP, Wyoming, USA - YL17G09_16 | ecosystem: Environmental > Aquatic > Freshwater > Lake > Sediment | place: USA: Wyoming | collected...
GGAGGGCGCGGTCGGAGTCCCGGAAGAGCAGCTCCGCAGGGCCGCCAAGTCCGCGGTCTGCAAGATCAACATCGATTCCGACGGCCGGCTGGTGATGACCGCGATCATCCGCAAGGTCTTCGCCGAGAAGCCCGGGGAGTTCGACCCCCGCAAGTACCTGGGACCGGCCCGGGAGGAACTCGTCAAGATGTACATCTCGAAGAACGAGGCCGTCCTGGGAAGCGCGGGCAGAGCGTAGCGTTCGGTGAAAACCGATCCGCCGGATGGGCAGGGGCGCACGGTTGTGCGCCCTTTTTTTATCCCCCGGGAACGAACCCTTTAGGCGGGGGTTTGACAGGGGTATTCAGGTTGTAATATAATTTTCAGAAACAGGAGAGAGGAACCCTATGAGGATATCGCTGCTTCCCAGAGAAGACAACTTCTTTCTATTGTTCGAAAAGGCCTCGGACAACCTCGTGGCCGGCGCGAAGCTCTTCCAGGACTTCATGGACCGCTACGAGAACGTGGAGGAGAAGGCCCAGAAGCTCAAGGACGTCGAGCATCAGGGCGACCTCATCACCCACGAGATCGTGGAGAAGCTGAACCGCTCCTTCGTGACCCCGATCGACCGGGAGGACATCCACGCCCTGTCCTCGGGCCTGGACGACGTCCTGGATTCCATCGAGGCCGTGGCCAACCGCATGGTCCTGTTCCATATCCCGGCCCCGACCGGGCCCCTCAAGACGATGACCGGCATCCTGGTCCAGGCCAGCGAGCAGATCCAGAAGGCGGTGCACTCCCTGCGCAAGCTGGACCACCTGATGGTCTTCTGCATCGAGATCAAGCGCCTGGAGACCCAGGCCGATGAGATCTCCCGGACCCTCCTGGGCGAGCTCTTCGAGCGGGAGAAGGACCCGATCGCGGTGATCAAGTGGAAGGAGATCTACGGACGGATGGAGTCCGCGGCCGACGAGTGCGCGGACATCGCCAAGATCATCGAATCCATCGTAGTCAAGAATGCCTGACCAGGCCCTGATCTGGGCGATCGTCGCCGCCGCCCTGTTGTTCGACTACATCAACGGGTTCCACGACACGGCCAACGCCATCGCCACCACGGTCCTGACCGGAGCCCTGTCCGTGGGCAAGGCGATCCTGCTGGCAGCGTCCCTGAACTTCATCGGAGCCCTGATCAGCAAGGCCGTGGCCACGACCATCGGGAAGGGGATCGTGGAGCCCACGGCCGTGACCCCGCAGGTGGTCCTGGCCGCGATCCTGGGGGCGATCATCTGGAACCTCCTGACCTGGTACTACGGGCTGCCCTCTTCCTCCTCCCATGGCCTGATCGGGGGGATCATCGGGGCGGTGATCGCCTTTCAGGGATTCGGGTCCTTCAAGGTGGAGGGTCTGAAGATGATCGGTCTGGCCCTCCTGATCTCCCCGATCCTCGGGCTTTTGGTGGGCTATTTCTTCATGGTGGCGATCTACTGGATCTTCCGGCGTTCCTCGCCCGGGCCGTTGAACAAGTGGTTCCGCATCTTTCAGATCCTCTCGGCCTCGTCCATGGCCCTGACCCACGGGGGCAACGACGCCCAGAAATCCATGGGCGTGATCACCATGGCCCTGGTCTCCGGAGGCTACCTGAGCACTTTTCACGTTCCCCTCTGGGTGGTGATCGCCTGTGCCACTTCCATGGCTCTGGGAACCGCAGGGGGAGGCTGGCGGATCATCAAGACCGTGGGCCGAAAAATCATCGGGCTGATGCCCGTCCAGGGTTTCGCAGCCGAAACTGCAGGCGCGATGGTCATCTTCGCGGCCACGCATTTCGGGGCCCCCATCTCCACCACCCATGTCATCTCAACCTCGATCATGGGGGTGGGTACGGCCCGCAAGATATCGGCCATCCGCTGGGGCGTGGTCCAGCAGATCGTGTTCGCTTGGATCATGACCCTGCCCTGCTCCGCGATCTTCGCCGGGGTGATCTACAAGCTGATGACCCTCGTCCGATGATGAAACCTGCGATCCTGGTCGTCGAGGACGAAAGGGACCTCGCGGACCTGGTCCGATACAACCTCGAAAAGGAAGGATTCCGGGTCGTCACCGCCCCAGACGGTGAGAAAGCCCTGGAGCGGATCCGGTCGTCCCCCCCGTCCCTAGTGGTGCTGGACCTGCTTTTGCCGAAGCTGGACGGCCTGGCGGTCTGCCGGGAAATGCGAAGGGACCCCCGAACCAAGGCGGTCCCTGTTTTGATGCTCACGGCCCGCTCCGAGGAAATGGACAAGCTGGCCGGGTTCGAGGCCGGAGCCGATGACTATCTCACCAAGCCCTTCTCCCCGAGAGAGTTAGTCGCCAGGGTCAAAGCCTTGCTCAGGCGTAAAGAGCCCATTAAGGTGGAGAGGATGGATTTTAAGGATTTGGTCATTAATTTTGACCGACACGAGGTACGCCTTAAGGCCAAGCTTCTTGTCCTGACCCCCAAGGAGTTTGACCTTTTGGCCTTCCTCATCCAGAACCCCGGACGGGTCTATTCGCGGGAGCAGCTCTTGGACCAGGTCTGGGGCTACGAATACCTCGGGGGCACGCGCACCGTGGACGTGCACGTCCGGCACCTGCGGGCGAAGCTCGGGACTAGGGGCCAGTGGATCGAGACCGTGAAAGGCGTCGGATACAAGTTCGCCGACGAGAAGGCCTGAGTGAAACGCCTGCATTACAAGATATTCTGGGCCTTTCTGCTTCCCCTCCTTGGGAGCCTCATCGTCTTGAACCTGTTCCTGGGCTATTCTCTGGACCGCTTTCTCCTCTCTCAGAAGGTGGCGGAGCTGAAGCGCCTGGATGCCGCGGTGTCCAACGAGGTAGACCTCGTTGCCGCGGAGGCCAAAGACCGCGAACGGAGCGATGCCTTCTGCGATGACCTCGGAGGCCGTCTCGGGATCAGAGTGACCCTCATCGCACCGGACGGCACGGTGCTGGGGGACTCCGAGGTGAAGCTTTCCGATCTCGCCACTGTGGAAAACCATGCGATACGTCCCGAGGTCCTCGCGGCCAAAGGCCAGGGTTTCGGGACGGACACCCGTTTAAGCCGCACAGTCGGCGTGAGCTTCCTTTACGGGGCTCGACGTCTCGAACAAGACGGTCGTCTAATGGGTTACCTCCGCTTGGCTGTACCTCTGGTGGAGATGGAGGGCGTCCGCCGAAGAGTGCATGGTTTCCTCCTTTTGGGGAGCTTCCTCGTCCTCCTGGTCGCAGCCTTGGTCGGATATCTTACCTCCCGCCAGGTTTCGCGCCCCTTGCGCCAAATGGCTGAGGTGGCCAAGAAGATCGGTGCCGGGGATTTCGCAGCCCAGGCTCCGAGCTGGTCCCGGGACGAGGTCGGGACCCTGGGAGGGATCCTGAACCGGATGCGGGACCGCCTGAGGGAGAAGATCGCGGAGTCCGAGGCCGGACGGAAAGAGGTCGAGGCCATCCTGGAGGGCATGGCGGAGGGCGTGGTGGCTTTCGACCTTGAAGGTCGGGTGCTCTTCGCGAACCGCGCGGCGGGCCGGTTCCTGGGGTTCGAACCCGATTCCGTCCCGGGCAAGCCGTTCCTGGAGGTCTGCCGCCTCCCGGAGCTCCATGCCTTTTCCCGGGCCGTGATCGCGGAAGGCCGAGAGATTCACAAAGAGCTCTCCGGGTTCACGCCCGGAGAACAGGTCTGGGAGGTCGTCGGGGTTCCTCTCCCGGGCGGGGGGGGAGAGCCGCGGGGTGGGCTTATGGTCCTGCATGACGTGACCGAGACCAAGCGGTTGGAGCGCCTACGCCAGGACTTCGTGGCCAATGTCTCCCACGAAATGAAGACCCCGCTCACTGCCATCCGGGGGTTTGCCGAGACGCTTCTGGAGGGGGCCCTGGAGGATCAAGCGAACAACCGCTCCTTCGTGGAGCGGATCAAAGCCCAGGCCGAGCGGCTGGAGGGGCTGATTGACGACACCCTGTCCCTGGCCCGGATCGAGCGTGGGGAGGTGGCCTTAACCTTGGGTCCAGTGGTTTGGGAGAATTTGGTCAGCAAGGTCGAGGAGGCCTTCAAAATAGCTGCGGGAGAGCGAGGCCTCTCTCTTCAGACCCAGGTTGAGCCGGACCTCCCCGAAGTCCAAGGGGACGGGAAGCTCCTAGAGCAGGCCGTGGGAAACCTCTTGGACAATGCCATTAAGTACAACCGGCCGGAAGGAAAGGTGTTACTCACCGTTACCCGATCCGGAAAGAATGGCGTTCGGGTCCAGGTTGAGGACACCGGGATCGGGATCCCAAAGGAAGATCTTTCCCGCGTCTTCGAGCGCTTCTACCGGGTGGACAAAGCCCGGTCCCGAGAGTTGGGAGGCACCGGGCTCGGGCTCTCCATCGTGAAGCACATCGTGGAACGCCACGGGGGAAGGGTCGGGTGCGAGAGCGAAGCGGGCAAGGGAAGCCGGTTCTGGTTCGAGGTGGGGATGTAATTTTTATATTAAAATCCGTTTGTGAAAAAGCGAGGCTGAACCCCTCGCTTTTTTCCTTTGTTGAAGGCCGCCTTATTCTTAACAAATATTTAACATGGGCGTAACGCGTAGGAAATGAACCAAGTGTTATCCTATATGAGCGAAAGGCAAAGGTTAATTTATCGAAAACCTATCAATGAGGAGATAGTCGGTGAAGAAACAACTGTACTGGCTCGTGGTGGGATTGACCATTCTGGCTTTCGCGGCCCCCAATGCCAATGCCCAGAGGAAGAAAAAGACACCGGCCCAGCCGATACCGACCATCGAGGAGTTCAACCAGTTGAAGGAGAAAGTCGGCACGCTCTCCACCCAGACCGAGGCCCAGAGCCAGGAGATCACCGGCCTCAAGACCAAGCTCGAGGAGGTTTCGGCCAAGGCCCTTGAAAAGGGCGCTTCCGAAGAGAAAATCCAGAACCTGGAGGGGAAGTTCGAAGGCCTGGAAACGGATTACCTTACGACCAAGGGCGACGTGGACAAAGTGAAGAAGCTTTCGGTCTCGGGCTACATTCAGGCCCGGTACGAGTGGCAATGGGCCTCCCGGACCGGGACCACTGCGGTCGATCCAGCCCTGCCTTGGTACACAGGAACCCAGGGGCCTAAGAGCCAGAGCAACCAGGACAACTTCTACATCCGACGTGGACGGATCAAGTTCACCTATACGGCGGGGCCGACCTCCCGGTACGTGCTCTACTTCGACGGCTCCAAGAACACGGTGTCCCTGAAGGAAGCCTATGCCGAGCTCACCGAGCCCTGGACCAAACGCAACCTGAGCCTGCTCTTCGGGCAGTTCAACTGGCCCTTCGGGTTCGAGATCGAGCGCTCCTCCTCGGTGCGCGAGGTCCCGGAGCGGAGCAGGGCCGTGCGGACGCTCTTTCCCGGAGAGCGCGACCGCGGGGCGAACCTGACGATCCCCCTGGTGGACCGGAACGGCCTCCGGATCCTGGTGAACGGCGGGGCGTTCAACGGGACCGGGATCGAGAGCAGCATCTTCACCTGGCAGGACCCCACCCGGCGCAAGGATTACATCGGGCGGGGCAAAGTCCAGCTCCCGAGCTTCGGGCCCCTGCACCTGGATTTCGGGGCCTCGGGCTACTTCGGTGACGCTTACACCCCGGCCGCCAACGCGGCCTACCAGGTCACGGGCTGGACGGACACGAACCGCAACGGGCGCTGGGATACCGGAGAGCCCTACACGACCCGTTACGTGGCCGCGACGCCGGCGCTGGTCACGACCAAGGAGCGCTTGGGGGGCGACGCCCAGATCTATTACACCTTGCCCCTGCCGTTCTGCAAGTCCGGGGCCCTGTTCTTCGAGGGGTACCAGGGAAAGGACTACAGTGCCAAGTACGCGACCCAGTACGGAATCGTGAAGGACACCCTGGCCCGCGGAGTCAACAAAGACTTCGGGGTGGTGAACGAGCTGGGGTTCTACGCGATGTGGGTGACGAACATCACCTCCAAGCTCCAGTTCGCGGCCCGCTACGACTTTTGGGACCCGGTCTCGGACGCGGACACCCTGGCTCTCTCGGACAAGGCCCGGCAGAAGACCTACGCCGGCGCTTTGAACTACTTCTGGGACGACAACGTGCGGATCTCCGCGGCCCTGGACGTGCCTTTCTTCTCGCACCGGAAGGACATGGCCCCGCCCCTCTCCTCCAGCTACGACAAGGACTGGGACACCCGCAGCCACACGGCGACCCTGCAGGTGCAGTACAAGTTCTAACGGCAACTAAAAATATAAATTGGAAGGAGAATACCATGAAAAAGATTTCAACCATTCTCTTGGCGCTTGGATTGCTGGCCAGCGTCTCGACCGCGGCCAAGAGGATCACGATCAAGGGCTCGGACACCATGGTGATCCTGGGCCAGCGCTGGGCCGAGGAGTACATGAAGGCCCACCCGGACGTGACCATCCAGGTCACCGGGGGCGGCTCCGGGGTTGGAATCTCAGCCCTGATCAACGGGGCCACGGACATCTGCGAGTCCTCCCGGCCGATGAAACAAAGCGAGAAGGACAAGCTCAAGGAGCGGTTCTTCACGACCGGCGTGGAAATCCCGGTGGCCAAGGACGGAGTGACGTTCTATCTTAACGAGGCCAATCCGCTGAGCGAACTTACACTGGACCAGATCAAGGACATCTACACCGGAAAGGTCACGAACTGGAAGCAGCTCGGGGGCGAAGACGCCAAGATCGTGCCCTACGGCAGAGAGAACAGCTCCGGGACCTACGTCTTCGTCAAGGACAACATCCTCAAGGGCGCGGACTTCGCCCCGGGCACGCAGACCCTGCCCGGGACCGCGGCCGTGGTGAACGCCGTGTCCAAGGACAAAAACGGGATCGGGTACGGGGGAGCGGCTTTCGCCAAGGGTGTGAAACATACCAAGGTCAAGAAAGACGCCAAGAGTCCGGGATATGAGCCCACCGAGGCGAACGTCAAGGCCAACCTTTACCCGGTGAGCCGGGACCTCTACTGGTATCTCAAGGAGAGCCCCACGGGCGAGGTCAAAAAACTGGTGGACTGGGTGCTCTCCCCGGCGGGCCAGGCGATCGTGACCAAGGTGGGCTATTTCCCGGTGAAATAAGGCCCGGTGAGGCGTAAGTCGTGAAGAGGAAAAGCCGAGCAGCGGAGAAAGTAATCGAGCTGGCAATCGCACTCGTAGCGATGAGCACGATCGCTAGCATCCTCTTAATCTTCCTGTTCGTGATCAAGGAGGCCCTGCCGATCTTCACCAGCGCCAAGACCCAGGCCGAGGCCAGCCTGGCCCGCTTCTTCAGCACGGCCATCTGGCAGCCGGTCTCGGACTGGCCGCGCTACGGGCTCGCGCCGCTCATCCTGGGGACGCTCAAGGTGACCTTCGTGGCCCTGCTCTTCGCCATTCCCGTAGGCGTGGGCGCGGCCCTGTTTACCTCGGAGTTCGCCCCCCGCAAGGCCAAGGAGTTCCTGAAACCCATCGTGGAGATCCTTGCGGGCATCCCCTCAGTGGTCCTGGGGTTCTTCGCGCTCATCGTCCTGGCCTCGCTCCTGCAGAACGCCTTCGGTTACGGTTCCCGCCTGAACGCCTTCAACGCCGGGATCGCCCTTAGCTTCGCGGTGATCCCGACCATTTTTACGATCAGCGAGGACGCCCTGGCGGCCGTGCCCAAGTCCCTGCGCGAGGCCTCCCTAGCCCTGGGCGCGGACCGCTGGCAGACCGCCTGGCGGGTGACGCTGCCCGGGGCCCAGGCCGGGATCCTAGCCAGCATCCTGCTGGGCCTGGGGCGGGCCATCGGGGAGACGATGATCGTGCTCATGGCCTCGGGCAACGCCAGCCTGCTCACGGCCTCGTTGTTCGACTCCACCCGCAGTCTGTCCGCGACCATCGCTGCGGAGCTAGGCGAGGTCGTGTTCGGCGACCCGCATTACAACACCCTGTTCTTCATCGGGACCCTGCTCTTCACGATGACCTTCTTCGTGAACCTCGGGGCCGGGATGATGGTGGACCGGCTGAAGCGAAAATTAGCAGGCAAGCTCTGATGGCCAAGCGGAGGTTTTCCCTTCCTATCCTGGTCACTGCGATAATGACCGCGGTTATCGTGGGGATCGTGTTCGCGATTCTGGGGAACATCTTCTGGTTCGGCCATGCGCACCTCTCCTGGGAGTTCCTCTCCACGGCCCCACGAGAGGGCATGACCGCAGGGGGCATCTTCCCGGCGATTTTCGGGACTGTGGCCCTGGTGCTCCTGATGACCGTGGCCGTCGTACCCATCGGGGTGGTCACGGCCATCTACCTCTCGGAGTACGCCCGGGAGACCTCGCCACTGACCCGGGCGGTCCGCCTGGCGGTGAGCAACCTGGCCGGAGTGCCCTCGATCGTTTTCGGGCTGTTCGGCCTGGGGTTCTTCATCCAGTTCATGGGAGCGGGGATCGACCGCACCTTCCACCTGGAATTTACCTTCAACCAGCCCTGTCTCCTCTGGGCGGCAATGACCCTTGCGGTCTTGAACCTGCCGGTGGTCATCGTGACCACCGAGGAGGCCCTGAAGCAGGTGCCGGAGGACTACCGCCACGCCTCCCTGGCCCTGGGCGCCTCCAAATGGCAGACCATCTGGCGGGTGATTTTGCCCCAGGCCCTGCCCGGCATCCTCACCGGCGCGATCCTGGCGGTCAGCCGGGGCGCGGGGGAGGTGGCGCCGATCATGTTCACGGGCGCGGCCTACTACCTTCCCTACCTGCCCCACGCCCTGTCGGACCAGTTCATGGAACTGGGCTATCACGTCTACGTGATGGCCACCCAGTCCCCGGACGTGGAGGCGACCAAGCCCATCCTCTACGGCACCGTGTTCGTGCTCCTGGCCGTGACCTTCCTGTTGAACCTCTCGGCAATCGCCCTGCGCAGCGTCCTCAGGCGGAGGTTTGCGGGGACATGATCACGATGGCAACAAACGAACGAGAAACGAGGCGATTCATGGTTGAAGAAAAGGCCGTACCGCCCTCGATGGTGGAGGCCACGAGGCTCCAGGAGGCTGCTCCGAGGACGATCCGCATGGAGGCCCGGGCTGTTTCGGTCTTCTACGGCAAGACCGAGGCCATCAAGAAGGTGAGCCTGGAAATGGAGGCCAACAAGGTCACCGCCCTGATCGGACCCTCGGGATGCGGCAAATCCACCTTCCTCAGGGCCCTGAACCGGATGAACGACCTCATCCCCACCTGCCAAATCCAGGGCCGTATCTTCCTGGACGGCAGGGACATCTACGACCCGGATATGGACGTGGTGGACCTCCGGCGTATGATCGGAATGATCTTCCAGAAGTCGAATCCCTTCCCCAAGTCCGTGTTCGAGAACGTGGCCTACGGCCTGCGCGTGAACGGGATGAGAGACAAGGGGAAGATCGCCGAGATCGTGGAGCGGAGTTTGAAACGGGCCGCGATTTGGGAGGAGGTCAAGGACCACTTGGACCGCAACGCCCTGTCCTTCTCCGGGGGTCAGCAGCAGCGGCTGTGCATCGCGAGAGCCCTGGCCATCGAGCCCGAGGTCATCCTGATGGACGAGCCGGCCTCGGCCCTGGACCCCATCTCCACGGCCAAGATCGAAGAGCTGATCTTTGAGCTCAAAAAGAAGTACACCATTGTGATCGTGACCCATAACATGCAGCAGGCCGCGAGGGTTTCGGACTACACCGGGTTCTTTCTCCTCGGAGACTTGGTAGAGTTCGGGGTGACCCACGACCTGTTCACCAAGCCCCGGGACAAGCGGACCGAGGATTACATCACGGGTCGGTTCGGGTGATCGCCATCCCCAAAAAGGAATAATCATGGAGCGCCATTTCGATCAGGAATTGCAACGTCTTCGGACCAAACTGTTAGAGATGTCCGGGCTCGTGGAGCAAACCGTCTTCAAGGCCGTGAAGATTCTTCAGACGCGAAACGCGGCCCTCGTGGAGGAGGTCTATGCCGACGACAAGAAAGTGGATGCGCTGGAGATCGCCCTAGACGACCTCTGCGTCTCCCTCCTCGCCTTGCGCCAGCCGATGGCCGTGGACCTGCGCTTCATCGTGGGCGCGATCAAGATCAACAACGACCTGGAGCGGATAGGAGACCATGCCGTGAACATCGCGGAGTGCGCCCGGGACCTGGCCCAGGAGCCGCCCCTGCCCTTTAACCGGGACCTGTTCCAGATGGCCGAGTTCTCCACCAGGATGATGAAGGAAAGCCTGGACGCTTTCGTCTCCCGGGACGCGGGCAAGGCCAAGGGGGTCTGCGACCAGGACGACCGGGTGGACGGGTACAAGAACCGGATCTTGAACGAGCTCCTCGGGGCCATGGCCCAGGACTCCAAGGTGATCAGCCGGGCGCTATCCCTTATTCTCATCGCCCGCAACCTGGAGCGAATCGCCGACCTCTCCACGAACATCGCCGAGGAGACCATCTTCATCTCCGAGGCCCGGGTCATCAAGCACCACGCCGAGGAGGGCGAGATCACCTGAACTGCTTGGAATAACATAGGACCCCAAAGTAAAAAGGATGGTTTATATATAGACTTGATGACCTTATTTATGGTAAAATAGCTGTCCTTAAAAGGGGAGGGCGAGGGAACAAAGGTTGCCTCGCTCTTTGGTTTCCAACGGATTATGGCGTCGTGAGAACTCAGGCAGCATTTATTTACTAATAATCAGAGGTCTTTTGGAGATATACATCCTACGCCACGGAATCGCTGTCCCGGGGGGCACCCCGGGATACAGCGAAGAGGAAAGGCCCTTGACCGAAGAGTGCCGGGAGAAGATGGCCAAGGCCGCGAAGGGGATCGCGGAGATCGTCGGGAAGGTGGATTCCATCCTGACCAGTCCTCTGAAGCGGGCCCATGAAACGGCCCTGATCGTAGCCCAGGCCTTGGACGAGAAGGAAAAGGTAGAGGTCTTCGAGCCCCTGAGGTCGGGGACCCCACTTAAGGTCCTGCTCCAGGCCCTGGCCCATTACAAAGGCGCCGAACGCCTGATGGTCGTCGGCCATGAGCCCGATCTGAGCCTTTTCGCCTCCGCCCTGATCGGTGCCGAGGGGTCGGCGGTCGCGCTGAAAAAGGGCGGCTTCTGCAGCATCCTGGTCAATGAGTTACCCCCCAAAGAGCCGGGGGTCCTCCAGGCCCTGCTCACCCCCGGTCAGTTGCGCGCGGTGGGCAGGAAGGGATGAAAAAGGAGGCCCGTGGCCCGGCTCTTGGAGTCCCCCAATTCCTGCCGCTCTGAAGATGGGGATCCTCTCGCCCGATGAAAAAAAGGTCTGACCGGCTCGCCGCGATCGACGTCGGCACCAACTCCTTCCACCTCGTCGTCGTGGAGGTGGACCACGCCGGGCAGGAGTTCAAGGTCCTGGACCGCGAGAAGGAGATCGTGCGTCTGGGGAGCGGCTCCTCGGATATGAAGCGCATCTCCCGGCGGGCGATGGCGCGCGGCCTGACGGCCCTCAAACGGTTTAAAGCCCTGGCCGTTGCCCGGGGTGCGCTCCTGCGGGCCGTAGGCACCAGCGCTGTCCGCGAGGCGGGCAACCGGGAGGAATTCCGGGCCCGGGCGAAGCGGGAGGTCGGGGTCGCCATCGAGATCATCTCCGGGGTCGAGGAAGCCCGGCTCATCTACCAGGGGATCCTGAAGGCTCTCCCGGTGTTCGGGAAGCGGGTCCTCCTGGTCGACATCGGCGGGGGCAGCACCGAGTTTTTGCTGGGCCAGAAGGACACCATCCGGTTCGATAACAGCTTGAAGCTGGGAGCGATCCGGCTCACCGAGCGGTTCTTTCCTTCCCCGAAGATCCGGCCGCGCGCGGTCGAGGAATGCCGCCGTTACATCCGCGGCATGTTGAACCCCGTCATCCGGGAGTTGAAGCGTCAGGACTGGGATCTCGTGGTGGGGACCTCGGGGACGGTCGAAAACATTGCCCAGATGGTCCGGGTCCTCCGGGGGGAGGACCGGAACGGCGGGTTGAACAACTTCCGGTTCACCCGGAACGAATTGGCCCGGGTGGCGAAACGGGTCGTCCAGGCCCGGACGCCCCGCCAACGGGACAAGATCAAGGGGCTCGACCCGGACCGGACCGATATCATCACCGCCGGCGTCCTGATCCTCGAGCAGCTCTTCAAGGAGCTCGACCTGGGGCGGATGACCGTCTCGGAATACGCCCTGCGGGAGGGCCTGGTCATCGATACCATCCACCAGCGTTACAAACGGAAATGGGTCTTCGAGGACCTGCGCCACAAGAACGTGCTCTCGCTGGCCCAGCGGTTCAACAGCGACGAGACCCATGCCCAGCACACCGCCCTCCTGGCCCTGCGGCTGTTCGACCAGACCCGCAGCCTGCACGGACTCGGGGAGGCCGAGCGGGATTTCCTCGAGACCGCGGCCCTGCTGCACGACGTCGGGTTCCACATCTCCCACGCCCAGCACCATATGCATTCCTATTACCTGATCCGCAACGCCGAGCTGCTCGGGTTCACCGAGGATGAGAAGGAGATCATCGCCAACCTGGCCCGGTACCACCGCAAGAGCCATCCCAAGCCCAAGCATGAAACCTTCCAGCGGCTCGACGCGCATGGACAGAAAGTCGTCCGGACCCTGGCGGGCCTGCTGCGCATCGCCGACGGCCTGGACCGCTCCCACACCAAGGCGGTGCGGGATGTCGTCTGCCGGATCACCCCCCTGCGGGTGAAACTCGCCCTGCGCCCGGCCCCCGGCGCCGACCTGACCCTTGATATCTGGGGTGCTCAGCGGAAAAAAGCCCTGCTGGAAGAACTCTTCGGACGGACCGTAGTCCTGAAGGCTGTAGCCTGAACCGTTCACCTCTCTTGGGGGGAAAGCCATGAAGCTCAAAAACCTGCGGAAGGAATTGATCGTCAAGCCGGGCACGAAAGTCAAGCTCTCGGAGATCGACCCCGAGGGCACCCTGGGGTTCAAGGGCAAGGACAAGGCCCTCGAGATCCTGGAGCGGAACCGGCTGAAGCTGGCGGACCTGCATACCCTGCTGTACGCCGAGAACAGGCGTGCGCTCCTGATCGTGCTCCAGGGCATGGATGCCTGCGGCAAGGACGGGACCGTCCGTCACGTGATGAACGGGATCAATCCCCAGGGGTGCACGGTGACCTGCTTCAAGGCACCCAGCGCCGAGGAACTGGACCACGACTACCTCTGGCGGATTTACAAGGCGGTGCCCCGGAGGGGGGAGGTCGGGATCTTCAACCGCTCGCACTACGAGGAGGTCCTGGTCGTCCGGGTCCACAACCTGGTTCCCAGGGAGGTTTGGTCCGAGCGCTACAAGCAGATCAACCACTTCGAGCAGAGCCTTTCCGAGAACAACGTGAAGATCCTCAAGTTCTTCCTGTACATCAGCAAGGACGAGCAGAGGAAGCGGCTCCAGGAGCGCCTGGCCGACCCCACCAAGAACTGGAAGATGAGCCCCCAGGATCTCAAGGAGCGGGACTTCTGGAAGGATTACATGAAGGCCTACGAGGACGTTCTGACCGAGTGCAGCACGGAGCGGGCCCCCTGGTACATCATCCCGGCCAACAAGAAGTGGTTCCGCAACCTGGCCGTGTCCCAGGTCATCATCGAGACCTTGGAATCTTTCGACATGAAGTTCCCCAAACCCGGCTTCGATCCCAAGAAAATCGTGGTCAAATGATGTGGGAGTTTTCAGGCAGCCTGAAGGACGAACTTTCCTGAAGGACCAAACGGCACCATGATGGAGATCGAGGTCAAAATCCTGGAGGTTGATCCCCGGGCCCTGGTCCGCCGCCTGGAAGAGCTCGGGGCCGAGAAGGCCTCGGATGCCGACCTCGAAGCCCTGTTCTTCGATTTCCCGGACGGCTCCCTGGAACGGGCCCGCAACCTCCTCCGGCTGCGCCGGTCCGGGACCCACTGCTGGCTCACTTACAAGGATTACGTCGCCGACCCCGGCGCCAAGGTCCGCGAGGAGTGGGAGGTTACGGTCTCGGACTACTCCCAGGCCCGCCGGATCTTGGAAGCCCTCGGGCTCCGGGCCCGGCTTCGCATCCAAAAACACCGCGTCGCATACCGTCTGGACCGGGCCTCCCTGGCCATCGATTGCCACCAGGGAGAGTTCGCCCGCATCCCGCCCCTGCTCGAGATCGAAGCCCCCAGCGTGGAGGACGTCCACGCTGTGGCAAAGCTCCTCGGGTTCTCCCCGGAGCAGTGCCGGCCTTGGGGGTTCTCCGAGCTGATTGCGCACTATCCCGAGGTCCGGGGATGAAGGCCGCTCCGATCCGGCGGGTGGGCGTGATCGACATCGGCTCCTCCTCGGCCCGCCTGATCATCGGGGAGAAGCAGGGCGCGGACGTAAAGACCCTGGAATCCCTGCGCAGCGTCCTGCCGATCGGGAACGACACCTTCGCTACCGGCCTGATCGCCCCGGAGACGACCCGCCAGGTCCTGGAGATCTTGGAGCGCTACACCCGCCTCCTTCGGGAGTACGATGTCGCCGAGACCCAGGTCTTCGCCACCACCGCGGTCCGGGACGCCGAGAACCGGGAGATCTTCCTGGATGTCGTCCGCCGCAAGACCGGGCTGGAGGTCGAGGTGTTCACCCCGGGCGACGTGGTCTATTACATCGTCTCCTATCTCTACCATCATTTCCGACGCCGCCTGCCCGTCGGGGAGCGCAACATGCTGGTCGCGGAGCTGGGGGCCGGGACCGCGGACTTCTCACTCCTGCGCCGGGGATCGATCGTCCGGACCACCGGGCTCCCCCTGGGCACGATGCGCATCAACCAGCTGCTCGGTGAGGTCAGCGTGGGATCCGGCCTGGTCGCCCTCCGGGACTACGTCACCAACGAGCTGGCCCAGCTCCGGAGGTCCCTGCCGAGGATCGGGGTGGACGGGGTCATCCTGCTCAGCGAAAGCCTGGCCTTCGGCCTCCCGCCGGTGCTCGGCCGGGAGCGCCTCACCGGGAGGCTACACACCCTCTCCCGGGCCGATGCCCAGGAGTTCGCCCGCCGCTGCATCGGCAAGCCCCCGGACGAGCTGGTCCACGACTACCACATCCCGGGCGACGTCGCGGAGACGCTGGGGGGCCTGGCCGCGATCGTCGAGACCCTGTTCGCCGTGTTCCAGCAGCCCAGCGCGTTCGTCATCGAGACCACCCTGCAGGAGGCGGTTCTCACCCACCGCCTGCAGCATCCCGCCGAGGTCGAGCAGGCCGACAAGCTCAGGCAGCTCGTCTCCATGGCCCGCTCCCTGCTGCACAAGTACAACGCCGACCTCGAGCACGCCCAGCAGGTGGCCCGCCTGGCTCGAAGCCTGTTCGCCGGCCTGCGCGGCCTTCTCGCCCTGGAGCCCGACGACCTGAACTATCTCATCCTGGCCGCCTACCTCCACGACATCGGAAAGTTCATCTCCTCGAGCGGGCACCACAAGCATTCCGAGTACATCATCAGCTCCCTCCATCTCTTCCGCCTGACCGAGGAGGAGCTGAAGATCATCGCCAGCATCGCCCGCCACCACCGCCGGGCGGCGCCCGGCCTGGATTTCCCGCTCTACCGCTCCCTCCGTCCGGGACACCGCCTGCTGGTCCAGAAGCTGACCGCCCTGCTCCGCATCGCGGACGCCTTGGACCGGGCCCACGCCCAGAAGGTCGGTCAGGTGGCGGCCGCCCTGGACGAAACCGGCGGGATCACCGTGACCGCGGAGTGCCCCGAGGACGCGGTGCTGGAGCGGATCTCCTTCGAGGACAAGAAGCGGCTCCTGGAGGCGATCACCGGCTGCGGGGTCCGCCTGGTGACGAAGCGAAATGGCGGCTCCTGAGGCCAAGACGGGAAAGCGGGGAGTGCCGGTCCCGCCCCGTTACTTCGACCGCGACCTGAACTGGCTGGCCTTCAACGAGCGGGTGCTGGAGGAGGCCGAGGACCCCGGGAACCCCCTCCTGGAGCGGCTGAAATTCGTGGCCATCTTCGCCTCGAACCTGGACGAGTTCTACATGAAACGGATCGCGGCCATCCGGCGCCTGATGGACGCCGCCCCGGACAAACCCGATGCCTTCGGGTTCAAGCCCTCCGAGGTTTACCGCCAGGCCGAGGAGTATATCGCCCGCCTGCGCACCCGGTTCTACGGCGTCTTCGACAAGATCCGCCGCACGGAACTCACCCCGGGCGGGATCCGCCTTAAAGACTACCCGGAGCTCGACGACCGCGAGCGCACCTTCGTTCAGGAGTACTTCGAGACCACGGTCTTCCCGGTGGTGACCCCGATGGCCGTGGACCAGGGACATCCCTTTCCTATCCTTCCCTCGCGCACGCTCTCCTTCGCGGTGGCCGTGGACGACGGCAAGCCCCGCCTGGCGATCCTGCCCATCCCCACGGTCCTGCCCCGGCTCATCCTCCTTCCCGGCCCGGCCAGGGAGCGGCCCTTCGTGCTCCTCGACGAAGTGATCCGCCACAACCTGGGCGCGTTCTTCCGGGGCCGGACGGTCAGTGAGAACGCGGCCTTCCGGGTGATGCGCGACAGCGAATTGGATCTCGACCCGGAGGCCGTGGCCGACCTCCTGGAGGCCGTGGAGAAGGAAGTCCGCCGGCGCCCCCGGGCCCGGGCGGTCTCCCTGGAGATCGAGGGCACGGCCTCGGAGGCCCTGCTCCGGCGCCTGTGCGGCCTGATCGAGATCGAGCCCGAGCGGACCAAACGCATCGACGGGAACCTGGACCTGACCTACCTCTTCTCCCTGGTCCCCCAGGTCCACCACCCGGAGCTGGCCTATCCGCCGTTCACCCCCGCCCCCTTCCTCCGGGGGGACGTCTTCGCCCGGATCCGGGAGCGCGATTTCCTGGTGCACACGCCCTTCCAGTCCTTCCAGCCGGTCCTGGACTTCATCGAGCAGGCCGCGAAAGACCGCGACGTGCTGGCCATGAAGATGACCCTCTACCGGACCACGGCGGACTCCCCGGTCGTGGCCGCGCTCCGCCGGGCCGCCGAGAGCGGCAAGCAGGTCACCGTGCTGGTGGAGCTCCGCGCCCGGTTCGACGAGGAGCGCAACATCACCTGGGCGCGGGCCATGGAGGAGTCCGGATGCCACGTCCTCTACGGCATCCCGGGCCTCAAGATCCACTCCAAAGTCGCCCTGGTCGTCCGCCGGGAGGCCGAGGGCATCCGGCGCTACGTCCATCTCTCCACCGGGAACTACAACGAATCCACCGCCCGGCTCTACACCGACCTGGGGTTCTTCACCCAATCTGAGGACATCGCCCGGGACGCCTCGGACGTGTTCAACGTCCTCTCCGGCTATTCCCTCCCTGCCCGCTGGCGCAAGGTCGTCTCCGCGCCCCAGGATATGAAACCGTTCCTGTTCCAGCTGATCGACCAGGAGATCGAGAACCAGAAGCGCTCCCAGAACGGCTTCCTGTTCGCCAAGCTGAACTCCCTCCAGGACAAGCCGATGATCGACAAGCTCTACGAGGCGGCCCAGGCCGGGGTGAAGATGAAGCTCCTGGTCCGCGGCCTCTGCTGCCTGGTTCCCGGGGTGCCGGGCCTGAGCGAGACGATCGAGATCCGCAGCCTGGTGGGCCGGTTCCTGGAGCACTCCCGGATCTACTGCTTCCAGAACAACGGAAACTTCCGGGTCTTCCTCTCCTCGGCGGACTGGATGCGCCGCAACCTCGACCGCCGCATCGAGCTCCTCTTCCCGGTCGAGCGCCGCGAGCTCCGTCAGCACCTGAAATGGATCCTGGAGACCTACTGGCAGGATGACGTCAAGAGCCGGGTCCTCCGGCCGGACGGCACCTACGCACGGGTCCCTCCGGGGAAGGAGCGTCACAACGCCCAGGAGTTCCTCATCAAATACTATGCTCAACGCTCCCGCTGACCTTACGCCGACCGGCTTCCCGGACGACGGACACCGGGAGTTCGGGGCCCGGGTCACCCTCCAGCGCCTGGCCCTGCTGAAGCAGGAGATCCCCGGGGTCCAGAAGGGCCGGGACATCGAGGCGGTCCACCGCATGCGCGTGGCCTCGCGCCGTCTGCGCACCGCGCTCCGGCTCTTCGAGGAATGCTGGCCCCCGCGGCATGGGAAGACCTGGCAGCGCGAGATCCGGCGGGTCACCCGGTCCCTGGGAGACGCCCGCGACGCCGACGTCCAGATCCTGTTCGTGGAGGGCGAGCTTCGCCGTTGCCGGGAGGCCGGTTTCCGCCGGGGCCTGAACCGCCTCCTCCTGCGCCTCAGGCAGAGGCGCTCCGACCTCCAGTCCCGCGTCGTGAAGCGAGTCGCCCGCCTGGCCGAGGGCGGGGTGATCAACCAGATGGAACGTGATCTTTCGCCCCTGGCCGGGGACCCCGGAAAACCCTCCGTACCCTCCCGGACCCTGGGGGTCCGGGCCGAAGGCTTGATCCAGGCTCGCCTCGAGGAACTCCTGGCCTACGAGCCCTTCGTGGCCCGTCCGGCCTGCGCCGTGGAGCTGCACCGGATGCGCATCGCGGCCAAGCGCCTGCGCTACTGCCTGGAGGTCTTCGATCCCCTTTACAGCGGGCGCCTCCTTGGGACGATCACGGCCCTGAAGCAGATCCAGGACCTGCTCGGACTGATCCACGACTGCGACGTCTGGCAGGCGCTCCTGCCTCGCTTCCTCGCCAAGGAGCAGCGCCGGGCCCGCGACTATTTCGGAAACGATAGGCCTTACCGTCGTCTCCTCCCCGGGCTGACCTGGTTTGAGCGCAGGGTGGGTGCCCTCCGGAAGCGGACCCACGTGGAGTTCGTCGCCTTCTGGGGATCCACCCACCGCGGGCGCCTCTGGCAGAAACTCCGCAGGATGGCCGGCTCACTCGCCCGTCAGGGCGAGCCGGTGAAGACACCTCTCGCTCCCCATCCCGAAATGCCAGACACTCCTTCCAAGACTTAAGTAGGATATTTGCGGACTGTTCTAGCCTTGCGAGATCCCGATATTGTTTGATCGGGACAACGGCTTTTTTCTTTAATAAATGGCATTGTGGGAATTTTAAAAGCGGCTTCTCGGGCCGCTTTCTTATTATAGGCCTTGTTCATTCCAAACCTTTTTTGATATAATGCGGGCGTCATGAGATCGGCAAACTTCAACCCCCAAGGCCTGGTCGGAATCCTTTGCTCCCGGGCCGAGGTCTACTTCCTGCTCGGCCGGGGCCAAGAGGCCCTGGCGGACGCGGACCAGGCCTGGGGGATGGCCGATGGGGTCCGGGACCTCACCCTCCGGCGGCAGCTCCAGTTGGAATGCCTGCGCACGAAGGGCAAGGTCTTCATCCTGCACGGGAGATACCCCGAGCTCAGGGAAGCCGCGGAGCAGGCCCTGGAGGTCTCCCTGGCCCTCCGGGACAGAAAAGGAGAAGGGGTCTCCCTGCAGCAGTTGGGCACCCTCCATTACATCCTCGGGGAGTACGGAGAGGCCCGGGAGTATTACCACCGCTCCCAGGCGATCAATCAGGAGATCGGGGACCGCCAGGGCGTAGCCAGCTGCCAAAACAACATCGGCAACGTGCACAACAGCCTCGGGGAGTACGGAGAGGCCCGGGAATATTACCAACGCTCCCTGGCGATCAATCAGGAGATCGGTGACCGCCGGGGCGAAGCCAGCTGCCTGAACAACATCGGCATCGTGCATGACTTCCTTGGGGAGTACGGAGAGGCCCGGGAGTATTACCAACGCTCCCTGGCGATCAATCGGGAGATCGGTGACCGCCGGGGCGAAGTCGAAAGCCTGAACAACATCGGACAGGTGCAGGAAAACCTCGGGGAGAATGAGCGAGCCCTGGACACCCATCAAAGGGCCTTGAAGATCCGAGAGGAGATCGGGGACCGCCGGGGCGAAGCCGAGAGCCTGAACAACATTGGCAACATCCTGCTCGAGCTGGGGGACTACCCGAAATCCGAACGGGCCTACCAAAAGGGCGAGGACCTGACCAAGGAGATCGGAGCCCTGGAGGTCGGAGCGTATATTCTGGCCGGGCTTGCGGCGTTGTATTTACAACAGGACCGTCTTCTGCTTGCCGAGGAGAAGATACTCCGGATTCGCGACCTAGCCGGAGCATTTAACTCCAGAGAACTCCAGGGGATGGCGCATTGTCTTCTGGGGCGGTTGTTTGTCAAGCGAGGGGAGGGGGGCCCGGCACGGGCGGCCTTCCGGGAGTCCATCGAGGTCTTCAAGGAGACCCGCAACGAGCTGGAATTGGGCAAGGCCTGTTACTATTTTGCTCAGGGATTAAGTGCCCTGGGAGATCCCAGCGAGAGCGACTGGTTTTGGGTTCAAACCAAAGAGATCTTCCAGCGGCTCGGGGCCAAGGGCTGGCTCCGGAAGATGGAGCAACCATAGGCTTGCGCCTCCCTAGGGAGCTGATTCAGTAGGTCCGGCCAGACAGGTTTTGGCGCCCAACTCCACAAGAGAGCATGGACCTTGATCCACCCTACTAAGGCTCCGGGTAAACGATATTCCCCCTCATTTCACGGAAAGGCCGGCCTTTAAACGGGGCTTGTGGTGGTAAAGAATTAATCATTTCAATAATAAAATTAATAAGAAATGATGGTATTTTAATAAAAAATTAATTATACCGAATTAATCTTCCTGCGAATAATGGTTTTTCGAAAAATATTTTCCTATGAATTCCCTGTTTTAAAAATAAGTTTTCCTGTGAGTTACCTACACATTTTTTTAATTTTCCTGTGTGTTACCTATGCACGAGGTCGAAAAATGCCCCCAGCGCAGCCCTCCGAGCAAATGTCTTGATGGTTTTCGAGGCCCGGTGAGCCAGCCAGGGCATCCCAAAAGATGCGTTTTAGATGCCGTAAAAAGGGGGAAAACCCTTCTGAAAGGATGATTTGATGTGCTGTGAGGACTCCACAGGCTTCTGACCTGCCCCGGCCCCGATCCAGGGGCCCCTTTACCTCCTCGGTCCTCGAACCCCTGGACCCTTTACCCCTTCCTTCCCAAGACCTTGACTCTCCCCGCCCATTGGGGTATCATTATCAGTTAAAATATCAGAAGAAGAGGGAATCGAGATCGGGTGTTAGAGAAACTCCGGAAACTTTTTACGAGCTACGACCGACGGCTCTGGGTGCTGTTCTTCGGGCGCATGGTTTCGGCGGTGGGCTTCTCGGTGGTCATGCCCTTCCTGGGCTTGTACCTCTACCACGAGCGCAAGGTGCCCATGGCCCTGATCGGGGCCCTGTACATGACCCACGCCTTCTCCGGATCGCTCTCCCAGATCCTTGGCGGGAACTGGTCAGACCGCTTCGGGCGCAAGGGGATCATGGTCTTTGGCATGTTCGGGCGGATGGTCGCCTTCTGCCTCCTGGCCGCAGCCGTGGGGTACCACCTGAACCTCTGGGTCCTGGCTGCGATCTTCCTTTTGTCCTCCTTCGCCGGACACCTGATCGAGCCGGCGTCGCAGGCGATGATCGCGGACATCGTCCCCCGCGAGAAGCGGGTAGAGGCCTTCGGGATCCTGCGCGTGGGCGTGAACTTCGGCTGGGCCCTGGGTCCGGCCCTGGGCGGGCTGCTGGCGAGCTTCTCCTATTCCTCCCTCTTCCTCCTGACCGCGGTGACCAGCCTGTTCTCCGGATTCCTCATCCTGACCCAGCTCCGGGAGACCCACCGGGGGTCCGCGGAGGAGCGCTACGGAGCCAGGGAGCTCTTGGATATCTTCCGCGACCGCCAGTTCACGACCTTCTGCGGGATCGGCCTGTTTCTATTCGTGGTCATGGCCCAGCTGATGACCACGCTCTCCATCTTCGGCACGGCCCACGCCAACCTCAGCAAGCTCCAGATCGGCTACCTGTACACCACGAACGGGCTGTTCGTGGTCCTGTTTCAGTTCCCGGCGGCCCGGCTCATCCGGCGCCTGCGCACGACCACGGCCCTGGCCCTGGGGGCCCTGCTCTACGCCCTGGGGTATTTTTCTCTGGGGTTCGGAGATACGTTCCTGTTCATGTGGCTGGCGATGTGGGTCATCACCGCCGGGGAGGTCATTGTATCGCCCTCCTCCCAGGCCCTGGTCGCTAATCTTTCTCCGGAGGCCAGGCGCGGGCGCTACATGGGCCTGTTCGGCCTGTTCGGAACCTTCGGGCATGCCATGGGCCCCCTGGTGGGCGGGTTGATCCTGGACGCCCTGATCGGCCGGCCGGTCGTCATGTGGAGTGCGATCTCAAGCCTTGCCGTGGTGGCCATGCTCGGTTACCTCTGGTTCGGGACGCGGCTCTCCCCGAGCCTGAACGGTGCGAAATACGTCCCCGTGGGCGTTGTCGAAGAACCCTAACCTTATATCCCATTAAGGAGGTTCAAAATGAGAAAGAATCTGTTCGTCCTGGCCCTGGCGCTCGCTCTATCGGCCGTGTGTGCCCAAGCCGAATCCCCAAAGGGGGGCACGTTCTCCATCGTGGCCTTTGACCCAGTGAACCAGGACTGGGGCGTGGCCGTGGCCTCCAAGTTCTTCGCAGTGGGCTCGGTCGTTCCCTGGGCCAAGGCCGGGGTCGGGGCAATCGCTACCCAGGCCTTCGCCAACACCAGCTTCGGACCCCGAGGACTCCTCATCCTGGAGCAGGGGGCGGATGCCGGAGCCGCCTTGAAGATCCTGGTCGCCAGCGATACGGGCCGGGCCCAGCGCCAGTTGGGCATCGTGGATGCCAAGGGCAACGTCGCGACCTACACCGGAGAGAAATGCAATGCCTGGGCCGGGGGCGTGGAGGGCGTGAACTTCGTCTGCCAGGGGAACATCCTGGCAGGGGAGAAGGTCATCAAGGCCATGGCCAAGGCCTTTGAAACCGGCAAGGGGGAATTGGCCGAACGGCTCCTGGCCGCCCTGGAAGCCGGGGACGCGGCTGGCGGGGATTCCCGGGGAAGGCAATCCGCGGCCATCCTGGTTGTGCGTCCCGGTGGGGGCTACGGGGGATGGGACGACCGCTACCTGGACATCCGGGTGGACGACGACCCCCAGCCGATCAAGGGGCTCCGGCGGATGATGGAGACCGGGCTCACCATGGCTGCTCTCAACCGGGCCTCGGGCCTGAGAATGCAGGGTAAGCTCGACCAAGCTGTGGCTGCGATGGAAAAGGCCGTGGAGCGGTATCCCAAGAGCGGGGAGTGCTGGTACGATTACGCCTGCTACCTCTCCCTGTCCGGCAACAAGGTCGAAGCCCTGGCCGCATTGAAAAAAGCCCTGGTGCTAACGCCAAAATCCGTAACCATGGCCAAGACCGACACGGACCTGGATCCCCTCCGCAAGGAGCCGGAGTTCAGGAAGCTGGTCAAATAAAGATCCAGGTGTTCAAAGCCTTTCGCCTCACGCCCCTAGGCGTTTCCTTATTCGTCCTGCTCGCGGGCTGTGCGCATGAGCGCGCGGCCCTGCCGCCACCGGGCAATCCCTACCAACCGGACACCTTGCGGGTCAGCAAGCCTGAGGCACCGGCGTTTCCTTCATCGTCTCTGGATACCCTGCTCACCTCGTCCTCGCTCGCCGGGGCGACGATCGCGATCCAGGTCGTTTCCCTGACGGACGGGAAGACGCTTTACGCCACGAACCCCGGCCAGCTCCTCACCCCGGCCTCGGTGCAGAAACTGCTGACCTCAGCCGCGGCCCTTTGCTGGCTCTCCCCGCAGTTCAGGTTCAGGACCGAGGCCCGCTGGGATGGCCGGGACCTTTATCTGGCGGGAGGGGGAGACCCCTCCCTCACTCAGGAAGACCTAAAAGACCTGGCCCGGGAAGTGAGAAAAGACGAGCCGGGAAGGATACGCCACCTCATCCTGGATGCTTCCTACCAGGATACCCTCCTCTACGGGGCGGGATGGTCTCCGGACGATGCCACTTTTCCCTATCACCCCACCCTCTCGGCCTTCGTCTGCCACCACAACTTCGTGACCCTTACCGTCAGGTCCAGGAAGCCAGGCGGGTTGGCGAGAGTGGAGGCAGAACCCAAATCCAGGGCGGTCAGGATCAAAAACCAGATCGCGGTGGTCGGGAAGGGAGCCACCCGCATTCAAATCCAGCAGAAAAAAACTCCTTCCGGGGTGCTTTTCGAGCTCACCGGTGAAATCATAGCGGGGAATAAAGACGAGACGTTCACGCGGAATATCGCCGATCCCGCATGGTTCACCGGAAACCTGTTCCGGGAGGCTCTTTTTGCAGAGGGCATCAGGATAAGAGGCAAGGTGATGAAAGGGCCGTCTCCTCCGGGCCTAAAGACGCTGGCCGTCCATCGCTCCCAGGCTCTGGCCGACATCCTGCGCACGATGAACAAGGAGAGCGACAATCTTTACGCCGAGCAGGTTCTCAAGGCCCTGGGGGCGGAGAGGATGGGGCCTCCGGGGTCCGCGGAGAAGGGCATCCAGGCCGTGAAGACGTTCCTTGATACGCTGGGGGTTAAATCGGAGGGATGCCGGTTGGCGGATGGGTCGGGGCTTTCGCGAGCCAACGCCTTGAGTCCCGAGGTCCTGGTGAAAGTGCTGGCCTGGATGTACCGCCAGTTCAAGCTGTCCCCGGAGTTCGTCTCCTCCCTTCCCGTGGCCGGGGAGGACGGCACCCTCACCCGGCGTCTGGACCAGGCCTCGCGCCTCTCCCGGGCCAAGACGGGAACCCTGAAGGGGGTCTCCAGCCTGGCGGGATACGCGGTCAACCGGCGGGGAGAGGTCCTGGCCTTTGCCGTATTAGTGAACGGGCACGCGGTCCCGGCCTCGGAGATCCGCGACCTGCAGGACGAGGTGGTGAAGAGGCTCGTCGCCTGGTAGGTTTTTTATTGAATAAGATGGGGTTTAAAAAAACAGGGCTTGACTTCAAGCCCTGTTTCGACTCGCCTCGCATTCAACTCCCCAAAAGCCGCTTGTTTTAATTCCTGAATCAACTCCCACTCAAAAAGCCGCTCGAGTTTATTTCTGCAACAACTCCTGCTTAAAAACCTCTCGACTGAATTTCCGAAACAAATCCTACCAATTCTTCACCACCCACTGTCTTCCGCACATCACCCGGTAAGAGCAATTCGGGCAGGTCTGGGCGGGGTCCGGGGTGTCTCCGAAGGGCATCCCGGGGTCCAGGATTTCCCGGATGAGGCCCGTGACAGCCTCGCAATACCCCTTGAAAAGCTCTTCCCGGTCGTCCTTGTCCCGGAACAGGAACTTCTCCTCGATGGGCCGGGTCTTGAGGAGCATCAGCCCGCTGTTCAAGTCTTCGAGC
>Ga0315284_10002746_pt1 | contig 25104 bp, 19 predicted proteins | sample YL17G09_16_MG_FD_203696 | JGI IMG/M metagenome (GOLD analysis project Ga0315284, IMG submission 203696) | Sediment microbial communities from Yellowstone Lake, YNP, Wyoming, USA - YL17G09_16 | ecosystem: Environmental > Aquatic > Freshwater > Lake > Sediment | place: USA: Wyoming | collected...
CCTGGCCTCGGCGAACAGCCGACCCTCCGACGGCGCGTACCGTGTCCGCAACTCCTCGGGCAGCGCCGCGTAGTCGTCCGCCACGTGACGCCGGATCTGCGTGAGACACCGCTTCACCGCCACCGCCATCAACTTCACTCGGCCAAACGTCGCCATGTGACTGAAGACGTGCGTGCTGTCCAATCGCTGCTGCGAAACGTTCAATTCCAACAGGTCCGTCAGCGTGATCGTCAGTTCGGTAAAGACCCGCGTCGCGAGATCGTCGTCCGTGAACAGCTTCCGATAACGTTCCACCGTCCGGTCGGAACACTCGGCCCCCGGCTCGATGTTCAACGCGAACGGCACATCGGCCCGCATCATGTCGGCGTCGGCGGCGTCCACCGCGTTCCAGTCGAAAAAGTCGGACAGGAACACCAGCCCGGCCATCGAATGCAACTCCTTGGTGTGACATCCCGTGTCGGGCGAGAAGTGCTCGACCAGTTCCCTCACCGGCAACAACTCCACCACCACCGCGCGAAAGAGACCCTGCCACCCCGAAAGAATGCGCTCCCGAGCCATCCCCGACAGCACCCCCTCAAACGGGTCAAATATCCGTGTTTTTCGCGGATCACGAATCAGTCGCATCACGGCCACATTGCCCTGTAAAACCAGCCACTTCCACGAAGTGCCGGTCTAACAAGCCGACCGCAACCCCAACAGCCCCAGCCGCTGAAAACCACTAAAAAACAGCCCCATTCTGTAAAGTCCCGCCAAGAGGGAGTTCTGTCGGAAACGTCAAGCTGGGCCACCCCGCAGGGCGAGATCACCCGCACCGTGCTGGGGGATCGAAGACTCGACCCCAGCCACCCCGCCCCGGTGGAGGGGAGTTGGCCGAGCGTGGCTCGAGGGCCAGTGGTCAAAATCGATGACAGATTACACACGTATTGAGCAATGGTTTCGCCCAATACGTCTCCAACCCTTGCCACCCCGTCGCGATTGACTAAGGAACGGGAACGCAATAATTTCCCTCAGCCTCAGCCGCAGGGCGCTAGCCCCGGTTTGTGTCACCCAAACCGGGGCTAGCGCCCTGCGGCTGAGAGGGAGGCCTGTGTCACTTCGGGAAGTTATTGCGTTCCCGTTCCTAAATGCTTCGAGATCGGAATCTCCCGACATGGGGGATCTTGGAACATCCCGAACACAGCTCCTGAGCAACTCAGGGTGTTCCTGACCGATTGAGTCGGTTATAAGGATGCGATCAAAAGTGGCCCATTGCCCCCCCCCACCAAGCTATGGTGTTAATGTTATGGGTGGCGGATCTGACAACTGTGGGATGTTTGACATTTTCTTTATTCAGTACTGTGAGTACCGGAACTTTTTACCCCACGGGGTGTTTCAATACGAGTGCAAGGTAGCGAGTCCGAAAACGGTCTGCATCAGATTGGATGTCCTCATGCCGAACACATGTAGATTCTTATCTCATGCAACGTCATTCCTTGTTAAAAATTAAGGATGAAAAATTGACAATCGCATACCTCGACCCCGGTGCTGGAAGTTTGATATTACAACTTTTCGTAGGCGGGTTTAGCGGATTTGTGGTTTTTGTCCGGTACCTCGTTAAGCACTGGTATCATTGAGTATCGTAATTTTTATCAAGAGCCACGACGCGCATTCAATAACTAACGATCTCTAGTTTAAGAATTGCTGATCTAGGGTATTGAAAATTGTGAATCCCGCTCGTTTCTTTTTCGATAGTGGATCATTTCGCGATCGTTGCGGGCGAGTCGTTATTGATGGCGAAGGTATTTTTCGCGTGCTGACGGCTGAGGGACTGGCAGGGTGGAACGGTGTTGCCAACTTGCCATTCTTTCAGCGTTTGATGGCCGACGGTCAGATCATTAAAACGACGACACTGGCTGATGACTTTGCGTGTCGGTTTGATTTGCCTGCCGAATATGTGGCAGTCCTGCAACATGAGCGGATTCCGTTCGTCAGCTATCCTTACGAATGGTCATTTGGAATGCTGCGCCAAGCGGCTTTGCTCCATTTGAAAGTTTTGGCGAGTGCTCTGGATCACGGTTGGATTCTGAAGGATGCTTCACCATTCAACGTTCAGTTTTGTGGGATTCGCAGCGTTTTTATCGACACGGGTTCGTTTGTCAAAATGCTACCAAGCGAGCCTTGGCTGGCCTATCGCCAGTTCTGTGAGATGATGCTTTTTCCGCTGCTGCTTCAGGCCTATCGCAACGTCGATTTTCAACCCCTGATCCGCGGTTCTCTCGACGGAATTTCCTGTCAGGATTTTTCTCGCTTGATCTCGTGGCGTGACATGCTGAGGCCAGGAGTCTTTTCGCATGTTTGGCTGCAAGCCGTGTTGGATCGGAATATACAAACCACCGAGAGTACGGTGAGTCATCTCCAATCCGAGGGATTCCATCCGGACATGATTCGCCACAACATCACCAAACTCACTCGACTCATGACACGACTGCATTGGACACCGGCAGCGACTCGGTGGACGAATTACCGCACGGCATTGCCCCATGTACTTCAAGATACCGCCGCCAAATTGGAGTTTGTCAAAAATGTGTGCCATTCGCGGCGATGGCCGCTGGTCTGGGACCTCGGATGCAACGACGGGGCATTTTCTCGGATTGCCGCCCAGTCGGCGGAAACTGTCGTCGCGATGGATTCGGATCATGGCTGCGTCGAAAGACTGTATCAGGCGTTATGCGCGGAGAATTCAAGTAACATTCTTCCACTGTGCATTGACCTTGAAAATCAATCACCAGCCATGGGATGGCGCGGTTGCGAACGAAAGCCGTTGGAAGAAAGAGGCATGCCAAATCTTGTGTTATGCCTCGGAATCATTCATCACTTAGTCATTGGCCACAACATTCCGCTCAGCTCGGTCACCGATTGGCTTTCCAGTCTCGGGGGAGAAATTGTCCTTGAATTTCCATCGAAGAAAGACCCCATGGTCCAAGCGTTACTGCAAAACAAACGGGATCAGTACTCCGATTACTCGCTTGCTCTCTTGGATCAGGCATTGGCCAGACACTTCGAAATACGACATCGAATCGTTCTGCCTTCCGGTGAACGAACACTTCTGCATGCTGTTCCCAAGAATTCTCAACGGGCATAAGTCATGACTCAAGGGCACGATCATTCCTGCCTTTCAGACGGTGCATCGCCAAGACTTCGTGCGTTGCACATTGTCACACTCTGTGCCTTTGCATTCTCTCAACCTGTTCTGCAGATCCTGATAAACCAAAGTCTCTTTCTCTATAGACAAGGCCTCGGTTGGCCGGAATATTCTGCTCTTTTAATGGCCCTGACATTCGTAGTACCTGCCTGCTGGGTGGTTCTGGATTTCATCGTCGTTCGCTGTCTCAGCCGGTTTTTCAGTCGCGGTAGAAACGCAGTCCTGTTCATCCTCGGAGTACTGGTCTTGTTGTCGGTGTTGCGGGTGAGTCCCAAATTCGAATCTTTCGAATTGAATCATCTGACGTGGTTGTTCTCAGCGACAGTTGCGACCTTTGGTGCGGGGCTGTTTGCCTACGCCTATGATCGAATTTCCGGACTGCGTTTCTGGTTGACTGTGTCTTCAATTGGCATTGCGGTTTTTCCACTGTTTTTCATCTGGCAGGTCCTTCAGAGTCAATATGGGAATCCGGGCAATCTGTCGTCTGGTGCTGTTGGTCATCCGATCCCGGTAGTGATCGTCGTGTTTGACGAGTTCAGCGGCACATCGTTGATGGATGATTGCCTACAGATGAACACTCATCAGTACCCGAATTTTTCTCAATTGGCGTCGCTATCGACGTGGTATCGCAAGGCAACGACCGTTCACGCTCGAACCGATGAGGCGTTGCCCGCAATCCTTTCGGGACAGTTTCCCGCCTCACCTCGACGGCCTTTTGCCGCAAATTACCCGGGAAACCTGTTCCAGGCCATACACGCATCCCAAAGCTACGACATGAGTGTGTTCGAACCCTATACCCGTCTGGCTCCCGCGAAGTTGAAACATCATCGCTTGTATCTCAATTTGACGCGATTTCAACGGATTGTACAGTTGCTGGAAATCCTTGGCCGGACCTACCCGCACCTGATCTTCCCCAACGATATCCCCATTTCATTTCCGTCGATTCACGGGTCTTGGTTTGGCTTACCGCCGACGGAGGACGAATCTAGGACGCGGCGCACAAGCGGAGTATTCTCTTATTCCCCACTTCATGATCGCGACCGACAGCTGGAGCATTTTTTAGACTGTCTTTGTCCGACTGAAAAACCATTGTTTGCATTCCTCCATGTCCTTCTCCCACACGTCCCCTGGGAGTACTTTCCTTCGGGCAATTCCTATCGTGAATACCGAAACCTTCCGGAGTTCACTATTCCGGAAGGGCTTGGCGAACTTGGCGAAACATGGCCCTCCGATGATGCCTTTGTTCTTCGTTGCGAGCATCGCTACTTAATGCAGGTTAAATTTTCGGATCGCTTCGTCGGCCGCTTACTCGATAAACTAAGGCAGACTCAATTGCTCGACGATTGCCTGTTAATTGTGACGGCGGATCATGGTGTTTCATTCCATGCGGGAAGTTCGCGTCGGGTCCCCGACGCGAAAAATATTGCCGACATCCTGAGCATCCCGTTGTTCATCAAACTCCCCGGTCAAACGGAGGGACGGATTGACGATCGAAACATCGAATCCGTTGATTTATATCCGACGATTGCTGAAGAGTTGCAAATGCAACTCACCGAGCCGTTTGATGGATCACCCGTTTCCAAAGAGGCTCGACGTCCTCGAAAGACGCTCTATTTCGAGGGCAAAATGACCGCCATCGAACCAACGTTTCCGCAACTGAAATCTGCCGTGGAGCGGCAGTGGAATTTTTTTGGCGGACATTCGCTGGAGTCGCCTCCACCAACTGCGTCGAGTCGTCCCGAATGGAAGGGTCGGCATCTCGATGAGTTTGTGACGCAGAATATCGGCTCTTCGGTTGCCCAGACCGTCGAATTCACCTCACCAATTCTTACCGGCCACGGGGACACGGTGACGACGTCTCTGATTTCGGGATGTGTCATGAACCCGGTCAACCGCAATACTCCGCCAGAAATCGTTGTGTCGATCGACGGGCGGATCCAAGATTCCTCTCGAACCGTTGTCAACAACGCTGGCAACCACGCCTTCTCACTCGTGATCCCGGAGTCCGCAGATTCTGTCACGCCTATGAAGATTGAATTTTTTCTGATTGAGCAGGGTGATTCCGAGACACCTCGACTGCTGCGTCTACGCACGTGGTATCGCGAAACTTCACGGTAACGCCCACTGAATGCTGCCGGAGACAACGACGTTTTTCAGGTTCTGGTCTGGGAGTCAGTTTAGTCGATCATTCGGTTCGGGTACGAATGGACTCGATCTGGGGCTCACTCCCGATCAAAGAACGGTCGAATTTTGAGGGATTGCAGCATCCCGTTCCGATGCGCTAACGGCGGGGATCGTGATGGTAAAACGAGTCCCACGGCCGACTTCACTTTCGCACGAAATCGTTCCGGCGTGGGCTTCGACAATCTTTCGCACGGTCGGCAAGCCAAGGCCACTGCCATCGGGTGTGGTTGAAAAAAACGTTTCGAACATTCGAGATTTCGTCTCCGCAGTCATCCCCTTCCCGTTATCGATGATCTCCAGAACGACCGCATCGCCGCGTTTGTAGGTTTGCAGTTCCAGAACGCCACCTGCCGGCATAGCCTGCATTGCATTTCGGCAAAGATTGATGAGCATCTGCCTCCAGAGTTGGGAATCCAGCCGAACAGAGGGCAGATTACCGGCAAGATGCGGGCTGATATCGATCCCTCGCCCGGCAGCCGACGGGCTGAAAAATTCGATGAATAGCCGAACCGTCCGATTGAGGTCAGCCGGACACAGGGTGACTGTGCCGACACGGGCGAACTGCAAAAAGTCATTGAGTATTCGATCCAGATGCTGGCACTGTTGACGCACAACCGCCAGTTTTTGAAGAATTCGATGAGTCTTCGGTGAGTCTCCCTCTGACAAGTCTTCCGAGAGCAGTTCCAGATTCAGGCTGATCGTCGAAAGAGGATTACGGATTTCGTGAGCCAATCCCCCGGCCAGCGAGGCGATTTCCGCATAGTGAGACTGAAGACGCCGATGATCGCTCGCCAGAGTGTCCGTCTCGGATATCAAATCATCTGTCATGGCTGCCTTTCGAAACAACCTCCGACATCCGTGAAATCAGCCCGGCATCGAGGATACCGGGCTGACGATGGATGATGGGTCGGGCGAGACGTTTCGGCAGAGAAAAGCTGAGCGAACAAGGTCTGGCCTTCGTTGCCAGTTATTCTTCCTTCGGGAGTTCGCTACTGGCTTGCTCCTGTTCGATCAACAAGGCTTTCCGTGAAAGCTTGACTCGATTCTGGTCATCAATGGCCACGACCTTGACCTGCATTTTGTCACCGACTCGACAGATTTCATCAACCGACTTGACGAATCCAGTCGCCAGTTCGCTGATATGGCAGAGGCCATCTTTTCCCGGAGCGATCTCAATAAACGCCCCAAAATCTTTGACCGAACTGACGGTACCGTTGTAGACCCGACCGACCTTGATTTCCTCGGTCATCGCTTCAACGCGTGCCAAGGCGTCTTCCGCTCCCTCACTCTTGTTACAAGCGATCATCACGGTACCATCGTCGTTGATGTCGATTGTCGCACCCGTCTCTTCTTGGATGGCACGAATTGTCTTGCCGCCAGGACCAATGAGCAATCCGATCTTCGAGGGATCAATTTTGGTTCGCAACAGTCGGGGAGCATTAGCCGATATTTCAGCACGTGGTCGCCGAATGGAAGACAGCATCGACTTGAGCAACTCGATCCGCGCCTTGCGGGCTTCTTCCAGCGTCTTACGGATGATCTCCTCGCTGATCCCGTCGATCTTGAGGTCCAGTTGGATCCCTGTCACACCCTTCTGAGTTCCTGCGACCTTGAAATCCATGTCACCGAAATGGTCTTCATCGCCCATGATGTCGGTCAACAACTCGAAACGAGTCCCTTCTTTGACCAATCCAATCGAAATTCCCGCGACAGGCTGCGTGATTGGGACACCGGCATCCATCAGAGCCAGTGTCGCACTACAGACGGAGGCCATCGAACTACTTCCGTTGGATTCCATAATGTCTGAAATGACCCGAATCGTGTACGGAAACTTTTCTTCGGACGGAATCACAGACTGCACAGACCGCTCGGCCAATGCGCCGTGACCGATCTCTCGTCTGCCAGGACCGCGAATCGGCCGACATTCTCCGACAGAGTACGACGGGAAGTTGTAGTCGAGCATGAACCGCTTGGATTGCTCTTCGTACAATCCATCGACGCGTTGGGCATCACGAACGGTCCCCAAAGTCACTGTGGCAAGGGATTGTGTTTCCCCACGCGTGAACACAGCAGAACCATGAACTCGCGGCAAAAGACTGACATCGCACGAGACCGCTCTCAAATCGCCCAGCGTTCGTCCGTCCAATCGAAGTTTCTTTTCCAAAATCAGATCCCGCACGACGCGAGACTCCAGATTTCCGAATGCCGAGGCAAACTGCTCACGCGTCCAACCCTCCGATGTCGCGGTGACACCGTTCGGAAAGAACTCTTCCAAAAGTTGGGTTTTGAGTTCCTTCGTGGCGCCGCTTCGATCTTTTTTGACACCAGAAACCTTGGCTTCCTGCAAACGCAGATACCCCTTTTCACGGAGAATCGCATCGAACGGATTTTTGGCAATTTCCGATTGAGTGAACTTCGGACAACCAACCTTTTGGATCAACTCCTCCTGTAAGGCGCACAATTCTGTTATCGCTCGGTGCGCAAACATGATTGCATCTGCCATCTGCTCTTCTGGCAATTGATGTCCGAATCCTTCAATCATCAATACCGAAGTCTTGTTGCCGGCGACGATTAAATCCAAACGACTCGTCTCTAATTCAACGCGAGTCGGCATGAGAATAAATTGCTCATCAATCAGACCGACTCGAACCGCGCCTATCGGTCCCTGAAATGGAACCGGTGCAATGCTCAGTGCGGCACTGGCTCCGATGATCGAAAGCACGTCCGGATCATTCACTCCGTCGGAGGCGAGGACATTGGACATGACCTGGACTTCTTCGACGTATCCTTCAGGAAATAGAGGTCGAATCGGTCGATCCGTCAACCGGCTGGTTAGAATCTCTTTCGTGGTCGGTCGCCCCTCGCGTTTCAGAAATCCGCCAGGAAACTTACCGGCGGCGGCCATCCGCTCACGATAGTCACAGGTCAGAGGAAAGAAATCGATACCCGGTCTCGACGGTCCATTCTGCGCCGCAACAAAAACGACGGTGTCTCCGTAGCGGACCAAGACCGCACCCGCGGCTTGCTTCGCCAACTCACCTGTCGTCAAGGTAAGGGTTCTTCCTGCAAATTGTCGTTCGACGGTTACTTTCACTTGTGATTTCCTACAAAGAAATGAGAATCCGCAGCCACTAATTCATACGGATCCAACCGGAACCGATGGAACCGGTCGAGAATAAAGAGCAGACCAAAGCGTTGGTATGATTCAGTGGCGTCTGCCATCTGAACGGCTACTTCCGCAGACCCAATCGAGAGATTACCTCGGTGTATCGCGAACGATCGGAGGACTCAAGGTAATTCAAGAGTCGGCGACGTTTGCTCACCATGATCAACAATCCGCGACGACTGGCGTGATCTTTGACATGCCCTTTCAAGTGCTCCGTCAACTGAGCAATTCGCGACGAATAAACGGCGATCTGCACCTCAGGCGACCCAGTATCTGTATCACCGCGCCGATACTCTTGAATCAGTTGAGTCTTCTTCTCTTTCGTAATCGACATTATAAACTTCCCTACCTACGACATTCTCGGAGGATGTGCCTCTTCGCCTGACGAACGACACACACGTCGGATTCCCCAAGCCTGCATCCACAACAAATCTCTTTACACACCACGACAGCGCCGCTTAGTGTATCGTTCTGTCCGAAATATTCAACAGCTGCCAGATTCCTATCAGGGCAGTCGCCATGTTCGTCGAGTCGAGTTTCCTGCGGCTGGCGTCAAAATCGGCAGGCCGTGGTCGATGCCGATGTTCGGAATTTCGAAGTTCTATTCGTTCTGGAGTCAATAGGCTTGAGAACGACAGGACAGGACTGTTACATTACCGCGCCGCCGTGGGACCACGGGGAACGTGGTTGGCACCGGCAGAATCACACCACATCTCTTGACTGGCTATGCCTTAATTGACTGGAGACTGTTGAATGCTGCGTTGGATATCCCGACTCATTTTGATTTCTGCTTTATGTGGCCCGTCCTTCGTTCGAGCTGGCGATGTCGATTTTCCGGATGCGAATCTCGATACCGTCATTCGGGAGATTTTGAAGAAGAAGCAGATCGACAAATCGGACAAGACGAAAAAGATCACGGAGGAGGATCTCGCAACAATCTTTTTCTTGGAGGCTCCCAGTCGCGAAATCGAGGATCTGTCAGGATTGGAAAAGTGTCGCAATCTCGCATTGATCAAGTTGACCGCAAACAAAATCAAAGTTGTGAAGCCGCTGGAAGAATGCGTCAATGTTCAGTCGCTCGATCTGGCCAAGAATCAAATCGTCGATATCTCCCCTCTAGGAAAGCTCTTAAAGCTGCAGTACCTCCAACTCGAAGACAACCAGATTCGTAAATTGGAGGGTGTAGAAAACTTAAAGGCAATGAGTGCACTTTATCTCAGCCGAAATCAAATTGACGACATTGGCCCTGTCGCCAATCTCCCGAAATTGGCAGCGCTCTACTTAGAAAAAAACAAAATTTCGGATGTCTCGGCACTGAAAACCCAACATTGGTTGGAGCGACTCGACCTCAAGGACAATCACGTGACGGACATTTCGGCATTGAGCGGTATGACCGAATTGCGTTACACATTTTTGGAAAGAAACCGAATTACCGATCTGACGACGCTCGTTGAAATGGCCCGAAAAGATGCGTCCGGCGAAAAACGGTTTGCTCCCTATTGGAATTTGTATTTGGCAGGGAATCCGTTCGGTGATCAAGGCCGGTCTCAGGTCGCTGAACTGCAAAAAATCGGAGTCCGTGTCAAATCCGAATAGCGGATTATGGTGGAGATCGACAGACATATGGGTAACAGTCCGGTCAGTCCTCGCGTGCGATCTCAGACACCGATTTCTGGTTTCGAACGTACTTGGGGGGCGTGACCCCAAAAGCCAACAAGACAACGATGGATCGCTGTTCTCAACTGCGAATTTGCTGCGGATTAGGCGAATTGGCTGCGGATTATTTGTCCGATGAAATCGGTGTTGTCGATCACTCGATCCGGCGAAATTTCTGCGACACTTTCCGAAACAATGAACTGTTGTTGACGCGTTGGGACTTCTCCGTCCCACGATTCCCCAGGCGATGAAACTTAATCTCAGGCCCACCGGCGACTTCTATGCTGACAGAACGTGCCAGTGGAATCCTGCTTCATCCGACATCAATTCCGACTCGCTTCGGCGTTGGTGATTTGGGCCCTCGTGCCTACGAATTCTTGGATTGGTTGGCCTCGGCCCACCAGCGGTACTGGCAGGTTTTGCCTTTATGTCCCGCGGATGGGGAAGGTTCACCGTATCAATCGGCATCGAGTTTTGCAGGAAATCCGCTGTTGATCAGTCCGGAATTGCTCCTGCAGGATGGCTTGCTGACGGAGAACGAGTTAAGCGAAGCCGCATTGCCGGCCATCGAGGGCGGACCCGCCGTCGACTATGACCTCGCGACCGTGCAAAAACAAAAAATACTGGAGATCGCGGCAAGACGATTGCTGGCGTTGCAGTCCTCGCATTCGTTGCGGGTGGCGTTGGAATTGTTCCAAGAAAACAATCGGGACTGGCTCGAGCCACATGCCGAATTCATGACCGGTTGCGAGGCCAATGAGACCACTCACTGGCAAAGATGGCCGATCGATTCACAATCGACGACTTCGCGGATTCCTCAGCCCCTGGGGGATCGATTCGCTTGCCACACGGCGTTTCAGTTTTTTTTCGACCGTCAATGGCAGCAACTTCGTGACCGAGCCAAACAGCTTGGAATCCGTATCGTTGGCGACATTCCCATCTATGTTTCTCACGACAGTGCCGATGTTTGGGCGAATCGCTCCCTGTTTCAACTCAACGAACTTGGAGAAGCAATTTTCGTCGCTGGAGTTCCACCAGATTATTTCGCAGCTACGGGCCAGCTTTGGAATAATCCCCTGTACGACTGGGCAGAGATGTCGCGGGACAGCTATCAGTGGTGGATTCGTCGGTTGCAGCAGTCACTCTGTCAGGTCGATCTAGTCCGTCTAGACCACTTTCGAGGGTTCGAAGCGTTCTGGTCCATTCCTGCTGGGGAAGCGACCGCGGTTCACGGGAATTGGGTGCCCGGTCCAGGAGATCAATTCTTGCAGGCGTTGTGCCATGCGATCACGGTGGCCGAATCCACAGATCAGATCTCCTTCGCCAGTCTTCCGATCATTGCGGAAGATCTGGGCATGATCACCGAAAATGTGCACGCGTTGCGTCGTCGGTTTCAGTTGCCCGGGATGAAGGTCTTGCAATTCATGTTACCGGGTGAGGAATGGGATAATACGCGGCCAGAAGACTTCGAAGCGAACTCCGTTGTCTATACCGGAACTCACGACAACGATACGTCACTCGGCTGGTTTCGGTCCGAGATTTTACAACACGCCGGCAAGCTTGATCGACTGCGACGTCATGTCCCCTGCGTCGAGGCTGGTTTTGCTTGGGAATTCATCGAGTATGCATGGAGATCGGGATCGAATCTGGCGATCACTCCGCTCCAAGACGTGCTCTCGCTGGATTCCTCGGCGCGGATGAACGTTCCAGGAACATCCGGTAAAGCCACTAGGAACTGGCGATGGAAGTACTGCCCAGGAATGTTGACGGATTCGCTTCGCGATCGCCTCGCCACAGAAACGGATCGCGTAGGGCGGTGACAATGTTCGCGAATCCGTTTTGTGACAACGACCATTTATGTCGTCAATTGAGTGTCCCCCTAAATTTTCTTTGTTGAAGGTTTCAAATCGATGACCACTTGGCGGACAGCACTTGAATTGGATTCCAATCGTCAGGTCGTATCAGGCGACACGGCGGACTTGTCCGATGCGATCGGACGCGGCGCCGACTTGAGAATCTATACGGAGTTTGTGCATAACGAGCATATCGATTTACAGTCTGACAACACGGAACGAATTCTCGAAGTCGCTGAGTTTGGTGTGACATACAGAATCGACAAACGATGGACCGCGGGAGTGATGAATCTTCGGCAGCCGATTGCGCTTCCCGATCGGTTTGGTCCTCGACCGTCGATGTCATTTTTTTTGTATAATCAAGACGGAACACAGGCGATCGCCCGCCCGTTTCTCGATGGCGGCGTGGCGGATTCGCAATTCGAATCTGCTTCATCCGTCAATTCCCCCCTCAAGATGCCGAAGTATCATTTGTTGGACAGCTGGGACGGTGAGACCAATGCTCCCAGCCAAAATTTCATTTACGATTTCGATCGGTTTCGGTACTGCGTCAATGACTCGTGGCGGGAGGTTCTACATCATTCCTCAGCCGGTGATATTGTCTCCGGTTCGCTCAAAGACTTAGTCGATGCCTTTTCATCAGGGTGCGCTATCAAGCTCGGAATCGAAAACCTTTGTACGGAGCTCCGTGCTGAAACGGATCCTGCATTGGGTCACGAAGTCTTCATTCAGGGAGGCTCGGCGTATTACTACACGGATCAGAAGCTGTTCATCATCGGCACGCACCCCTTGGCCAAGATTAGGCCCGCGGTACCAATGAAGTACATCAGTCAAGGATGGGATTTTGGCTGGTTAATGGTCCGAAGTGATGGAGACGTGGTTTACCGGCGATGCGACCCCTACACATTAAAGTTTTCCGATCACACGACACGGCATGCCGTTCGTTGGTTTGTACGGTAACAGACTCGATCACGAACGTTGGACGGCGTGTCCGGGCAGGGGCATGGAACACTTCTGCGATTCTCGGCCGTGCGCATCCGAAACGGTTTGGTCGCCGCAGTTGATTACGACGCGTGATGACGTATCGACTGGCAGGTGTGTCGATACGCGGGTCTAGGAAATTTCTCGTCCAATGATGGTGCGAACCCTACGGTCCGATGTTGTTTTTTTGTAGGGGCAGGGGGCACCGGATCTGGTCGATCGTCGTGCCGCGGAGGAGCGGCCGGAATCCGAGGGGCTGCCGATGAGACAAAAATACTGACGCGTTGTGTTTCGGTTCAATGCTACGGGATTCATCACTGCCGGGCGATGACGATCAAGGTTGTCCCCAGCTCTGAGCGGCGATTGGCTCTCACGCTGTTCGATCAGCACTCCCCCGACAAATTACGGGAGGTCCGAGGCAAATGGATCGACTTCGTCTCCGATCGATTCTGGCGACTGGACGTCTGCCGAAATGACCGCCGAAGCCTGAACCACATCCGTCGGCGCCCGAGCTTCACCCTTGGCCATTTGAGTTCTGAGTGACTGTTTGAGATCGAGCCTTTGTGCGATCTCTGGTCCAGCTACGAGTTGGATATCGTCAATTGCATATCGGTCAAATTCACGCCGCAGACTGACCTTCGCTCCAAAGCGGCTATCCCCAAACTGAACTGTCGTTTCCGGATTTCCGACCGCGATTCCTTTCAAATCTGCCCGCAGAAATGTATCGGCCGACATCCCCGAGTTGGGAACAAAGCGACATTGAGTCCACACCATCCTGTTGAAATCCGTGGAAGAATTTGCCTGGAGTCGCTCCAAAGACGCAACCTGATTCTGTGGTTCTCGGCTTAATGCGATGGCCGACGCAAACTCTTGAATCGGAATCAATATTTCGAGGGTTGCCTTCAGCGACGATGGAATTCCAGAGATTTTCCAATGCACATCATCCACAAAGAACCGACCCTTCTCTTCGCGTAGTAGATAGGTCAGGGGCCGGTCATTCTGTCTGACTTCGATCCGCGTCAACGCCCCTTCAAAGGAGGCTTTGACGAATTCAAACTCCTCCGAATCGAAAACTTCAAGCGGCATGGCGGACATCGTTTCACCCGTGAGTTTGTTCCAGTTGCGTGTTGTAAAATCTCGAGTCGAGCAATGCTTGAGTGCATCCAGATCCCTCAACGAGAGGGCCTTCACGAAAATTTCCAGCATCCCCTGAGCGGTAAAGAGTGCCGAGAGCCTCTTTTCCTGCTTCGTCTCGACCTCGTAGAGTGTCACATCCATCACAACAAACCGAGGTGGATCACCCGGCTTTTTTTCCGCCAGTTTTTGCATGTCAATCTGGATCAGTTCCGCCTCGTTTTTCAGGACAAAGTCCGCGCGATTCCCGCGGAGTTTGACTTGCAGTTCGTGTTCAAACAATTGCGCATCGGGCAGTTTGACCTGACTGAGATCACCGATAGAGAGGCTTCCTTCATAAAACTCGCGGGAGCTCAATTCTTCCATCAGGAGCTTGTCGCCACGGGCATACGCTGCCAAAAATGCAGTGCAGCCATTCACCGCCACGGACAATTTGTACATCGAGGGAACGTGATCGTCGTCTTTGGTTTCGATAGCGATATCCGTCACCTGCCAGTGTTCTGCTTGCAATGCCAATGTCAGAATACATTCACCCGCCAAACGCGGCAGGCGGACCACCGCCGTCTTCTCGTCAAGCTGTGCCTGAGGTTTGAACGAAGAGGTCGCACTCCGACCACCCGTGACCGTTTTTGTCATTGAGGCAAGAAATAACGGCGGAAGTTGCTCCAACGATTTTCGAAAGTCTGGTGCCATGACGCCGAGAACTTGGTCGCGATTCCCATTTTCCCAAGCGTGTAAGAATTCCCGAACGGTGAGCAAAAGATCCATTTGCTCGGTCACCGACTTATATGCGGTCACACCTTTCTTTTTTTGCTTCAGGTAAATGTCATCGACTACCCAACGCCCGGTCGAATCCTTGGCGAGTTCGTAAAACACCTCTTTCTCCGATTCACCCACCTTCACGGTGACGCGTTTCTTATCGTCGCTGACATCTTCGACCTCCACAACGGTCGTCTTGCCATCGGGAAGCCGGAGGATTTTCAGGTCTTCGAGCGCTGCCGTCGTGCGGAGTGCTCGTTGCCGAAACTCATCGGAGGTTGCCGCTTTCAGTCCGGCGAGATTGGCGATTTCGAGATTTTTTGAGAACGCGGTAATCGCGCGCATCTCGATAAAGTGCGTGCAACCGCTGCTGCCTATCACCAAGGCGAGGGCGAGTCCACAATTCCGGACGAAGGAACGGATCGTTCGAGACATGCGCGGCATCCTTGACCGAATCGAAAACACACACGAATTCGCGTGCGTCGTGATCGGACTTGATCCAAGTCAATGATCTGTGAGTTTTGGGAGGGCGGGCTTCTCTCAAATTTTCAGCGGCGGGTCAAGTCCAAGTTTGACGCGGTCGGCGTTGTGAGGGACGGTGTCTCGCCTGATGACGGGCTATTGGAGAGGGCCGTTCTGGGGATTCGAAAGACAGCAGAGCATTCCGCGATCATTTTTCTAGCCGTTTGTGGATGATTTCCAACGAGATGCCGCAGAGGTACTGCAGATCGCTGTTCCGTGATTTGGGCTTCGGATCGGTGGACGTTGACGCGAGACAATTTGATCGCTCGAATCCGTGACCAACGGATGGTCGAGCCGGCATCTGTTCCTCCGGTATCTTCCAAGATCGGCAAGGTTGACCGGATGACTGGTACTCTGTCGCAACGTTTTTCGGAGCGCACGACTGTCCGCACGCTCGTGAACTCTGTGCCAACGAGTCGCCGGACCGCCTGTGACTAGCCGCTCCCGGATGCGATGTGTTCGACCGGATTACCGGAAATCACGTGATCGGTTGGCAACCTGTGCAAGAACAGAGGTCAGATCGAGCATCTGATCGACCAGCAAATGTCTGGTGCCGTGCTGCCGTTGCAGGAGTCCTCGCACGATCACTGCCGAAGCATTTCGCATCAACGGACGAAACCGTTTCCATGTGTTGACGTGAATTATCAGATTCGCCGTACCCGATTCGTCTTCAATGGTCATGAACGTGATTCCTTGGGCCGTCGATGGGCGTTGTCTGACGAGCACCAATCCCGCGATGCGATACCGGCGTTCGGGTTCGGCATGAGCCAAATCAGCGGTGCGAATGATACCACTCTGGTTCAACTCGGAACGCAGGAAGCTCAGCGGGTGGGCCAGAAGCGACAACCCTGTCGTCTGGTAGTCGGCAATCACCTCTTGGGCTGCGGTCATGAGGGGTAAAGCAGCAGTCGGTTCGTGATGGTCTACGGTAGCGAAAAACGAAGTGGATTCTGGTACGCGTAAGGCCTCCCACAGGGCGGCTCGCCGAGACGTCCGGAGTGACTGAAACGCTCCCGATTTTGCCAAGAGTGACAGTTCGCTCCGACCGACTCCCGTACGTCGTGCGAAGTCGGCTTGGGAGACAAACAGACTGTTCTGCCGAGCCACAACGATCTGCTCTGCTGTCCCCTGCCTCAGGCCGCGGATGAGGCGCCAGCCCAACCGCAGGGCGAGCGAAGAGTTCTCACGCAGCTCCAGTGTGCAGTCCCATTCGCTCGCATTGACATCGACCGGCCGGACCTCTACGCATTCGCGTTGGGCTTCCGTCACCAACTGTGCCGGGGCATAGAACCCGAGTGGCTGGCTGTTGAGTAGTGCCGCGGTGAAGACGGCTGGGTGAAACCGCTTGAGCCACGCGGACGCATAGACCAGCAAGGCAAAGCTGGCCGCATGACTCTCAGGAAAGCCATATTCTCCGAAGCCCTGAATCTGTTCGTAGATTCGGTTTGCGAAGACCTCATCATAGCCACGAGACAACATCCCGGCCAGCATCTTCTGACGGAACGGTTCCATCACACCGCGTCGTCTCCACACTCCCATCGCCCTGCGGAGTTGATCGGCCTCACCCGCTGTAAAGCCGGCCGCGACGACAGCCAACTTCATCGCCTGCTCCTGAAAGATCGGCACGCCAAGAGTCTTCTCTAAGACATGACGAACCGCCTCACTCGGAAATGTGACCGGCTCCTCACCGCTGCGCCGGCGCAGATATGGATGGACCATCTTTCCCTGAATCGGCCCCGGCCGAACGATGGCGACTTCTATCACAAGATCGTAAAAGCAGCGGGGCTGAAGACGTGGCAACATGCTCATCTGCGCCCTCGACTCGACTTGAAACACACCGATCGACTCGGCCCGGCAGAGCATGTTGTAGACCGCGGGAACTTCCGCGGGAATCGTCGCCAACGTGAGTTCACGACCGGTGTGAAGACGGATTAACTCGAATGACTTTCGAATTGCGGTGAGCATTCCCAGAGCCAGGCAGTCGACTTTCAGGATGCCGAGTGTGTCTAGGTCGTTCTTGTCCCATTCAATGACAGTGCGGTTCGCCATCACCGCATTTTCGATGGGAACCAGTTCGCACAGTGGTCCCTGCGTGATCACCATACCGCCGACATGCTGGCTGAGATGGCGTGGGAATCCGAGCAGTTGTTCGACAAGGATCAGCAGTTGCTTGCCCTGCCTCGACTCCGGATCTAAGCCCGCTTCGCGGAGTCGTAAGGGGAGAACATCTTCTTCCGGTGGTGAGTGCCCAATCGATTTTGTCAGGAGATCGAGGCGATCCAATGACAGCCCGAGAGCTTTGCCCACGTCGCGCACCGCCGACTTGGGGCGATAGGTCATGACTGCGGCGGTCATTCCCGCTCGTTCGCGTCCGTATTTCTCGTACAGATATTGCAAGACTTCCTCACGTCGCTCGTGTTCAAAATCGACGTCGATGTCGGGGGATTCCCCTCGTTCTCGAGAGATAAATCGTTCGAACAACATGTCAATCTGGTCGGGATCAACCGACGTGAGACCCAAGCAAAAGCAAGCTGCTGAGTTCGCAGCGGAGCCTCGACCCTGACAAAGGATACCCCGGCTGCGAGCGAAACGAACCAAATCCCACACGGTGAGAAAGTAGGCTTCGTAGTGTAGTTCTGAGATCAGAGCCAGTTCGTGTTCGAGGAGATCTCGCACCTTGTCGGGGATGGCATCAGGATAACGTTCGCGGGCTCCGGACCATGTCAGTTGCGTCAGCCAGGTCAACGGAGTCTGACCACGTGGGCAGAGTTCTTCGGGGTACTCGTATTTCAGCTCGTCGAGGGAGAAGGAACAGCGACCCGCCACTTCCCGCGTCCGTTCCACGGCCGCGGGACAGGCGGCGAAGAGCCTCTTCATTTCTGTCGCCGATTTCAGATGCCGCTCACCGTTCGTCTGTCGATTCGAGCCGAGTTCAGACACGGTACAACCCAGGCGTGTTGCGGCCAGTACGTCCTGCAGATATCTCCGCTTCGAATCGTGATACAGCACTCCATTACTGGCGACAAGCGGCAAACGAGCCTGCTGGCTGACCTGCTGAAACCGCGTCAACAACCAGTCGTCATGCGGTCCACGATGAAGCTGAGCCAGAACCGTACAGCGATCTCCGAAAGTATCCCGCCAACGATGAAGTTCGTCCGCCTGACGTTCCGGCTGATTCGTGTTGAGCAGCACGCAGGCCAGTAGATTCTCGGAGTGATGGGCCACGTCGGCGAATGCCAGATGACACTCGCCCTTGGGGGCGCGGCGTTTGCCGACGGTGAGTAACCGGGCCAACCGCCCGTAGCCAGTGCGGTTCATTGCCAGCAGCACGGCTGACGAACCATCCTGCGGAGTGACTTCCGCACCAATCAGCAGTTGACATCCCAGCGGCTTGGCAGCGGCATGGGCGCGCACGACTCCGGCCAGACTATGTCGATCGGTGATGGCGAGCGCGGCATATCGCAGATCCGCCGCCCGCTGCACGAGTTCATCAGGATGAGATGCCCCCTGCAAGAACGAGTAGTTTGTGAGGCAGTGCAGTTCGGCGTATTGAGCCGCGTCTGCCGCGTGGGTCACCGCGGACGACACGGAAGTGACGTGTGGTCGAATCTTGGGAAAGGAACTCTTGGACATGTTTCACCTCGTCGTCCGGCAGGCGTCAATGGGTGATGAATTGGAGAGCGACAGCGACGGAATCTAGAGTGATGTCGTTGCTTCGCCGGGGAATCCCGCGTAGGTCATTCCCGTCACGAGAACAGTCCGTGCAAGAACCATCGACCACTGCTGCGGTCACAGAAGACCCACAAACGGGCTCCGTTGGCCAGTTCAAAACGATAGTAATCCCGCTTGGCCTCGGGGCCGCGCCACCAGCCAGACTCGATCCGCTCGGGGCCGTTGATGCGGATGACTTGAGAACGATCAACGTCTGTCGGCCAACCTTCCGCAGAGAGGCCCCCAATGCGAAGGGATTGAGGTGAACACAACAATCGCAACGGACGACAACGCAGCCGCGATGCAACGGCAGCCGTTTCGGGTGTGGACCAAGATCGCTTCTCCAACCATGGTCGATGTTCGCAGGAAAACTCAGGCAGCGGATCCGACCGCAGATGGGACCGAAGTACGGCACCAGCACCGAGTCGAGCGGCCACCCGTTCCACCAGTTCCTCCAGCAGGCGTTGAGGCCGCTCTGTGTCAGAGTCTGCAAACAACGTTGCCTGTCGCATTCGCGGCAAACCCAGTTCGATGATTTCTAATCGGATTCCGGTCACGGCGGATGTGAAACAGCAGCGTTCACAGTGCAAACGGAGTAACTCGAGCAAATGCGGCAGGTCGGTCGACGGTCGCCACAATCGCAGTGAAATCGGTTCGATCGTGGTTCCCAGCCAGCAACAGTTCAACTCTCGCAGACCCGCGCGGCGTTGATCGAGTAAGACCAAGACCCGTTCCAGCAAGGTGCGACACACATGATCGAGTACCTGACGGTCCGCGATCGGTTCCTCAAACAACCATTCCACGGCGAGGGGTTCGATCAATCGTTCCGCCGTTAGCAGTTCCGGTACGAGACCGAGTGCTTGATCGAGTCGCCGGACGAGTTCCTTTCCAAATCGAGACGGCAGGCTCGTACGTGGAAGGTGCATCAATCGGCCAATCGTCGAGACGTCCAACGTTTGCAATGAGTCAATCACATTGTCGGGAATACGCAAGGCGGCCACCGGCAGCGGCGCGAGGGCGTGGGTGTGTTCCTCCGCCGAAACCAGTCTCGCTTCGAGTTCGCCAAAGTGGCTCATTCCCCATGCCGCTCCCCACGCGTTGGCAATGGCGATACGGGTTCGAATCCCCTGTTGAGCCAGATCCGCACTCACGGCCTCGACGAGTCCTTGCTCACCCCCGAAGAATGTCTCACTGCCCGAGATATCGAACCAGAGTGATTCCGGCTCGGGAACATCTTCTAGACCGACAATCGGACTGTATTGCTGACAGTGAAGTGCAAGAGTTCGCAACTGCGTTCGATCCGCATCGGGATCCGCTCGCATCCAAACGGGCTTCCCCAGAGCCTGCCGTCGCTGATGTGTCGCCTCAGGAAACAACGACCGCGCTTCGCTAAGCGGCATCCCCACACGGAGACCCTGACGAGCGGCAGTGCCTGAACAGGCCGACACGAATAATCCCCGGCGGCCTTCCACGAACAGGATCAACGGACGTCCCCTAAGCTCCGGTTGCTGAGACCGTAGTCGTTGCACCGGCCACCGCGGACACCAGACACACATCACCCGTCGCATCATTCACGTCCAATTCGACACAGCCACCCGCAAACGCATCACGACACACGAGCAGTTCCACTCGCACACGATGCCCACCCGTGGTCAACGCCAGTCGCGGATGAACCTGCCACCGCACATCGGCCCACGAGGCGCGGTGGGCGGCTCTGGCCGGCCGAAACAACACACCCACACCGCCACCGACTTCCGCAGCTAGATTCCACCGTTGCACCACTCGGTCCGAAAGATGTTCGGCATGGAACCACGTGATGCCGATGCCCGGACACCGCAGACACTGCTCCACCGTCCACAAAGAGTCTGCCATGGATGACGTTCGAACCAACAGCAAAGACTCCAGTGAGATACCCCATCCCTGAACGGCTGGAGCATGAAACTCGCCCGTTGGATCGACCACGGCCCAAACGTGTGCGGGATCAAGAGCCGCTCGCACGGCTTGTAATGCCAGAATCCCAGCCCCACTTCCATCAACCGGAACCAACCACTCAACAAGCGAACCACGCACCAGTCCTTGGTGAGGAAGCAGCCTATCCAGCGAAGGAATTCCCATCGATAGTCGAGGACGGTCGTCTCGAGGCTTCGGGCGGCCTGTGCCTCGACAGAGTTGTCGTAAGACGCGACATGTTTCGGCACGCTGTTCATTTCCCTCTCTCACGTTCATTTCCCTCCCTCACGCGGCCTACTTTCCGGCCGTTTTTCGGATCGCGATCACCTTTCCGAGAATCCGCAGATCGTCTTCCGGTCGGATCGAAATGGGTTTGAAGCGGGAATTTTCGGGACGTAATTCAATAGAACCGCTGTCGTAATACAGCCGCTTCACTGTCGCTTCGTCATTCACGAGGGCCACCACGATATCCCGGCTCTCCGCCAGTTGCTGTTGTCGCACAATCAAGATGTCGCCCGGTTCTATGCCGGCATCGATCATGCTTTCACCAATGGCTTTCACCGCAAAGTGTTGCCCCGCTCCAATAATCGTTTGATCAAGCAACACTTCACCGCAAATATTTTCGGGAGCGAAAACGGGGCATCCGGCAACCACCGTTCCTACGAGAGGCACAGGGACCAGTCGCGAGAGGCTCTCACGGAGTGGCTCCACAGACCGCAACACCGTCAAACTGCGAGACTTGAACGGCTGACGCCTCACATATCCGTTTCGTTCCAGACGTCGAAGCTGTTCGTTCACGCTGGGAGCCGCCATCCCCACCTGTTCTGCCAACTCGCGAACGGTGGGCGCACCACCACGATCTGCAATCCAAGACTCCAATGCTCGCAACACGCGAGCCTGTGAATCCGTCAGAGTCTTTATCACAGGACGACCACGCTGCGGCATCAAAATCCTGTCCGTCAAAAAACTGTCAAAAGATACGAAAATCCACTCGGGGAACGCCAAAACAATAAGCATTGTTTTTGAATGTTTAAACCTTACTGAAGTGATGGCAGAAATGTCAACGCACATCATGGATGTGCGAGAGACGGGCCATCATCAACCCGTTGTTTCCGCCACATTGTCTGAGGAAAGCTTCGGGATGGATGGGCGGACAACTCGTCCCGATCAGGAACGTCGAGAGGTGTCTGAGCGTTTTTTGGATCGGTCAGACAACGACCATGCCAACCGAGATCATCGGACTCGTGTTGTGGGGCACGAAGATTTCGTCACGGTGGACGCGGCCATCGGCTCTGCTCAAGCTCAATCACCAGACGGGGCGAGCAATTCGAGGCCTGAGTGATCAGCGCGGATTCGAACGCGACAGAGGAGTCGCAGCGATATCTGCTGCGACTCCTCTGTCGTATGACCGCCGGTGCCTTGGTCGGCAACGAGTAACGTGCCATCGGGCATTTCGAAAGCCGGACCATATCCGTAGCAATTGTCGACCAAAAATCCGTGGTCCTTCGCGGGTGCGATCCACGTCTGACCGCCGTCAGTACTGAAAATCAACCGCAGCCCTTCCCGACCGGGTGCAGAGGAACCCTGCAGACAGACCAGCGTTCCGTCTCTGAGCGTATACAGGCTCGGTGCGAAAAAACGCATGCCAATAAGTCACAGGCATTGTCCATGTCTGCCACGGATCGGACGACCAAGTCATATCGCCCTCCGGGCGGGCCGTCAGGACAATGCGGCCGTCGTGCAACGGTGTCACATTTGCCCCCTCGAGATCGTGATCCGTCTTGATGGCAGAGAGCAGTTTCCCTGTCGCTCCACGATCATTACTGGTCAAGATGGCAGCCTGACTAGGGTCTCTCTCCCTCATCATTCCGCTGATCGTCAGCAGAACCTCGGCTGATTCCCAAAATCCGCTCGATCGCCTCCGCTATAGGTGAAATAGAGAGCACACCCGCGTGCCGTCCGGTAATTCACAAATTCTGAATGACGATCGTCTTCAGGCGTGTCGACATTGTGACAGGTGTGCTCCACAAGTCCTTCCCTCGTCTGTCGAGCGAACACTCTGGGCGTGGCCGCCACGGGGAGCAACCACGCTCCGTGGCCAACCGATCTTGTGATATTCGAAATTGCTTGAGGCCGAAAACGCAGCGGCGTCGGCGCTGACGCATGCCAATATCCGGCGTTCAAACCCACCAACCAATCGCCATTTTTGAGCCGAATCGGCGAGACTCAACCGAGAAATCCGCCAGAGCTGGGATACAGATCGGGTTGTTTCAATCTTGGCCCCACAATCCTGACGCGACAGTCTTCCGGAGTTAGATTCAATTCGCCTCCAATGACGACTGTCACCACAGGAACCACTGATTCCGCTTGCTGCACCTCAGCCGTTGTCCGGAGTGCGGGGTCGTCGGCCTGTGTCCAAACGGGATAGGCAGAGACAATCCCCCACAGAAGAACGCTGCCGAATCCCGTACGGACGAATGCGCCGTGATCAGCCATTGAAGATTCTCTGTACCTTTGGATGCGGACCGAGACACTGCATCGCGCCTCACAGGATAACGCTTGGTCGTCTCGAAACAACACCAAGGAATCTCGTCAACAGAGGCCGACTGATTAACGGCTCAGCCGAGAAACCGCCGAGGTTCCTGTGAAAAATCCGCCTCCGACAGAGGATCCCAGCGACCCTGTTTTTAACACTCGGACGCGATGCCCCCAACTTGTGTAAACGGTTGTAGACTCGGAAATTTCGGTTTGCAAACAGATCGAATTTTCCTGGCGACCTGGCGGATTCTGATGAAGAGTGTTCACCATCGGCTGGCCAACTTGCCCGTTGGGAGGGATCCGTCTAAGATGGTGGTTCTTTATTTGTCGGTTCTTTCGTCACGTCTAGGGCTTGGTATCAACCATGTTGGTCTGCTCGATGGTTCTTCTTCTGGCTGCTGATCTCGCCAACCCGCCGGACATTTGGACGGTGATGATCCCCTACCTAGTGGTCATCTCATTGCTTTATTTTTTCATGAGTTCCCCGAAACGACGTGAGCAGTCCCGCCGCGATCTGTCACTCAAAAACCTCAAAAAGAATGACCGTGTTGTCACCATAGGCGGCCTCTTCGGCAGTGTGGTCAACATCTCGACAGACGGTAAAGAAGTCACTCTGAAAGTGGATGAAAACACTCGAATCAAATTTCGAAAGACGGCAATCGCGGAAGTATTGAAAGAGGAATCGACAACGGAATCCGCCTGAACAACAACCCGAAATCATTTCCCGTTTTTTTAGGAAGCGATGTCAGCGCTGCGTCTCGGTGAAGCGTTCTGTCACAGGGGGCCTAAGAATTCCAGCAGAAATTTGGGCCACGGCGCGCATGGCCTAGGTCTCACACTGCGTCTCGTGACAGAGCCAAATCAGTGACAGAGCGAAATCATTAAACAGATCGAAATAGCACCGCGAGAAATAACACAGACCTTTTGTACTGGGATTGGAACCAACGAATGGACGGAATTGCAGATTCTCTTCTCCTGTCGCAGGGCGGAGTCGAAGCATGGATGGGTCGCGAGACTTTAATATTGACGATGATGGCGGTGCTGTTGACCGTCCCCTTTTTGTTGGGCTCCCTGCTGGCGCGGATCCTGCGTCTGAGCGAATTTTCTGGGCGCATCGGCGTCGTCTTAATGGCGATTTCGATGTCTTTCTCGCCATTCGCTTACGAAATTTTCCGCGGTCAAAGCGCCATGAATGCCCTGCATCTTGGTATCGACCTCGCGGGGGGAACGAACATGGTTTACGCCATCAATGTCAAGGAGGCTCGAGAGCAGGGCAAGTCCGTCGATAAGGCCACTGTCGACAAAATGGTCGATGCCATTAAACGCCGCGTGAATCCATCCGGCACGATCGACATGACCGTACGGAGTGTCGGGACCGAGCGAATCGAAGTGATTGTTCCGGGTGCCGATCGTGACCTGGTCGAGCAAATGAAGGCTAAGATTACGCGTTTGGGAAGCTTAGAATTCGG
>Ga0315284_10002747_pt1 | contig 25102 bp, 45 predicted proteins | sample YL17G09_16_MG_FD_203696 | JGI IMG/M metagenome (GOLD analysis project Ga0315284, IMG submission 203696) | Sediment microbial communities from Yellowstone Lake, YNP, Wyoming, USA - YL17G09_16 | ecosystem: Environmental > Aquatic > Freshwater > Lake > Sediment | place: USA: Wyoming | collected...
GGATTCGAACCCTCGAAACCTATCGGTTAACAGCCGATTGCTCTACCAACTGAGCTACTCAAGAATAGATGTTGGTGCTCGACGTATCGCTATGACGTCGTCACGGCTATTTCATTCTGTCGGTTCAATATCTTTTTTTATATTGTGTAGTTCCTTAATAAGTTCATATCTATGATTATTTACTAAAGTAAAATTACTTAAAAGAGATATAAAACGACTAGTAATCCAAGTTGTGTAGTCTTCCTTATATCCACAATTCGTATCTCGAATATATTCTATTTCTAATTCTTTTCGTTTTTCTTTATATAATGCATCTCTTACTATATCTTCTTTTTTCCATTTTTTAATCGTACTTGTTAATTCTTCTATTACTTGAGGAGAATCTAAAATCTTAGATTGTCCTTCTGCACTATAGCTAACTTTAAGATTCTCTTTAGACATAATTACCTCTATTATTTTTATTTACTGTGAATACCTATTAATAAGAAGTGTTGGTGCTCGTTGTCTCGCTAGAACAACGTCAAGGCTTTCGATTCTATCAGTTAGAGTTTTAACTATTATCATAGAATCATGGAGTAGCCTCAGTCCTATATTATTTTTAAACCCTTCAGCAACCTAACTGATACTTCAGAACGATATCGAGATGGAGGTTTCTTGATTAAGCTATTTCTCGTAGCAGGCAATATAATCCTCAAGTTACCTTATAAATCTGCATCCCTTTATCTTGCGATCCCCTACTTGGATACTCTAACCATCAATCCAAGACCTAAGTGCTTAATCGGACACAATGCCGAGCGCCGGAGTTAAAGGAAAAGCCCTACTAATCAGGTTTATTGCTTTTGAAAGATCGAGTCTACAGCGTGGTAGACACACAAACACCAACGGGATTTCCTTAGTGGACACCCACTCATCTTCGCTTCATCTCCGATTGTTTTTTTAGTGTAGTACGTTCCTACTCCAATCATCTACGACTAGGCTCCGAGTGAACACCATATGGAAATTCGGGATCGAAGAAACTTGAATTCTCATCTTCTACATTGACAGTGTAGTGCTTTTCCAATTAAGCTACAACCCCAGAGAACGTCCCCCATGATATATAATAATTTTTATCATATGCACAGGCACTAGAACCAGGTATTCTTATATCAATCTCATATCCTAAACTTTCTAGATAACTCCATTCCGCTTCATTTAGCCTGTTATCTCCAGGATCATACTTACAAGTAAGTCTTCCTTGTCTCGATTCAATATCTATACATTTTAAAATATCTTGTAGTATCTCATTCATCATTACACAAGAATGTGCTTGTTTTCTTGCTTCTTCTGCGGTTAAAATCATTGTTATATCTCCTTTTTCACTTCTGCATCTCTTACATACCCACTAAGTCCACCATTCTCATCAGTGAACATATAATCATCCATAAGATAGATTCCATATGCTGTATCTTCTTCCCCGCTTGCGTAGCGGACTTCGATTGGAAACTTTATTTTCAAGATATCTTCTACTTTCATCTTACACCTACCAAGGAACTTCCATTGATTTTCCCTGTCGCAGTGGAAGATCAGTATCTTTAGATAAATCATATACTTCTAGTACCTTCTGCATATTATGACCATTGCACTTTGCATACTTGATCTTGCACTCATCAGCATCTTTGCAAAATACAGGATAGTCTTCATATTCAAAAGTATCACACGCAATGATAAGGAATTTTGATCCTTTATCTTTTCCTTTTTTTATCCAACCAGCAATATCTTCTTTTGTTGTTGCCATGTTTCCTCTATTCGGGGTTGAGAATTATGCTATCCCGGCCTCTCGCGCCCAAGGCGAGCGCTCTTCTTCTGAGCTAAACCCCGTATATATTTTATAACTTTTTTATCTATCCTTTGAAATATTTTATCTAACTCTCTATTACTCCGTTGCTCTTGCCATTCTGCAATTTTTTTAATATCCAATTTTTCTTGTTTTTCTGAAATTTCTTTAAAATTCATATTATTAAAAAAGAATTAATAGCATCTTCTTCCGATGTATATACATCTACAATATCATCAAATTTAATAACTTTCATTATTTTAGAACAGGAGCTTGTTGGATTTAATAGGACCAGGTTAAAATTTTTATCTTCTAGTTTTCTACAGGTGGTTATTATAACTCGTAAAGCTGACGAACTTAGATATTCCACTCTTCCAAGGTCTATTATAAAATGATGCTTTGAATAAGATTCCCTCAAAGCATCTAAAGTTTTTTCAAATAGTACGGCTGCAGTAAGATCAATAAATCCTGTGGGTCTAAGAATTACTATAAAATCTTTAATGACTTCGCTAGAAAAATGCATTTGGGATAGACTCCTTTTTCATTTATTAAAAAAATCAATGGCTTCTTTTTCTGATGTATATACACCTAAGAAATCATCCAATTCGGTTACTTCTAATATTCTGGAACACATACTTGTCGGATTTAATAGCACCAGACTGAGCGAGGCTTCTGTTAATTTTCTATGAGTAGTTACAATTACTCGTAAAGCCGATGAGCTTAAATAATCTACTTCTTTGAGATCTATTATAAAATTATGGGTAGGATACAGTTTTCTTAATGTATCCAATAAACTTTCAAACTCTGTTGCATTAGTAATATCAAGTCTACCCTCAGGTCGGAGAATAACTATGGAATTCTTTATAATATCATTTGTGAATTTCATTAACTACTTCCATTGTAGACTCATTGCTTCAGCGATTCCTGTAAAGGTTCTATTTCTATCCTTATTACGTTTTTCCGAAGGACTTGGATTGAAAAACCACGATGGGACGCGCTTTCCTGTTTTCTTTGTTATTGAATATTCTGGTTCAACTAGTTTTGTTGGCTGTAACAAGGGTAGATTTTTTAACCAGAAACAGGTTTTCTTTGGTTCAGGGTGGCCGAACTCATAGGGCTGCACTATCTGATCTGGTTTTCTATACATAGATGACATAATACCAACAGGATTCTCTACACATATTTTTTCACAGGGAGCATTGATGAGCTTCATAAAAAATTCAATTGCATCCTTTTGATTGTGCCTTCGATTCGGAAATCTCGGATGTGGCCGTTTCTGCTCCATCGGCAATTCTTTATCATCGGGGTGATAAAACCACTTTGCACCAGTAACTGACAAAAAAATGCAGGGAGGATGAAATATTCCTAAATCGAATTTCTCTCTTTTAAGAACATCCAGTATATCTTCTTGAAAATGCCATTCTGGATTCCCTTCTGTTGGTTCTAAATCACATGAATATGCCTCATGCCCTCTTTGTCGGAAAGCTTTGGTAACAATTTGGCTAAATTCACAACCAACAATTACTCTCATTGTTCCTCTATACAAATTCTATTTACTAAACAGTCTCACTCTTGTTTTTTCCAGAATTTATTTACGACAACATCCACATGTTTTTGAACGGCCTGATGTTAAAGCGCCGCTTTCAACAATTCTTTCATTTCCACAGTCGCAAATAACCTGATAAAGGGATACACGTTGTTTTGTTTTTCCAGTGTATTCTAAGACCTTTAATTTATGAAATCGTTTCCCTTCTAATTTAACTCTTCTATCTGACTTAACATTTCCATCTGATTTAATTTCCCTATACTTTATATCAGAAGTTATTACTATTAATTTATTCGGATCTATTTGCAATAAACCTTCGTGATATTCTTTGTGATGCTCTCTACACAACCAATGAATTTCTAAGGGTTTTGAATAATCTTCATGGTGTGCGTGTGCATTTGATTTATTGCAAATTTCGCATCCTCCTCTTTTTAATCTACCGGATTTTATTGCATTGTGTACTATTACGCGAGCTTTAATTTTTTCAGGATATCTTTTAATTTGTACTTTTTTATAGCGATAATTATCTTTACTTACCCCCCCTTTCCAATGTGGGTTGTTTTCTCCTATGCGTGGGTGCAATAAACAGGATCTTTTACCGGAGTCACTTAGCAATTTACTTACTAATTTTTTATCTCTTCTTTTGGTGTATCTTTTAATTGCTGTTTCTGCGGATTTAATAGAAATATTAAAATGTTTTGCTATTTCTGGATTTGTTTTAGTAAGAATTAAAGTATCTAATTCTTTTATATCTTCTTTAGTCCATCGATAATTCTTTTTCATATTATTTTAATTTCTAGAATACACAAATATTAGCAGGGATAAGATTTGAACTTATATTAAAGTGGTTATGGGCCACCTAACCTAGCCAATTGGTTTACCCTGCGACGGAGATCCGAAACCGGATCTTTTAAATCTACTCTTTATTTAACCAGGCAGTTGATAGCATTATTCCTGTAAACGACTTAAAGGCTAGTTCATACCTATATAAAATACTCACTTCTGAGGCATGTGAGGTACTTTCTTTCGTGCGATGAACAGTTTCGCAGAAGCCTTAATTTCCTTTTCTTGAACAGATATAACAGCAACACCGTAATCTGTAGATTGAAAAATTGCTTCTGTGTTTGATTGCTGTGTTAATTTTCCTATGTCCTCTCCTCCAGTATCGACTGACCACGTTGGATTTATTTTAATTTTCTTACCCTTTTTATTAAAACCCTCTACTTTAAAGGATTTTGAAGAATTTTCTCCGATAGTTGCTCCTATTGGTGTTATTGTGAGCTTAGCCAACGATGAACAAGAAACACTGGTAATCAGTAGTATCAATAAATAACTTTTAAACTTCATGTGAGCTCCTGGTTGTATAAAATAGAATTTTTTGTGTAGTCGCGCACATTTTTTAAAAATAAAAAACAGCAGAACCCTTAACTGATATTTTCTTGGGCAGTTAGGATGACCAGTCCTATCGCCTCAGTGTCTCCAAAAATGTGAATATTTCATAAATAATTATCTATTAATAGGTCTTCACTGTATAATTACTTATCCATTTTATAGAAGGTTCTATAGGCATGGAAGCTGTTTTACCAAAAATAATATATAAAAAACGGAAGGTTTTAAGGCCTTCCGCTTTTTAATTCAATCAATTATATGGAAATATTGTGAATTATTAGCATAGTGCCTGTTGTCCTTGTATTTCGGGATTTATATTTTTATCCATACAAAGATAGGTTTCTGAGAACCCTGTTTCTATATCAAAATGTCTTAAAATGTGTTGCATCTTTTATTTTTCCTAATATTATTAGGTATAAAAATAAAATATAAGTCAACACTTTTTTAAAAGTTATTAATTTTTTTTAATAACTTTTTCCATGTAATCGTGCGCGAGTTTCGTTATATCTCATTTTTGCTTGAATATGTTTTTCAATATCTATTCCTAATCCACCGCAAAGATCAAAAAGCCGTATAAAAGTATCAGCCAGTTCATCAGTTACACAATCTTTATAATTCTTTTCAAATTGTTCTACAAAATTCTCATCGCTGCAGGTATTAGGATCCCATGCAGATACTGCATATTTTGTATGCCGATCTGCTTCAAGAGCTTCTCCAAGTTCAGAAACAATAAGCATAAGTATTGTACCAAATTCTCTTTCTTTATCCCAAAAGCCTTTTTCTTTGGCAGTTTGATGACATTTTTCTACATATTCTTTTAATTCCATTAAAAAATCTCCTTGGTATCTTCTACTTTTTTAAATTCTTCTGCGCTTATGAGTTCTAACTTAAAATGGATAAAACTCTTTAATCGATTATAAGCAATATGAGGATTCTCACCAGGGTCTAATTCTACAGATCCTTCTAAAGAGGAAGTTTCATAATTTCCGAGATTTCTGATTCTTTTATAAGACAAACTTTTAATAACCATTAATCCTCACATAAAATATTGAAAATTTTTTCTTTGAGCTCTGATTTTATTCTAGATCTGTTAATATGATCTTCAAAACTGGCTCTTATAGGCTCTACTTGAACAACACCTTTAATCATTAAGAGTGCTTGAGTAATATTTTCTGCATCTTCATCTTTATAATCTTTATCCAAATGAACAACTAATCCTTTAATTCGATCTGACATATTATAAATTCCTTACTGTTTTTTAAAAAACATAATAATTAATAATTTATGTCAATATATATTTATAACAAAAAATATATATTGACAAAATTATCTTTTTTCTGTACAAAAAATAATATTAAAAAGTTTTTGTACCAAAAACTCTTGTTTTGGATTGTTTTATAGAAATTTCTATAAATTGTCTATAAAATCTAAAATTATTAATTTTTTTGTTGACTTGCTTCTTGTAAATTGAGATAAATAGATAAATAAAAAAATGGCCCGAGGGGGGATTCGGGCCTCCAATTGAGGTATCTTAGTGTTAGAATTCATGTGCCTGTGTGGGGTGCAACTATGAATTATTTATACAATATCTTTAAATAAGGAAAATCCGTCAAGAATATTCCTTATTTAATTTTTAAAATTATTTGAAATAAAATAAATTCTGATTTTTTAAATTTGCTTCAAGATATATTGTAATTTTTACTAATCGATTATAAATAGTTTTTTTTGTTTTTCCTAAAATTTCTGCAATTTCTGCATCATGCATTTCCAAATTTACTTTCATGAAAAAAATTGAGCGAGATAAATAATCCATAGTATCTATAATACTATTTATAGAATTTATTAATTCATCACATTCCACCTCAGAATTTAAATTACCCCTTTTTGAAGAAATATAATCAAACACTCTATTTTCAACATAAAAAATTCTACTTTGTTTTTTAAGATAATTAATTGAAAGATTATGACAAGTTTTATAAAGAAACGCTTTAACTGTAAAAAGTTGTATTGTATGATGATTTGAATATTTAATAAGATTAACAAAAGCATCATGAAGAATATCTTCAGCAGTATCTTGGGATCTTACGAAATAATATATATAAATAAGTAGCTGTTTCCTAAAATTATTATATATTTTAGTTACGTTCTGAGAACTCAAAATCATAATCTTATTATATTATACTTATTCTTTATAATAAAACTTTCCTTTTTACCTTCCTTAAAAAAATTATCAATTACCATACTTCCAAAACTGACAACAAAAGTAATAAAAGATGATGCTTCGTCCAAAGTACATATATCAACTCCAGAAGGATCCATTTCTCCCGGTACTTCATAATCCTCATGCCAGATAATCTCCGCAGAAAACTGGGGAGAAAATCCGATATGAAGACAAGAATCTTCTTTTCTTAAACCTGAGAATATCTTTCTCGAGTTTACATTATCAAAGCAATCTATATAAAGATAATTTTCAGACGGAAAGTTTTTCCTTATCAATTCTAAATCTGCTATAGACTCAATCTTGTTTCTTATACCCTTATAATTTACTTTTCTATGCTTTGTGCTGAATACAGAAAACATGCTCTGTGTCTTGGATTGACCTACATGTGAGATAAAATAAGCCTGGGTTTTTATATTTCTCTCTTCAACGTTATCAAAATCTATTCCAATAAAATTGTAAAAAGGATATTGCTTATTCAATTGTACTATAAGATTGGATCCTATTGCTCCAAGGCCGCATACACATATTGTATTCATTAGAAAATGCCTCCACATCCATAGGAAAGATATTTTAAAAATTCTAATTGACTGTTTGTAAATAAACTATCCATCATACTTCCAAAAAGACTTGAATTATCGGGAAGAATATGTAATTCTTTTATAGAATCTTTATTACATAGAAAACATTTCATTTTAAATGAAACATCAAAAATATCAGAAGTGTAAAAATTTATTATAGAGAAATAAAAGGGTTTTCCTATAGCCATAAAAAGTCCTTTCACGCAATTTTTATCTGTCTCTGATAAATCCAAAAATCCTTCAGGATGTACGTGAAAAAATATTATATTTGATACGGGATTTATATCATTCTTATCTTCTTTTATAGCACTCCAAATAGACAAGAAATCAAACTCAACAGAGCCTGCAGATCCTGTGCTATAACTGATAACATTTCCCTTATATGTTACAAGAGCCGATTCTATCATAATCATCTCGATATTACATGGATTCTTCGTGGGATTGAGTCTAATCGTTTGAGAATTTCTTCGTTGTCGTTAAAAATACCACCAGATAAATCATTAGATACTCTTCTATAATAAGGACTTTTCAACCACTCTTCGTAATGCATACTACCACGAGTTTTGTTGCACTTCTTGCATGCGGTAATGAGATTTTCCTCAGTAGAAGGACCACCCTCTTCCCACAATATAATATGATCGACGCTCAAAGGTACTCCTATCCTATTACAATAGCGACAACGAAATTTATCTCTGAAGTACACTTTCCATTGAATAACTTGATCAATCTGTCTGTTTGAATAGTATTTCCTATATCCAACAAGTTTATTTCAGAAAATTTCTCTTCTTTCATCATTCCTCCTCATCTTCATCATCATCATAAAAAGATTCTTCATCATCATCATAAAAAGATCGCGTAATATGAATTAAGTTCTTCTTTTCATATTCCTCTGCAGTTAAAACCATACTGGTTATATTATGACGAGAATCATCCCTGCTCATGCAATAACCCGCCTCTATTATTTTGAATGTAGTAGCATCTATAACAGAATTAAATTTTCTAGATCCTTGCAATTGCCATTCAACAGTTATTCTATCTCTTTCAACAGTATAATTAAGAAGCTCCGCGCCGACTTGAGCAAAAGAAATGTATAATCTTCCTGGAAGGGATTGCTTAAATTCCTCTTCTTTTCCCTTTCTCTCAGCTTCCTGAATAAGTTTCTTCTGATTTTGTTTCTCTATAGAATGAAATAAAAAAACTGTCTTTAATTCCGGAGTTACTCCTTTAATACCTTCTAAAGATCCAGTTCCATCTTCATTAAGATTATTTGAAATTTCAAATGCAAGTATGTCTTTGTAATTTTGTTTGTAAAAATAAAGTTTATGATCTTCCCATAAAATAGCTTCCACCGGATAAAAAGTAGGAACATTACAAAAATGTAAAGGAATTATAAAACCCTGATCAACCTTTCTTTTTGCAACATCAAAATTTTGAAATATAATCATATCTCCGTAGGTATACCCCTGAAGAGTATTCTTCATTTCATACTGTTCTATAAAAACATCATGAACATTTAAAACATGATTACCTTGAATAGTTAATTCTTTCCAACCATCTGATGCATCTATAGAATATTTCTTACGATTATACTGAAAGAGCCCATCTAAAACAGGGGCTATAACTGTATACTTCGATATAAACTTTTCTAAATTAAGCATTAGGTGCATCCGTATCAGAATAGCGCTGTGTATTCCAATATTTAGAAGCTTGAAGAGAATTATTGCTCCAAGCACCTTTACAGCAGGACTTGGAACAGATTCTTCTATAATAGGAACCCTTTAAAGTAGTGTAGGTTTCTAATATAATATCCGTACTATTACAAACAGGACATGGTTTATTTAGATTATTCACCTTTTAAATCCTTTTGAACCATTTTTATAATTCGAGCAGCGTGGAGTAGTAACTGATTTTTATATTTTGTAATTGCAGGGTCCTCTTCAGAATCAGAATCAAATAGAGAATCTACATACCCATTTTGCGTGGCTCTGTCTATTTCTTGAGCTACTTTTTCTTGTAATGTTTTAATTTTCATTTTTGTTTTTTCTTTTATCTCTCTTTATTTTTAAGGAAGTAGCTAAATCCTTTGCTGAATCTTTGATAGATTTTTTAGTATCAGACTTTGTGAGATAAGACATGTCTTCATCTTCCATAAGCTTCTTGTAGTTATTAGGATTGGTTTTCTTTAATCGATTGAAACGATCTCGAGACTCTTGTACGAGTCTTTGAATAAGTTCTTCATTTATATCATCAATAGAGCTGTGCTTGTACGTAGAATCATCTGTTCTAACAGACTCAACTAGTTTATCAAGAGTAAGGTCACAATGTTCATCTACCCAATCCGCGATAAAATAAAATTTATTTGGTAAATATGATTGAACTCCAAAAACAATAGGATCTTTTTCTCTGATTTTTTCTTTGGTTGTTTTAACAACCTCCATTTTCTTTTTTCCATCAACATCTATTTTATCGACATAATCAAGATAGAGAATCCAATAGTCATCAAAGAGTGCCAAATCCTGAAATTTCTTTATTCTTTTTGAGACATGTTCTGGTATTGGTCTGTCATAGCCTTCTAAATGTGCTATTTTGACATCAACACCTTTTACTTTCTTCACATATTTTTCAACAGCATCTCGCCCTATGAAAAGTTCAACACCACACGCCCACAATTCCTGCTCACGAACAGTTATAGCAATCTTACGTGAGAATTCTTCATACAATGCTTTCTGTCCAAGGTTCTCCGCAGATACAACAAACTTCTGAAGGGTAAGAAGTCGCTTATTGAGTTTTGATTCCTCAAGCTTATTGAGTTTTGATTTTACAAATTTAAAATACAACTGAGGATGTATTACTTTTTTATCATCAACAAAACCAAAGTGTATATTCGTTCCAAGATTTGTTTCATATGTTCCATATGTTATAGGTTGATAATAAAGAGTTCCATCTACTTGGAGTATTAACTGAGGTAGACTCGTCCATGTCGCTGCAGTTGTTGCATTTGATGTATTAATATTAGTTAAAGGTGTATTTACATCCCATGTAGTTGCATTATGTGTGCTTGCTGTTGATGTGTAAGTCATAAACATCTCCTATTCAAGATTTGCGAGTGAAAATATAAGAAATTCTGCAGCAAAAGTTTTATTTTCCATAAGCTTCTCTACAAAAAATTCAATTTCCTCTAAGGTTGCTATCCTGGTTGATTCCATAAATTTGCTTTTCACTGCAGGAAACCCTGCTGTTTTTGTTGATCCATCTAGCAGTTTAAACTTAGTTTCACTTGCACCTATTCTAAGTACAGGTTCTCCAATTGTATATTTATGGTTACCGGAGTCTGATAGCGGAACTAAAACAATTCCAGGTACATAATTAAATGTTCCTGTTTCTCCAGGAAGTTTTTCACCTATTAATTCCTCAACAATTTCACGTACCTTGTTATCATAGCATCCAAAATTTCCTTTTATGATTTTATCATATTTTTTAGCTTTTTCTGAATAAGTACTATTACAATTGTCTGTGATTACTCCTTGATCTTTTGCCCATGTTTCAGTTCTGTTAAAAAGCAATCGAGACAGTTCTTTGATTTGTTGTTCTTTTTCCATTATATATAGCTCCTTAGATTATTTTGCAAAAAAAAGTATAGCTTCGATTAAATTGTAATGTAACTTTTGTGTATAATTACATTTTTCACAAGCTAACATAACTACGCCTTCAATATCCTTTCCAATAAGCTCATCATCACATGTAGGACAGACAAAGGAATGCATTTTAGGATTGCTTTGAAATTTTTCTATTTTTTCTATAAGATCCGAATTACTTACCATTATCTTATCTTGCTACTTGATGAACAAATAGTTTTCCTTCTCTGAATTTCTTTTCTGTCGATGATGGATTATTTATATATTCAGTAAGAACTTTAATCAGTGTCTCTTTTGATTCAATTGCAAGTATACGACATCCAACTTCAATAGTATATCCATATGACAATTGTTTCAACATAAGACCGCGTATAATATTTGCACCAGGGACTTCCGTTAGTCCTTCTTCCATAATTTCTTCAGCCATAACTTCTTCAGCTTCTTCTCTACTTTCGCTAGCTTCTACTAATCTTTCTCCTGCCATTGTTTTATCCTCATATAGTAATATCTAAGTTCTGTCATTTTGTAGGATGTGGTATATATACCACATCCTACAAATATTTATTATTCTCCTGTGTTAAAAATATCTAATCCTTTTTCAAGTGTTTCAGGAGAAATGTCTGTAAAAACAACTTTTCTTGAATCTACTTCCCTTGCTACTATCCAATCTACTCCAGTTGCTTCTACTATTTTGTCTTCATAAGAATCTCTTCCAAAATAACCACGGCAGAAACCTTTAAGCATTGTTCCAGTAGAAATCATTCACCAGCCTTTAAAACATCCTGAATGTTCAAAATATTGCCACTACCGCCAACAACCATTGGCATTTTTGATCCACCTTTCTCCCAAGCCTCGATCCATCTCATTTTTACGAAGAGAGGTGTTAATGTTTGCTGTCTCAAACGGATTGATTCGGCCTCTGCACGAGCAGATGCAACGGTTTTTTTGGCCTCTGCTTCAGCTTCACGCAATTCATTTTCAGATTGCTGTGCTTTCTGTGTTGCTTGAATCTTTGCATTGAGTGCAGCTATAACCGTCTCCGGTAATCTAAAATCTCCTATAAGATAAATACGCTCTACAAGTAATCCTTCTTTATCTAGTTCTTCTTTAAGAAGTTGATTGACTTCCTCAAGCATTTTTGCTTTTTCTTTTCCATAAGCAGATTCAACTTCATACCGAGATGCTACTAGATTGAAAGTATCCCTTACGCGATTTCTTAGAAATACATCTGTAATTTCTTCTATGCCTTTACGATACTTTTGAAAAACTAAGTCAACTTTGGTAGGATCAACTGAATATGTTATTCCAACATCAGCATTGATTGACAATCCCTCGCTGGTTTGAAAGGTAATGCTTTCATCGTTTTTATTTCCTTCTGAAGAGGATTTAGTCCAAACATAGTTTTGTTTGAACGTAGGAAACAAATACAATTCTTCATTCATTCCTATGAACCAGCGACCTACTCCTAATTTTTCTGAGTCAACACCTTTTGATCCACCTAGTAGATACACCTTCACGCCTACATAACCGGCAGGAACTTTTTTACAGCTTACGCAGCCGTAAATTCCTCCCATAGCTAAAATAATAGCAATACTACCTACTATTATTTTCTGTTTTAACGTTTCATTCATTTTGTTCATCTCCTTTTTCATATAGTATCCTTTTAGTAAAAAATTCTGAGTGAGTCAGAATTAGACTCACTCAGATTGAAACTTATCAATAAAGATTCTTAACCAGCAGTTTTACCTTAATAAGGCCACTCAGGAAATGGTGGGAATGATGGCATATCAGGAAATGGTGGCATAGGACCAGGACCTGGGTTCGGGTTTGGATTAGGATTTGGGTCAGGATTTGGATCTGGGCTCGGACTTGGTGGAATGGGGTTGTCAGGAAAATTAAATACAAAAACTACAACCGCACCGGATGTTGTGAATTGCCCATTTCCATTATACGCAACCGCTGTTAAATCCTGCAATCCTGTTTCTGCTGTGGCAGAATTCCATGTACAGGTATATGGTGCCGAAGACGACTCCCCTATTTTTGTGGTGCCTACGAAAAATTCTACTCGTGTAATTCCAGCAGCATCATTTGCATCTGCTGTAATTGTCACATTTCCCATAGCCAGTGAATAGCTCTCAGGGGCTGTTATAGCCACTGCCGGGGGATTGGGAGTAGGATCTGGATTGGGTGTTGGATCGGGTGGTGGAGTTGGTGAGCTATCATCAAGGGTGCTAAATGCATTGATGATTCCTCCGGTAAGTATCTTTCCATTAAGACTATTTGTTTTCTTAACCATTCCAAGCACCCTGTCTTTTATAGCTTTCCAATCCACTGAAGGATTTTTGGCTTTATACAGAGCACAGAGACCTGCTACATGTGGGCATGCCATAGATGTTCCACTCATTTGACCATAAGTATTGTTTCGTGTTGTACTCAGGATACTTGACCCTGGAGCTGCTACATCAACACCCCGTGGTCCGTAATTAGAGAAAGATGAAAGACCTTCATTTGAATCAATTGAAGCAACTGAAATAATGTTTTCATTAGTCCACGCTGCCGGGTAAAAAGGTATGACATCTATATTAGCTGTGCTATTACCAGAGGCTACAACAAAAAGTAAACCTGCTGTTTGGGCACGGGCAACCGCTTCTTGAAGTGCTGGAGAATCTTCAGTTCCACCCCAGCTATTACTCATTACATTAGCTTTATTTGCGATTGCATAATCCACGCATGTGATTGCATCAGAATCACTACCGTTTCCAGTGCTATCAAGAAATTTAAGTGCCATAATGTGAACTGTCCAGTTTACCCCCACAACGCCAACGCTGTTGTTGCCGACGGCACCGAGTATTCCCGAACAATGTGTTCCATGATTATGATCATCCATCGGATTTCCAGATTTCGTAATTGCATTTATTCCATAATAATCATCAACGTAACCATTACCGTCATCATCAATTCCATTCCCTGCAATTTCACTAGGGTTTCTCCACATGTTGTTTTTGAGGTCTGGGTGGTTGTAATCAACCCCCGTATCAATTACAGCTACAATAACATTGCCACTTCCGGTTGAGAGATCCCACGCCTTTGGCGCATTTATAGTTTGCATACCCCATAATTGATTGAAAGAAGGATCATTTGGTGTAGTAGCTATGTGTCTGTAATAATCCGGTTGAGCATATTCAAACAGTTTGGATACAAGCAATTCCTTGATAACATACAATGTCGCTTTGTTTGAATCTTGCATTTTTAATACACGACATCTTCCTTGAAGAACTCTTTTTTCTACAAGATTCAGATTTTTAAGGGCATTGTTGTATGCTTGCACAGTCTGACTATCCTGAATTTTCATTTTCGAATAGGTTTGTGCTGTGAGCTTTACAATGATTTGTTTAGTTTCTGCTGCGTGTTTTTTGATATTTTGTATAAACACGCTATCATTTTTTTTAATACTTGAAAATGGTGAAGTATTCTCTGGAATACCTGCCTGACGCGGTTCAGATAACAGACTTCCTGTTGAATTCTCTGATGAGTAATCAGAGCAGTTTCCAATCAAAACCGTTGTCCCTATAAATAAGAACAACAAGATACATTTGAAAATTGATGTTAATGCAATTTTCTTCTTCATACAATCCTCCTTTGAATTTTTGACGAATCTATTCATCTTTTTTTTCCTCTTTCTGACTCGACTCATATATATTCTTATAATACAAGTTTATCTCACTTCTCACAAATAAAATTATTCCGGCAATACCAAAAATAAGCAACACGATTCCCAATGAGCCGCTTATATCACTTTTGTATGATATAAGTACTGGAACTACTATTCCAAAATAGACTGCTCCTAGTACTATTACACTTACATATTTCAAAAGTTGAAATTCAAATTTCATGTTACACCTCTTTTGATAGTTTGATAGAGTTCTTTTATTCTTTCTTTTAAACGATATTCTTCTTTTGTATATTTGTAATCAGAAACAGCAACGCTGAAGTAAGTTCCATCCTTTGTGCGAGATTCCACCCTCCCAATATTCTCATTCCGCATGGTAATTTGTGAGGACAATGATCCTATCAGCGTAACCGCCTCCTCTTCAGATAAGTGTACAAATATTATTCCATTATTCAGTTTTACGATCTCAGAAGAATCAGATTTGTTGGTGGTGTAGATATTAATTTCCATTTATAGAGTTATCCTTCTATTTTATTTCATATTTACAAGGATAGATTTTTTCTGTAGTTACATCCATTAGTTCACAGATTCTTTTAGGCTCTCCCTTTTTAAATATAAAGAATATCCTTTCTTGAATTCCTCGCCAAATTTTCCAAAAATCCTTTTCGCAAGGTAAACAACTCCACAATTGATAATAGTCCCAATTTTTAGAAGCACACCGATCAGATCCTCCTCTATATGTTAAGGGATTGCTACAAAGAGGACAGATATCTATTATTTCGTTTTGCGGCATTTATTTTTCTACTCCTTTATTTTATCAATACATGGATCCGCTGGTTTTTCTATGAGAGCATCCTCATTATAATTATTACATCCTTCACAAGGATTCTCTCTATGAATTAATTTCATCTCACAGGCTATAATACTATTAAAAGGACATGATGGATATACTCGTTCAGTCATTTTTTGTCTCCAACATGAATGGTTTAATTGGCTCTATATAATTACCAAACATCTTTTCTCGTATTTCTCTTCTACCGAATATTTCAGCTTCTACATACATTTCTTTGAGTAATGCTTGTAGCCGCCTGTTTGGATCAGATTGATGTAAAAAGTCAAAATACATTCCCTCAGGATCTTCTCGATGATCCCATATACCGGTAATTTCTTCTTTAGTTCCCAAAATGAGAACTTTAAACGCTTTTACAATATGATATAAAAATCCTCCATATCGAGGAAAGACACTTATTACTAAAGCAAGTCCTATGGGATGAAAGAATCTTCTATTTACTTCCTGAAGATATCCTTTCTCTCGGAACTCTGTAATGTCAATGTGCTTGATTTTGCTTTTTGATACTTGCATGATTTGGTATAACTGCACTCCTTTAATTTTTTATTTTTTTGATTATACGCATATGGACAATAGATTCGTTGTTCTAATCTAAGTTGTGTATCCTCAATAATAGCAGGCATCATTTCAAAACTTTCCATTTGAAAAACGTAGCTACAGTCTTTATCAAACATCCTCTTTCGTTTCCTTGATCATCTTTTTAATTTGTCTATTTATTACTTTTAAAAAATCTTTATCTTTGTTCTGAAGTAAAAATACAACAGCAGTTGCAAACAGTAACTCATCAGATACAAGAGCCTCTTCACTGAATTTAGGTAGTGCCATCTCAACAGCACCACCAGGTTTAAAAATAATTGCTGTATCTTTTTTATCTAGTTTCATTTAATAATCATTCTCCATTGTTATAAAAAATAATATTACACAAAAAAAAATTCCTGCCATTATATAACAATACCAAAACTTTTTAAGTATTTGCATAGTAGTCATATAATCATGTTGAAAACTATATATAACAGGAATTACAACAAAAGCCACAGTTAATAAAATAAAAAAATATTTTGAAGATATAATAAATTTTCTCATTTCGAATCCACCTTAACCAAATCATACCAATGTGGAAGTTTTAATAACGGAGTTTGCATAATATCTTCTATAATAGAAGTTGCTCCTTTCAAAGCGGTTCTTACTGCCTGAGCAACAAGGGCGCTTTCAGATAAAGCTTCTGGTTTGATAATAGATACAGGAATTCCTGAGGCTTCTAAACCATCTTTTAATTTAGAACAGCTATCTGATCCCGGTACATGAATAATAACCGCTGCCCTGGGTTTTTCTATACCTTTTCTTTCCATATCACGAATACGTGCTTCAATATCTCCAGTATTATGACCTTGATCTGTTATATAAACATCAATATCGCAATTTTTACTTCGAGCATATTCATAAAGAGCAAGGCAATCCGTACCGCCTCCTACACGAATTCCATAGAGTACTGCAGCAAAAGCGTCTTTTTCAAATGTTTCTGGTTTTTTAAGAATACTTCCCGATGAATTAAACACACCCCAAAAGAAATTTTCTTCGGGATTCTTCGTACATTCAGCTATAATAGCTCCTTTGTCTTTTGCTACCTCAATAGCCATATTCATAGAACCGGAGATGTCTATATGAAGAAATATTTTACCAATATCCCCAACAGCATTTTTTCTTGATTCAGATTTTGCTTTCTTAAGTTCTTTTTGAATATCTTCATCAATTTCTGTGTTAATTCTTTCAACACGGTCAAGGGCGGTTTTAGCTTCTTTAATTTTTTCTGTGAAAATCTTTTTAACTTCTGCATGTTTCAATAAACCTTGGGAATCAAAAAGTTCCCTAAGAATAACTGCTTGATCTCCAGAAGATTGTTCTAAAATGGCAGCAGCAATTACAGGAGACATTTTATCAGGAAGGGCTCCCAATACTCCTGTAGGAGGAAGTTTCTCATCTCGTATTTTCTGGGCTATTTGTAAATCCGATAATCCTGAGAAATTGAATACTTTCATTTTTTCAATAGCAGGTCCTTTTTTCTGTTTCCAGCCTAAAATGGAAGCCGCTTCAGGAGTAGGTGCTATGTGCATAAGCCTATAGATGTTTTGAAGTCTTTTAGAAAGTCCTACTTTTCGTATACCCATAAGAGCTTTAGGATTTTGCTCCCGATATCGTACGTATTTTTTAACTGCTCTTTGAAGATGTCGGGCAAAGTGTGTCCCTTCTCTATACTTAGTACCTAAGGGTTGCTTTATAGTAGCTATCTCAATAAGTCGTTCTAAAAGTTTTACATCAAAAGAGTTTTGTTGAATAGCTGCTTGAGACACTACTCGAAGATTTGGTTTTCTATACGTACTCCCGGCAGAAAAGGGAGTACCATCAGCATCACTGAGAGAATTTGCAAAGACAGAAACAACTTTCAAGTCTTTACTATCAAGTTTTGTCATAGCATACGAAGTAAAATGTGCTAAAAAGTAAGGATCCTTTTCAGTAAGTTCCATAAAAACATCAAGAACAGTTTTAAGACGTGTTTTATCTAATTTTCCCTTTGTATAAACATGTATTGCTCCAGCTACGATAGCATTGTACGCAGCGAGTCTTTCTTTATCATCAAGATAGGATAATGTGTTTTCAGCTACAGACATAGTATTTTCTCCATAAAATAAAATAATGCAAGAGCGCCAGAGGAATCGAACCTTCCCAAGCTTACATAAAGATATAGAAATAAGATTCAGTTATTGCTTAACGCTAAATTCCGGCAACACTTGTTGGAATGACATGAATATTCTGGCTATTTACAGCCTTTCTTACTTTATAGTAATTCTTTATGTCAGTTCCATAATCTTCTAGTATTGCTGGGGCAATAGCTTCAAGTATTTCACTCTCGGTAGATTGAAAGGAGAGACTAAATGCAGAAAAAGGGCGTATCCAATCCTGTCCTTCTATAGAGACTATAATACTTTCCCGAAGCTCTGCCGGGCTTATATTTACAATAGCAGGCATGTCGTTTTGTTGCATCATATTATGTCTCCGTTTTTACTTTGTAGCTCTATTATATAATAGACGATAACGTAATTTACTTTCTTCTATTAAAGTACCGTAAATAGTTTTCTTTCTATCAATTTGAGCGCATCTAAAAAATTCATTTAATGCTTTTCTAAATTTAGGGTCTGTTCCTGGAACATTGTTCAGATAATTACCCTTATTAGATACTTTTCCTTCTGTAAAGATAGAACCATTAAAAACAATTTCGATTGTTTTTCCAGAAAGTTTTTTGTAGTTTTTAATACTTAGTTCCCAACAAGTATTAGAATTGTTGCGTTGAATATCTTTTATTGTGCAAGGTATAGAGTTTAGCATGATACACCTTCATTTATTTTTCATTTTAAATATAAGAGTTCAAGTCGATATCAATATTTGCTACATAAGAAAGATTTTAAGTCTTTTGCCTTATCCAATCGGCCAAATACCCCTAAAGGTATTACAAGATTTGAACTTGTACTTCGCTTGTGATTGATATCTTTGAAACTCTTATGTGCCGGAGCTGGAATTGCACCAGAAGCTTGTAAGATATCTTATGGAAACGCTAATGCGTTTAAGTTAAGATAGCTAAAAAGTTTTTTTCTTTTCCCTAAAAAAAGCGCCTTACTTTTAGGCTTCTCCGGCGTGTGCGTCCTAGAGGAGACTCGAACTCCCAACTCCCAGCATGGCTTGTAAGATAATATAGAGAAACTTAATAAGTTTAAGTTATATTATCTATAAAACTTTCAAAAGGCTGATGCTCTACCTATTGAGCTACTAGGACATGAACTACCCTCACCTAAAGTTGAGGGCTTCTTCCTTCATTGGAGCTCACTGATTTCTCTTTTCAGAGAATCTGTAACTTTAACTCCTCCAGAAGCGTAACTTTCTGCCGTTCCGGCAGTAGATTTTTTTTCGATTACAAGATTTTTGACTTGGTTTTCATCAAATTTCTTATATTTATTAGTAAATTTCGAAAATTCATCCCCCACCTGAAGGAAGGGGATTTCTTTTCAAGGACATATATTAAAAAGTAGAGTTCAAGTTATGTAAGCAATTTGGACGCGAGTATCGGATTCGAACCGAAGACCTAAAGTGTATGAGACTCTTGCTCTACCAACTGAGCTAACTTGCTTGTATGCTTAAATATTGTGGAACTCTACTTAAAAAAGACAATAAAAAAACAACCGTATTTGTCAATATATTTTTAATAATTATTAATTTTTTTATTTTTGTTTTTTTGAACTTTTTTTATATGCTCATCTAAAATTCTTCGTATATACTCAGATACAGGCATATCTATCTTTTCAGCAAGTATTTGTATTTCTGCAACTTCGTATTCTGTAAGGTATATTTGTCTTCTTATCATTTTTAGTGCCTCAATTTAATGATAGGTATTCGCATTTTGAGATTCGTTGGAAGGAGAACCCTCCAGAGAATACACATAAAACGAATTAAAGGTTCCCATTAATATCTCTTCTATATTGTAATTATTCTTTTTACAAATTGCAGAAGCAAATTTAACAAGATCCGCTTTATTGCAAATATTTGAAAATCCAAGAATATTCAATACAAATAAAAAAGTTATCAAAACTGTTTGCTTATCCAAATTTTCAGGAGACCTCATTAAATAAAATAATCTGAATAAAGTTGTTGGTAATTCTTTGAGAATTCCATTTATAATATCTTTAACTATATCCGGATTTTTATATACTATATTGTTAATACTATCTTCATAAGACTTTTTCAAAGAATTAAAACAAATAAAAAGAACAGTTTCTATAGGTTTGTCTAATTTAAGATCTTGTATTTGTTTATTAACATCTCCAATAGTTTTTGTAGCAGGATTGCCTTCTACAAAAACATTCAATATACGCTTAAAATCTTTTTTGGATATTTTTAGGTCCGCAATAGTTTCTTTATCCTCTTTAAAGAGCGCTTCAAAATCAATTGGTTTCATAAAAATTATTCTATCCTCAACAAAGATCGATATTCTTTTTCTTTTGTAATCATATCTCTTTTATGACCTTCAGCTTGTTGCTGGATATTTTCAAAGGCTGCATAGACTGTAGCACTGGTCTCCATGAGCTTTTTAACCTGATAGCCTATCTCTGCAGATATCCTAAGATTTGTTTTCATTCCCCGCATAGATGCTGTATACACCCGTTCTGCATCTTTAACATAAAGATTCTTATCATTTATTATATTTTCAAGATGTTTAACCTCAGCATTTTTTTCTTCAGTTTCTAAAAAATGTTCTTCTTTTAATCTGTTTTTATCTTCTTGAAATTTCATTTCAAGTTCTTCCGTTGTTCTTCTTCTTTCATTTTCTTTTATCTTTACAAGATAATCTTCCAGATCCTTGGTATTAACATACCCTTTTTTCTTCAAGAAGTTGCTTAGAAATTTTTTTGATATAATTTTCATATTAAACTCCTGTTAATAAATCAGACTTGCTCATATTAATAATTCGCTGGTCTTCTTCTGATATTGTTTCGAAACAGGTTGTGTCAGGATTAAAAATAAAGTTAATAATAGAATTAGATTCCCCCATTCGTTGCTTAAGAACAATAACTTCCGCTATATTCTTATTTGTATCTTCTTGTATAAGTTGAAAATCATTATCTTCTTCTTCCGAAAATAAAGTATTTTGAGCAGCAATACTTTCTTTAAGTTTCGTCTTCATGGCAATTTCTGGATTATAATGAGGACGATGTATTCCTAGTACAAGATCAGACACTTCCACAAGAGCTCCGGCATTTTTAAGATCATTCATGGTAGGTCTGTTAAATCTCCTAGTAGCAACATCTCGGCGTATCTGAGCTACAAGAATCATATGAATTCCGAGTTCTTTTACAATAGGTTGTAATACATTTAATACCTTTTCATAATCTCTGGCAAAATTATCACTGCTTTGCAGTTCCCGTATTTTTCCAAAGAGATCAATAGCCACTACCATGTATTCTGTTTTAAGATGATCTTGCAAAAGCATTATCTGCTCTCGTATTGTTTTTATACTTTGATTTGGCTTATCATTAAAATAAATGTGCTTATCTCGAACTAATCTTTCTAACTCATGCTCATAAAATTCTCTTTCCCGAGGATTTAATTTATCTGGATCTGATACTATTTTATTTATAGATAATCCACTCTTAAATGCCAGGAGTTTATGAATGAGTGGAGTAGAATTCATTTCCAATGCAAACTGTGCTGAAACTATTCCTTTATTAGCCAAATTCTTCATAGAGGTTAATAAAAAACTGCTTTTACCAACACCACTTAAAGCAGCTATTGTTGTTATCTGCTTTGGTGCAAATCCCTCTGTAACAAGATCATCTAATTGATAAAATCCTGTTGTATATTTTTCTTTTATTAATTTTCGATCTTCCCTGTACTGAGGAATAAGTTCAGTCATTCCTTTAAAATCAAGTTTCGAAGAAGAATATCCTTTTTCAACAATAGTTTGGAGATACTTTAAATATTCATCTATATCATTAATTTTCTTAATAGGATCAGTACATATAGAATAAAGAGATGACTGCTTTTCTAAAATTCCTGCTTTAATATTATCAGAAACAAGTTTTTCAAAATGGGCTTTGAAATTGTCAGGTAATACTTTTAAATAATTTCTGGTAAGTGATGCAAGAAACTCAAAAGAAACAAAAAATCTTATTGGTATAGTTTTTGATCTTAAGAGAATAGAATCAAAATTTATTTCTAGTTTTTCTTCAATAAGTTCTATAATAGCAAAGGATATTGTTTGATATTCTTTCTGACGGAATAGTTGCCACCTACCTTTACGAATAAAATAATTTCTGTTTTCAGTATCCTGAATAATATTTGAAATAAGGATAGCTTCATTATCCATATCAATAGGATAATCTATAAGGACAGTATCAGCCATAAAGATCTCCTTATTAATATAGAGGAAGTTTTAATTCCTCATCAAACTGTCCTTCGAGAAATTTATCTATAAAAAAAGAAATTACTTCTGTTTCTGTTATGTCATAAAACATACATTTATTTTTAAATTTTTCTTGGCGATCTCTCGGTAATCGCACATTTAAATTTTTAACGCATATATCCATGAATATTATCTATTCCTGTGCTGGTTATATTTAATCCACAAAAAGGATTAGTCTTTAAAAATTCTTTTAAATCTTCCTTTTTTGAACTTATTTTTTGATACACGGCATGATAGCTTATATGTAGTCTTTGAGCTATTTCAGATATAGTATCAGAACCTAAAAAATAATTCAAACAAATTTCCTCATTAGTTCTACTTTTAGACTTTTCTAAAGATGCTGCATTCATGTAGGCAATATATTCATTGTTTGTAATAAAACTCATCAAATAATCTTCAACTGCATCATTAGAATGAAAAACACCATCATAAATAATATTAACATTGTTAAAAAATGACATTCTTGAATTATACGAAAGTTCTTTATTAACCCACTTAGTCATATATCGTGGAAGCATCTTTTTTATATAATACGAAAATACTGATCTTTCATTTTTATATTTACCCACAAGGAATATAAAATTATAGCGTACCTCTTGTTCTACATCAGAATATTCCAATGTTTCACTAAGTTTTTTAAAAAGATGATATGATATAGAAGAAATAAATGGAGTGTAGAGATTTATAAGAAATTGCAGTGCTTTTTCAGATTCTTTATGTGTTCTATCCTGAGCAATAAAAACTGCTTTATTTATTATCCGATAAAGTTCTTGTGAATCTTTAGTAGCCCGCTTCCTATAATTTTTGCTTATAGAAAGTCCTTTTGTATAAATCTCCGAATACATCTTTTAAGGAATGTACCTATCCTCAAAGCGCCGTTATACAACGGATTCAAGTCCCCCACTTTCATCATACTCTTTAATAAGTTTTTTATAAAATTTAACTCTTTTTAATGCAAGCATCTGTAACAGATATATAGCTTCTCCATCACTATTAAGATAACTCGCAAGATTATCACACACATCATATACTATTGGTAAAGGTTTCTTTTCAACAAATCTTCGTACCCTTCCCAATCTTTGTTTTATCTGTGGTAGATTGGATGATGGACACGTTAAGAAAAGTGCTGATAATCGTGGAAGATCCAAGGCCTCACTTGCTATTTTTGTATTACCTACGATACATTGAATACTTGTATCTTGCCGTATCTCTTCCCACTTCGTAGATTTTCGAGTTGCTCCAATAAGGAGAACTGCCTTATAGCCCAAGGAAACTAGGTGTTTATACATTTCCTTATTATGATCAATTCGATCACTTAAAACTAAAGGGTAATACCCCTGTTCAATGGCTCGAGAAACTTCTTGTACTATTAAGTTGTTTCTCTCAGAATTCTTTGTTAAGTAACTGATACATCCTGTAATATCTAAAACCAGTTCCCTGCTGTGGCCTGTCCACCTCATTGTTGTTGGAATTTCAAAACGTATGTTTGTATTTATAATTTTAAAATCAAAATTTGTTATACGATGTTTAGCATCTTTTGCACCAATGTCAATTAATTTTTCTCCCAGGGTGTCGTAAATTAAAATATGTTTCCCATCTCTTCTTTCTATAGTTCCAGTCATACCAATTCTATATTTTGCCGGAATATTATTTATTACTAAATGAAACATAGGGGCACTACTGTGGTGACAATTATGAACTACAAATCCATTTGCGATAAACAGCTTCTCTTCATCATCCAGTTCTATGTCTATAAGTTCTTGTTCACCTAAGTATTCAACATTTTTTATACTAAAAGACCAAAATGGTGATTTATTTATAAGCTCTTCTGGAGGATCTTCTTGTTTATAAGAGACCCCAAATCCTATTATTTTATTAAAATTTTCTATGTAGTGTTTTCCTATATTTATTCTAAAAACATCATTGTATTTTTTATTTTTGTTCTTTCTATTTATTTTCACAACAGTGTGATATATGTTATAACTTTTTAACATATCAGATATCTGATATATTGTATCTTTTAATATAAGACCTAATTCTATTGAATTCTGTTTACCTTTCCCAGAATTTATGTGTCTACAACCGTCTGTGTCAAATATTCCTCTTAAAAAAGATATATCTGAAGAATAATAGATACTATCTGGCAATTTAAGATTGATGTCTTTTTTTCCGTCTTTGATATTAAATTTTTCAATAAATCTTTTACCATATAAATTATCTAAACTATAGACATGATCTCCTCGAGAATTTATAAATTTGGAAAAGATATTATATTTATTAAATATATTTTCAAATGATTCTATCTTTTTCTTTTTTCTAAAAGAAAATTTAATATACCCTCTATCACAGGTTCCATCACCAACAAACCAGCCATATAAATAATTATCTAAATCA
>Ga0315284_10002748_pt1 | contig 25099 bp, 23 predicted proteins | sample YL17G09_16_MG_FD_203696 | JGI IMG/M metagenome (GOLD analysis project Ga0315284, IMG submission 203696) | Sediment microbial communities from Yellowstone Lake, YNP, Wyoming, USA - YL17G09_16 | ecosystem: Environmental > Aquatic > Freshwater > Lake > Sediment | place: USA: Wyoming | collected...
GGAGTTCCATGACCATCGTCCGCAGGGTCGCGCCGTCGGCCGTGGCCGCCTCCGCCCCGCCGCATAAACGGTCATGCACCCCGTTCTTCTCCTTCGCTTGACTTTGCACCTGCCAGTGGTCAGAATCCTGCTATGCCATGCGGGACGTTCCCGCGTGGTTCGTGCGGCGGTCGGATGTCCCCCCGTCCGGCCACCGCCTTTTTTCTGCGCCACGACCGGCCCCTGGACGCCCACGTTTGCCCCGGGGCAACCGAGGCCACCGGAGCGTAGGACCGGCCAACCGGGCCGTCCCGGACGGCCCGTGGGCCAACGTGGCGTTTTTCTCACGCCCAAACAAACTCTGCTGCCTTTGGCGACTCATTCGCGTGCCCAGTTGCCTGCCAGAATGGCAGGAAGTACCTATTGCGCAATCCTTCACATCCCCCCTACGCGCGCACGTAGATGCACACGCGCGTGCGGGGGGGTGTGAAGGATTAGATATAGAGGGAGAGAGAGTGTGTATTCTCTTATAATTCCTAGACTTACGCCGCTCCGAATCCTTCACAGAACACCCGTGAAGGATTCGTGAAGGATTCGGTCCGACGGCCTCCTTCGGGCCGAAAAACGCCCCGCCAAGGCCCAATCCTTCACGCTCGCGTGAAGGATTGTGAAGGATTCGGGAAGGATTCCGTGCGAGCCGTGTCATGCGATTCGGTACCCCAGGGCCGTCTTGGTTCGGGTCGGAATGTCCACCGGCATGATGTCCCCTTGCTGGTAGAGCGTCCCGACCATCTGGTCGAAGTCCGCGGCCTTGCACCGCATGATCCGCAGGAGATGCTGTCGCTGCATCTGGCGGCCCGGCGCCTCGCGGAGTTTGCGCAGGAGTTTCAGGCACTCGCTGTGGAACGGGTTCTCGGCCACGTACTGAAAGGCCATGAACAGCATCCGCCGTGTCTGGTGCTGGATGAAGGCGGTGGCCCATTCGACGGCGGCGCGGGTGATCTGCGGCTCTGTGTGGTTTTCGCTACAGGCGTAGAGGATCGCCAGTTTCCTGGCGTTCTCGTTGGCGCGGCCCCAGACGGTCGTGGCCACGTCGTCGCGCTTGTCCTCGGCCTTGGTGTACTCCTCGTCGGCGCAGCGGCGGAAGTCGTCTGCGGCACGTTTGCCGTCGTCGCTGTACGGCACGACGACGGGCTGGGGGAAGAAGCCGACGAGGTTGCCGCGATGCTCGCCAGGCTGGAAGCCGGCCCACCAGGAGGCCGTCTCCACCAGGCGCGGGGGCATGCTGTCTACCGGGACGGTGTCCTGGCCGGCCGAGCGCTTGCCCGTGTCGACGATGATCATCCGGGCGAAGAAGCCGTTGGTGAGCATGCGCTGCGACAGGGCCTCGTAGTAATGGCCCGGCGTGGCGGTGCCGAAGATGGTGAGGTGCGGCTGGTGGATGACGCCGGCCGGCTGTTTGCCCGCCTTGGACCGCATCGGGTACATCATGTTGGCCGAGGAGTACATCGTCAGCAGCGTCGTGATGATGGACTCGTGGCGGGCGTCGCGGGCCCGGCTGACCGACTGGAGGATGCCGTCGATCTCGTCGGTCTGGTACATGGAACAGGGTTGGGAGTCCAGGTGATCCTCGATGCCCTCGCCGGAAGCGAACCGGATGCGCATCGTCTCGGAGATGTTGGCGGCGATGGCCAGGTGGGAGTTGATCTGCCGGGGATAGTTCTTGCCGGCCGAGGAACTGGCGAGCGCCAGGAGGTATAGGTTCGTCCTGAGGTCGCCCGCATCGCGGACCTTACGGCCGCACAAGTGACCCTGCATCGCCAGCGCGCCGCAGAAGGCCATACCGAGGCTGGGGTACGGGGCGTTGGCCATGCAGAAGTCGATCATCTCGCCGACGAAACCGGGGACGTACAGCAGCGCGTCCGGCACAGGCCCTGGGTCGGGCGGCCCCCGGCTCTCCGGCGGCGAGTCACCCGTGTCGGATGCCGCCGCGACGATGGCCGAGACGTCCACGCCGTCATGGGCCGGCGCGTCGGCCCCGTAGCCCTCGGCCCGCAGGGCGGCAGCGGCCTTGGCGAAGACGCCGCCATGTTCCAGGAGGGCGTACACGGTGAACGGCGCGTAGGCCTTCTGCGGCTCAAAGGGAGCGGCGTTCGACGAGAAGACGTAGAACACGCGGTCCTTGAGCGTGGCCGAGGTGCCGGCGGTCTTCCCGGGCCGGCGCCAGTATTCATTCTCGCCGGGCTTGGCGAGCGTCCAGCCGTGCTTCTGGAGAACGGCCCGCACGTCGCCGCGGGCGCTGTAATCGTCGCCGGGCCTGGTGCCGGCGTCCGTGCCGCGGGGAACGGGTTCCGGCGCCGGCACGACCTCGTTCAGCGCCCAGGCGGCCGAGAGGAGCGTCTCGCGCTCGTCGGCCGAAAGGACCGGCAGGTTCGTGAAGTCGCCCTGGACAAGTTGGTAGCCATCGGACGGGGCGCAGAGGAATATGCCGCCCTCGCCGCGGGTCTCGACGAGCGTCAGCAGCACATGCCAGTTGCCGCCGGCGTCCTTGCGTGGCACGTGGGTCTTGCCGCAGATGACAACCGGGTCGCCGCTCGTCGCCGGCAGTCTGCGCTGCGCGAGTTTCAGGTTGCCGCTGACGGCGGCTGCGGCGCGGTAAGCGACATGGCGACCGCCGGCGGGGGTCGTCTCGATGACGAGCCGCTCCAGGAGTCCAGGGGCGGCCTCGCGCACGAGGCGGCACCACGGCTCGAACGCCTCCGCGCCGAGGTCGAAGTCCACCATCTCCAGGTTCCCGGAGACGCCGCCGCAGACCAGGCAGAGCGCCTGGTGGCTGTTGCTGAACCAGGCCTGCACCTCGTCCGGCGTGGGCAGACGGCCCTGGTACGGCTTCCAGGACCGAAGCGCGACGCGCTTCTCGTCGCCACTACGGCGGGCCGGAAGCACGCTCAGGCCGGCCCCCAGATAGGCGGCAGCCCAGTCAGCAAGATGGTCAGGCCGGTCGGCCATCAGTCTCTCTCATTCAGGTTCGGATGTCGCGCTGGCCGTCCCCCTGGCCGATGCGCACCAGCGGCCGCGACGACTCTTCCGCCAGGGCGCGCGCCACACGGCGCAGGACGAGGTAGCCGATGAGGTCCAGTTCGGTGTCGTCGCCAGCGTATTCGCGGCCACGGGCGATGCGCGACAACTTGTCGTCGATGCGGACGTTCAACTGCTCGACGGGATCGGCTCGGCTGAAGATGCGTAGGGGCGCGAGAGCCGAGTTACCGTAGGCCCGGTTCTTCTCGAGGAGGATTCGCTTCACCTCGTCGCAGATGGTGGCGATGGCCGCCTGTGCGTCCTTGGGGTTCATGGGGTGTCCTTTCAGAACGGGACGGCCTCGTTGTCCAAGTCGAAGTCGTCGGCCGTAGTGGGAACGGTCTGTGTTTCCGGCGCGAATGCGGCGTCGGGCGGCGGCTCGTCGGCGAAGCGGTAGCCGACGATCTGGTCGTACTTCTCGCCGGCCACGCACTTGATGGTGATGGCGACGGGTTCGGCCAGGTGGCCGGCGCTCGCGATGTCGACAGCCTCGGCCGCCGTCGCGGGGACGGGGTGGTCCGTGCGGCGGCGCCACCAGGATTCCGCCTTGGCCCGGGGCCAGCCGGTGTGCTCGAAGCAGACCCATTCGCTGCGCCAGGTGTTCCAGCCGATGCGGTACTGGACGCGCATAGTCTTCGGGGCGTCGGGCGGCGCGTCGCGCTTCGTGTGGACGCCGTAGGAGACCTCCCGGACGGGATACTCGTTCGTGATGGCCTGTGGGGACAGAATGGCGGCGCTCGACGCCTTCGCTTCGTGCTGGCGCAGCTGGCGCTCGGGGAACTCGTGGCCGCACTCGGGGCAGACGGCGTAGCCCGCCGCGATGACCGCATGGCAGTCCGGGCACTCCTTGGCCGGGGCCTCGCCGTCGCCGTTGCCCGGTTCGGTGATGCGAATGGCATCCACCGGGCCGTGGCGCAGCACGTTACCGCCAAAGTCGAGGATCAGGCAGTCGGCCTTGCCCGGGCAGGTACGGAATCCGCGACCGACCATCTGGTAGTAGAGGCCCGGCGAGAGCGTGGGCCTGAGCATGGCGATGCAGTCGACGTTCGGTGCGTCGAACCCGGTCGTGAGGACGTTGACGTTCGCCAGGTATGGGAGGCGCCCTTCGCGGAACTCGCGGATCGTCTCGTCGCGCTCTGCCGTCGGCGTGTCGCCGCAGACAAAGCCGCACCGCACGCTGTGGTCTTCCTGGAGCACGCGCTGAACATGCAGGCCGTGCTGGATGCCTGACGCGAAGACGAGGCAGGATGTGCGGCCGGTGGTGTGCTGGACGATTTCGGCGCAGGCTGACCGGACGAGCCGGTCGGTGTCCATCATCGCCTCGACTTCGCCTGCGACATATTCACCGCCACGAACGTGCAGGGCCGACCAGTCGCCCTTCTCGCTCCCGGCCTTCGTGCGAAGCGGGCAGAGGTAGCCCTGCACGATGAGTTCACGGACGCTAATCTCATAGCAGACCGCGTTCAGGAGGTTGTCCGGCGTGCAGATGGTGCCGCTCGACATCCGGTACGGCGTGGCCGTCAGGCCGATGGTGCGGACCTGCGGGTTGACGACCCTGGCGTCGGCCAGGAACTGCCGGTACATCCCCTCGCCATCGGGCGGGATCATGTGGGCCTCGTCGACGATGACCAGGTCAAAGGTGTCGAGGTCGCAGGCCCGCTTGTAGACCGACTGGATGCCCGCCACCGTGACGGCGTAGCCGCGGTCGCGCCGCCCGAGGCCGGCCGAGTAGACGCCAAGCGGCAGGTCCGGCGCCATGCGCGAGAGCGTTCCGGCCGTCTGTTCGAGGAGTTCCTTGACGTGCGCCAGCACCAGGACGCGGCCGTTCCACTGCGTGACCGCGTCGCGGCAGATGGTGGCCATGACGGGGGTCTTGCCGCCGCCCGTGGGGATGACGACGCACGGGTTATCATCGCGCTCCCGCAGGTGGCGGTACACCGCCTCGACCGCCTCGTTCTGGTATGGCCGTAGTTCCATGCTACGCTTGGGCAATCCTCACGAGGGTGCGACCGCCTTCGACGGCAGCGCACTTCCTGACGCGCAGGTCCACGATCTGGCTGTCGTCGCAGTACGCGCCGCCATGCTGAAGTGCGTCCAGGAGGCTCTTGAGCGTGTTGTCCACGTCCCGCCGCCGGTTGTCCGGCGGATACACCTCGACCTCGACGGCGAGCGGCCCCGCCAGCGCCCGGACCCCCAGGGCCGCGAGGATCGAGCAGACGCGGTTGCGGAACGCCCGACCCTCGCGGCTGATGAGCATCCGACCGCCGACCATGCGGAAGTAGTGGTTGACCGACGGGGGATACGGCAGTTCAAACTCAAGCATGGGCGGCAACCTCGCCTGGACTACGGGGTTTCCGCGCTCGGCGCGCTGCGCCGCCCGATGGCCGTCTCCTCCACGCCGTCCACGACAGTTGCCGCCAGAGGCCGTTGCTCCCTTGCACTTCCCGGCCGCGGCGCCGCACATAGCCGGCCATCGCCGGGTTCTCGATGCTCGACAAGAGCACATGGACTCGCGTCCGGCCGAGCCGCCGAATCGTTCGGATGGTCACCTTGGAGTTCCCTCGCCACGCGATCCTCGTGAAAGAGCATCCGCTCCTCGTGGCCAAGACAGCGGTTGCTCTCCGGGTGGGGCGAGGGCGGCCCGTGAATGGCCACCGTCGCCCGCACCAGCACCAGCGCCACGCACCGAACACACAGCCGCACTGTTTCAGGGGAAGCCGGATACTGCTGCTCATCCTGTCCGCCCAACCTGGGCGTCGTCAGCGGCCCGCTGCAGGCGGGGCAATCGGCGTCCAGCACGAGGAGGGCGGAAGCGCGCCGGCCCACGGGCTAGCGCTTCCACGGCGGGGTGTTTCCGGCGGCCGCCGGCGGCGCAGGGGTGGCCGCCGTCTCGCGCTTGGCGTAGCCGCTGATCTCGTTCTGGAGGTCCTCGGTGTCCTCGCGCTTCTTGACCTTGACGGTGATGACCAGCGGGAGGTTGTGGAGTTCCAGTGAGTCTTTCGGGGCCATGACGCCCACGGCCCGGCAGACGGCCGAGAGTTGGCCGCGGGCGATCTGCTCGGCCTGGGGATTCGGGTTCTTCAGGTTCAGCCTTGCCCAGACCTTGCGGCCCTTGTACTCGCCCTCCAGAATCTGGAAGGTGAGGTAGAGGAACTGGCCCGTGCCGCTCTTCGTGGCCTTCATCTCCGACTCGGTGATGCAGGCCAAGTACTTGCCCGCCGGAATCGGGTCGAAACTGGTCGGTTCGACCTGGTTGGCGTCGAAGCCATTGAGGTTAGCCATTGGGATTCGCTCCTTCGCTGGGGGTGCTGGTGGCCGCCGTCAGCGCCGCCACGAGGGCGGGCCACGCGAGCGGCAGTTCGGCCGGGAGGCCGTACCGGTTCTTGGCGATGCAGGCCGGGCCGCCGACGGTGCGCAGGATGCGCTCGCCGCCGTCCGCGCCGACTGCCGTGGCGATGGTCCGGGTGCGGTTGAAGCCCGCCTCCTCGGTCTCGGTGCGGAACCGGCGGGTGGCAAAGAGCACCGCGTCGCACCACTCGGTGACGAGGGCCCCCGCGTGCTTGTGCAGGCGCGGCGAGTAGCGGTCGTAGGCCGTGGACTCTGGGTCCTCGAACTTTTCGACCTTGGCGTGGGCGATGAGGATGCAGACCGTGCCCCGGTCGTTCCGCAGGGCGTCGAGCCAGTTCAGGAACTCGCGCCACTGCGTCAGGGCGTGGGTGTACCCCTTGGCGTAACCGCCGTCGGCCTTCTCAATGCTCTTGACGCCGAACTCGCGGCAGACGTCTTCCCAGATCAGGCGTTCCAGCCAGTCGAGCGAATCGACCACGACTGTCTGGTAGTCGTGCTTTTCGGAGTAGAGCTCCGAGAGGGCCGCCGTCACGTCGCCGAACGACCGTGCCAGGGGGAACTTGTCGCAGGCGATTTCCCCGAGGCCGTCCTCGGTCTGGATGAAGATGGGCCGGTCGCTGGAGGCGCCGAAGGTCGACTTGCCGATGCCCTCGGTGCCGTAGAGCATCAGCCGCGGCGGCATGGGCCGCCGCCCCCTCAAGATGCGTTCGAGCAAGGTCATGCGAATGGTTCCTTTCTGCTGGTGACCTATGGGGTCCTGCCGCCAGAGGCGCAGGGGTTCTCGCGGGAAGGCGAAGCGGCGGCGCGCTCGACGCGGAAGGCCTCCTGGCCGAGCGCGGCACCGGCGAAACCGGTGAAAATGGCCGCCACGTCCTGCCCGACCGGGGTGCTCGCGTCGATGGCGCACGCCCGCTTCACCTCGTCCATGCCGTAGGCGGCGTCCAGTCGCACGCGGGCCTGGCCGTGCAACCCCTCGGCGGCCAGGACGGCCAGGAGGAGGAAGTCCTCGACGTCTTTCATCGAGACCTCGGGGTTGAAGGCGAACCGATAGCCAGGCTTGTTCACGGCGGCTCCTTTCGCCGAACGGATGGGGCCTACACTGAGAAACTTACCCGCGTTGCGGCCCAAACGTCGGCGCGGCGGTTACAGATATCCGTCCATGCCCGCCGCCTCGAAGTGGCCCCGGATGCGCCGGATGGCGTCGTAGAGCGTCGTCCGGGGCGTCCCGGTCTGAAGGGAGATCTCGGTCACAGTCTGCGCCTTGAGGCGCACGCAGAGCGTCCGCAGGTCTTCCGGCAGGCCGTCGACGACCTGGTGCACGTCGAGGATCAGTTGGCTGCGGTCCTCATCCGACCGGCCAGGGCGGTTGACCTGGGCGTCGATGGCGTCGGCCCGCTCGACCGTCTCGCCGTCCTCGCCGGTGAGGTCGTCGTTCAGCGAGCACCCGTTGCGGCGGTAGTCGCGCATGGGGGCCCGGCGGTCGCGCAGGATGATGGCGATGTGCCGCTCGACAATGCGGGCGATGAACGTTCCGATAGCGCCGCGCGACGGGTCGAACCGCCGGAGGCGGCGCAGGACGTCGCACATCAACTGCTGCTCGAGGTCCTCGCGGTCGCCCTTGGTGAGCCCGGCGCGCCCGAGCAGTTTCCGCACGCGGTGTCCGATGATACGGCCGGCATACTGAACGGTTGCATCAGAGTACATGTCAGTCCTCCTTGGCCGAGGAGGACGTATGGGTGCCGACCGAGCGGGGCGTAGGGCCAAAAAGCGGAGGCGTGTGGTTCGCCGTTGTCTCGGCGACACCCACACGCCTCCGCTTTGCGGCCGGTTAGTGTGCTGTGTCTTGACTGGTTTCAGGCCCTACACCCTGAAGGTCTCATCAATCTCCATGTGAAACGGAAGCCCGTGCCGGATTTCGATGCGCCGCACGACACCGTTGCCGAGGCGCTCGATGTGCTCGAAGAACTCCACCACTTCGCGCCTCAGGTCGAAATCCACCGACCGGACCTGCGGGCGAGGGCCGTTGTCCCCGCCCATCTTCACCGTGCGGACCACGCGCGGCGGCGGATCGAAGACGGGTTCGCCGCCGCGCACCCCAAGTCCCTCGATACGCCCGAAGTTGATTCGCTGCATCAACTCGATGATCGCTCTCCGCCGGGGTGAGAGCGCCCCCTTTACGACCGTAGTCACCATTGCACTGCTCCTTCGCCCCTGTGGGGTGTAGAAAAGGACCCCGAGAGGCGGGCCCGGCGAAAGGTGCCTCTCGGGGTCGGGTTCACGCCCTTTCGGGCGCTGTGCGCGGTTATATTCGCCGGGCCGCGCCTTCACTGAAAGGGCGCCACACCCGGCGTAGCACTTGCTACTTCTCGCGTAGCATGCAGGGATACTCCCAGAACCGGAAACTGTTCTGATGGTGGACCTCAAACTCCCCAGTCGATAGAATAGCCGGCGGCTTGTCCACCAAGGAGGGTCCCATAATGGGTCACACCAGACTTGGCGATCTTCCTCGCACTCGGAAATGGGCTCAGGTCGTTGCCCTCATTGGGGGCGGTGCTGGGGCCGCGCAGCTGGCCAACGCGACCATCACGGCCGCGGAACGCGGCATGAACTTTGCGGCCAAGGATAGCGGGCTTGTCGAGACAATCTGGCTGTTAACGCAATTGCCTTTGGCCGCCAAGAGCAGGGATTTCGTCGGAGCGCTCCGCAAAGCCGGACTCGCAATTTCGGACTCGCCAAGCCTGATGGAGATTGTCGGCGCGGCTTCGGATGCCATTGACCTCCGCCTTCCCAACAACAAGAGGCGGACTGACCTCGGCGAGATTGCGCAGATGGCGGCGTCGGAGACCCTGTCCAAGTACGTTGGGTCGCGGGTCCAAGGAGGCCTGTTTGGACCATCGACAGGTGACGTTCAACAGACACTCGCCTCATTGGCCACCGTCAAGCAGTTCAGCACGTTCGGGAAGTATTTCTTTGCCAGAATGACCAACAGATGCCTGAGTTACTATCTCAGTCGCGCCATGGCATTCCATGTAGGCGAAGGCCAACGTTTCGCTACCCTTGCCCAGCACGCCGACTTCAGCAGGGCCCTTGAAACGCACTGCCACCAAGCCGCAGTGATCGTAGAGAAGTTCTTTGGTGAATGGGTCTCGAAGACGAACTGGGAGAAAGGCGGTATCTCGCGGCAAGATGCCGCACGGTTTGCCCATGTGGCTATGGGGAAGTTGGTGGCCGAGCTAAAAGCGGGGGCACGTTCCGATGCCTAACGAACGTGCCATCCTCGGTCGCGGTGTGCCAGACGGCAAACTGCCGGTCGGTGGTGGCAATTCATTGCGGCTGCTGCTGTGGGGCGCGGGGAAGAATTGCCACCTGCACGTTGATGACATCCAGCGGCCGCTTTTCCAAAACACCCCGCCCCAATTCCTCGATCTACTCGATATTGCCACTTACGTCTACGTTGCAGATCAGGCGACACCGCGCGGTGGAAGTGGCGTAGAGAACGCTGGCGAAGACTGGCGACGGACTTTTTTCTTTCGCATTCCGGTGCGAATGCCGGACTTCTGGAACAGCTCCGAGGTGTCCCGTGCGCTGCGTGACACCCTCAGTTTTCTCTCCGAGGACGGATACTCATTTGAATTCCATCCGATGAAGGATGCGCCTCCCCTTCAGCACTACTTCCCTTTCGGAGGGGATGGAGACCCGGTGGGCACCCGCGAGGAGGTTATCCTTTTCTCGGGCGGGCTTGACTCGCTCGGTGGGGCCATCGAGGAGGCTGTCACGCACGGCCGCAGGGTTGCCCTTGTTACGCACCGCTCCTCAGAGAAGTTCTCCAGGCGGCATAGGACACTACAAGAACTGTTGGCCAAGCATGCCCCGAATGCTGTCCCGGTGCACTTCCCGGTAAGGATCAACAAGAAGAAGGGCTTGAGCCGGGAATACACACAGCGCAGTCGCTCCTTCCTTTACGCCTCGCTTGGGGCCACTGTGGCACAAGCGCTGGGGTTGCCACGGATTCGGTTCTATGAGAATGGTGTTGTCAGCCTAAACTTCCATTTTAGCGATCAAGTGGTAGGAGCCAAAGCCACGCGCACGACGCACCCAAGGGTCCTGAACGGTTTCAAACGGATCCTCTCGGCCGTAGCCGGAAAACCGTTTGAGGTTGAGAACCAGTTCCTGTGGAAAACGAAGACCGATGTCGTCCGGCAGATTGCGGAAGCAGGCTGTGGGGAGATGATTCGGTATTCGACCAGTTGCACGCACCCTTGGGAGTTGACTACGGAGAAGACGCACTGCGGGGGTTGTTCACAGTGCATTGATCGTCGATTTGCTGTTCTGGCGGCGGGGCAGGAACAGCATGACCCGGCCGACGCATATAAGGTGGACCTCCTTGTCGATGGTCGCGATGCTGGCGAGCCGCGGACCATGCTGGCGTCCTACGTCGAAACGGCCTCGCAGATCGCCAAGATGTCTGCGTTAGACTTCTATGGTCACTATGGCGAAGTAGGCCGTGTAGTGACTCAGATTCCGGGTCCCAACAAGGACCGCGTCGCGCTTGACATATTCGACCTTTACCAGCGCCACGCTCGGCAGGTCTCAAAGGTTGTTGATGATGCGATTGCGAAGCATTCCACCGCCATCCGCGACCGACTTCTGCCAGCCACTTGCCTCCTTCGCCTCGTGTGCGACAGCGGCGTTGGAGTCCCTTCGGCCGAAACCAAGGCTGAAGAGGAATCAGATGGCCAATATGTGTTTCGCAAGAAGGGGCAGGCCTGGGTCGTGCGATTCGCGGGCGGACAGGAGTGGATTCTACTGCCGAGCCGAGGTGCCGCCTATCTCCACGTGATCTTGTCCAACCCCGGAAAGCAGTTCTCCGTGGTCGACCTAGTGTGTCAGGTCACGAAGACGCCTAAGGAATACATTCTGGGAGAAGCCGATGCAGTATCGGATAAAGAGGCACTGAGGAACTATCAGGCGCGGTGCGAAGAGCTTGAAGAACAGATACAAGAAGCCAAGGAATTCAACAACTGGGCCGCTCAGGAAAAGGCTGAGACCGAACGCGACAAGCTGCTTGAACACATGCGCCGAGACACGGGTTTCCACGGGAAGATTCGAAAGCAAGAGGGGGACAGAGACAAGGTCCGAAAGGCATTTCTGGCAGCCATGCGGCGAGTGCTGAAGGACATCGCCCAGTTCGACCCGGCATTTGCGGAACACATCAACGCCACACTAAGATGCGGTTGGAACCCCCGCTATGCACCGCCTGCCGATGTGCTCTGGTCGATATGACCGAAGGCCTTTGCCTGAACCGACGGGGGGGATGAACCTCGACTGATCAGGACGACGCGGTTACAGACAGGCGGCTGGCCGCACCAGAATCTCCCGCCACAGCCGCCGCTGCTTCCGCCAGTCGGGCACGGACGTGATGGTGCGGACGCGCCGCTCGGGAATGGGGTCGAACCCACACTGGGTCCGCGGCAGGGAAAGAATCTCCTCCTGGATGTCCGGGGCCAGGAGCAGAAGATTCATGACCTGGGTTACCCGCGCCCGTGTGACGTGGCCCAGGCGCGCGAGGTCGGCATAGTCGGCCACCTCGCCTTGCCGCACCAGCCGGTCGAAGCGGATGGCCAAGGCCATGAGGCGCGAAAGGCGCGGCACGCGGCCAGGCTCCACGGGCGGTGCAGCGGCGGGGGCCGGTCCTTCTCGCATGTGCTTGCGGCTGCCACGACCGGCCGCGAAGTGCACGTCGCACTCGACGGTGAAGTTGGCTGTCATACCTTGGTCTCCATGCGGCTCGCCAGTTTGCCTGCGAACGCCTTGATGCCCGTCGGGCGGAAGGTCACGGCCAGCGTGCCCTTGCGGCCGTCGAAGCCAACCTGTTCCACCAGCAGGTGTATGAGCCGCGTCTGTTCGAGCGGCGTCAGTGACTCCCACACCGGGTCGAACTGCGAGAGCGCCGATGCCAGTTCGTCTTCGTCCACGCGCGTGCGCTCCAGGGCGACCATCTGCTCCCGAACCTCGGTGGCCCGCTGCTCGGCTGCCCGGATGCGGTCTTGCAGGTCGACCAGGCGACCGGCGGCGGCGCTGTCGGGGTCGTCGTCCGGCAGCGCCCGACCGGCCAAGCGGCGGACCTCGTCGTTGAGCCGCTTGAGTTCCCGTTCCACGGCTCCGCGCTCGGCCTCCAGTTTCGCCAGGCCGTCCTCGCTCTGGCGGCGGGCCTGCTTGAGCGTCTCGGCGACCGTGCCCGGGTCGCTGCCCACGCGGCGTATCTGGTCCACGACAAACCGCTCAATCTCGCCCGCCGGGACCGACGGCATCGGGCACGTGTCCCAGCCTCGCTTCTGGGCGTTTCCACAGACGTAATAGCGGTAGCGCTTCCCGTTCTTGGCCGAGTAGTAGTGGACCATCGCGCAGCCGCAGGGCACGCACCGAAGCAGGCCCTTCAGGAGCGCGCCGTACTTGTTCCGCACCTGGGCGGCGCCCGTGCGGCCGTTGCGGCGCAGGAGCGTTTGCACCCGGTCCCACACCTCGGCGCTGACGATGGCGGGCTGCTCGCCCTCGTACACCTGGCCCTTGTAGTCCACCTTGCCGATGTACGTGGCGTTCGAGAGGAGCTTGAAGAGGCTGTTCTTGCTGAACGGGCTGCCGCCGCGCACGCGGCCTTCGCGGGTGGTCCACCGCTTGTTCGTCCACCCGCGCCGGGCAAGTTCCTGCACGGTGGCGATGAGCGACTGGTGTTCCAGGTACACCTCGAAGATGCCGCGCACCTTGACGGCCTCGTCCTCGTTCACGAGGAGGCGACCGCCCTCGGGGGCCACGTCGTAGCCGAGGGCCGGCTGGCCGCCGACCCACTTGCCCTTGCGGCGGGCGGCCGACATCTTGTCGCGGGTCCGTTCGGCGATGATCTCGCGCTCGAACTGGGCGAACGAGAGGAGGATATTCAGCGTCAGGCGGCCCATCGAGTGCGTGGTGTTGAACTGCTGCGTCACCGAGACGAAGGAGGCGCCGCCGCGGTCGAGCGTCTCCATGATCCTGGAGAAGTCGAGGAGCGACCGCGACAGGCGGTCCACCTTGTAAACGACGATGCAGTTGACGCTGCCGGCATCCACGTCGGCCAGAAGGCGCTTCAGGGCGGGCCGGTCCATGTTGCCGCCCGTGTACCCGCCGTCGTCGTAGCGGTCGGGCAGGCAGACCCAGCCCTCGCCTTTCTGGCTGGCGATGTACGCCTCGGCCGATTCGCGCTGGGCATCGAGCGAGTTGAACTCCTGCTGAAGCCCGTCCTCGGTGGACTTGCGCGTGTAGATGGCGCAGCGGATGGTCCGCGGCGGCGCTTCGGCGGGCGGGTGTTTGGCCCTGGCGATCATTTCGCGTCCTTTCCGACGAGGAGGCCGAAGAAGTGGTAGCCGTTCCAGTGGCAGCCGGTAACCGCCCTGGCCACGGCCGAGAGCGACCGGTACACCAGGCCCTCGTACTCGAAGCCGTGCTCAAGGACCGTCACGCGGACCTGCTTGCCCCGGTGCTGACGCACAAGGACTGTGCCCGGCACCGGCAGGCGGTCGTCGAGCGGCACGTTGACGCGGCCGACCGTGGTGCGCTCCGCCGCCGGCGCGGCTACCGCCGTCTTCCTGGGGGCGCGGACTCGCAGGTCGGCGTCGTTCGCCAGTTCCTCGGCCCGGCGGCGGGCACGCTCCGAGAGGTCGCCCTCCTGGAGGGCCTGCACCCGCCAGATGATCCGCCGCCACAGGTACTCCTTGTGGCGGCAACGCGTCTCCTCGCCGAAGACCTCGGCGTACCGCCGCCGGAGGTCCGGCACGGTCATTCGCCGCAGGGCGACGACCTCCTTGGTCACGTCCAGCCCCATGCTTGAGCCTCCTATCTTGCGCTCTCGATACCCGTTAACCACCGGTTGGATCAGGGCGTGGGCGCAAGAACACCTCCACTCAATTCCGGGAGAATTCCGCCGGATTCCGACGCGGCCGCCTGGCGGCATCGGTGGCCGCAGCAGGCGAGTCGGGAGGCGGTGTGTCGGTGCCAGGCGGGTTCGCTGGTGCCGTCGGGCGGCACTTCAGCCGCAGGAACCCGGCGGCGAGGATGGCGGCGACTTCGCTGCGGCGCTGTTCGGGCGTCATGTCCATCGGGTCGGTCGCTGTGAGCATGCTCTTCTCCTGGCTGAGCACCCACAACGACCTTCCCTTCGGGACCGGCGCGTTGTCTGGTGGACTGGTTCGGACGAGCGGCTGGTTAACGCGCGCCCTCTACTGTAAACATACGCGCGAAAGGCCTAAAGTGTCGGCGCGAACGAGGAATCGACTGGGCATTCCCGCCTTCCGTCCGCACGGCCCACGGCGCACAAACACAACGGCTTAGCCGCTGCGTGGTCGGATCGGGGCAGGTGGCCGAAGTGGCAACTGCGTCGCCACGAGGCGAGGTGGAAGAGAAGCTCTAGACAAAGCTCCGGCCTGAGGGACTCAAAGCGCCTACGAGACGGCCACGGATGGGCAAAGGGGCCAAGACCCCGCAAGCCCTAGGTCCCCCATGGCCCGCCGCCCGGAACTCGCCAAGTTCCGTTGGCAGCCCCCGGCGCGTGCGCCTTAAGCGGTGGAGTCCACGCTCCCTGAGAGGTGTTCCATGCAGATTCTGGTAAATGGCCTTCTCGGCGCGATCGGCATCGTGCCCATCGCACTTGCCTTCGCTGTCGTCTATGTGCCAACCCGGGTCTTCCACATCGCCTTGGCCGGCATCTACGCGTTTGCCCCATACACGGCTTGGGCCTTGATGAAGGCAGGGGCACCGGTGCCACTCGCTCTTGCCGGAGCGATCATCGGCGCGGTCGTCCTAAGCCTCTTGCTGGAGATCTGCAACCACGGGCCGCTTGAGAAGAAGGCTAGGCAGCCACTGGCTCACTTCATCGCCTCGATGGGCGCGTACATCCTCATCGTTCAGGTCATTGTACTTGGCTGGGGGCCCGATCCTCAGACGCTCAGGCCCGCCGCGCAGACCACCTTCATCTGGGCAAACCTTGTCATCACCACGGGCCAGATTGCCGCCCTCATGGTCGCCGTGGTTGCCGCTGCGTGCTTCTATGGCTGGCTGGCCTTCACCGGGAGCGGACTGCGCCTTCGCGCATTGGCATCTAATCCCGCGGAACTGGCGCTCCGCGGGCACAACGTGCGACGGCTGCGGCTACTGGCGTTCGGGGTTTCCGGGGCCCTATGCTCCGGCGCGGCCTTAGTCGCGTCTTGGGACATGGGCTTCGACCCCCATTCGGGACTCTCGCCGGTTCTTTTGGGCATCGTCGCCGCCATCCTGGGGGGGCGTCAGTCGTTCTGGGGACCTGCCCTTGGGATGCTGGTGATAGGGCTTGCGCGGGTCGGGGTTCTCGTCGGGGTATCAGCCCGTTGGCAGGACCCGGCGGTCTTCCTGCTGCTAGCGCTGGGCCTGTACTGCCGCCCAAACGGAATCCTGACGACTGCGACGCGTGACGGAGGTGCACCGTGAGCTATGCCTTCCACCTCCTGGCCGCATTCAGCATTGCGGCGATGTTGGCGATGAGCATCAACCTCATCGTAGGCTACTGCGGCAGGGTCACGCTTGCGCACGCCTCGTTCATGGCAATTGGCGCCTACACTTACGCGCTCGCCTCGCTGACCTTGGGATGGAGCTTCGGCCCGGCGACCGTATCGGCCATCGCGACGTCTGCAATCGCAAGTCTGTTCCTGTCTTTGCCCGCCAGGCGATTCAAGGGGGACCAGTTCTTCCTATTGACGCTGGTGTTTCAGGTCGTGGTGTTCAACCTCGTTCGGAATTGGGGTTCGCCGGACGCGCCCTTCGGCTCGATAGAGAACCTGACCAATGGCCCCTATGGGATAGCAGGCGTGCCGCGACCGCAACTCCTGGGCGTCATGTTCTCGACGGATTGGAGCCGAGCCATCTTGGCGCTGAGCGTGGCCACAGGTTGCGCAACCTTGTGTTGGGTAGTGCTTTCGGCTCCCTTGGGGCGGCTACTGAAGGCTGCTCGCGATGACGAGCTTGCTGCCCGAAGCTTGGGCAAAGACGTTGACGGAGCCCGAGCACGGGCCTTTGCCATCTCCTGCGGAATAGCAGGAGCGGCTGGCGCGGTGTACGCATCCCATGTGACCTACGTCGACCCCAGCCTGGCTTCCCTAGACGAGTCGGTCCTGCTGCTATGCACCATCTTGATCGGCGGCTCGGGCAATCGGCTGGCGGGATCGCTCGCAGGAGCCATGACATGGCTGGCAATACCGGAACTCCTCCGGCTCTTCAGGGTTCCAGGCGCAGACGCCTCAAACATCCGGCTCCTGCTCTTCGGTGTCCTATTGATGGTGATCATCCACCTGCGCCCCCAAGGCATTGCAGGGGCCTACCGGATCGAATGACACCATGATCAAGACCAATTCATCTCCGCACCAGCACGACGGCACCAGCGCCTCTTGGGTGCTGCGCGCAGAGAACATCCACGTCCAGTTCGGCGGGAAGGCGATCTTGCGCGGCATCGATCTCGATATTCGGCCGGGGACCGTTACCCTATTGCGCGGTTCGAACGGGGCGGGGAAGACTTGCCTCATCGACATCCTGTGCGGAATCTTAGAGCCCACTGCGGGGCGCATTCAACTGCGTAACGGCGGGAACCCCAAGGCGAGCCAGTACCCCAAGCCTTTCTGGCGCAGAGCTCTGCAACTGACCAATGCGCATCCCGAGCGTTTCGGCCGCTGGGGGACGGCGCGGACATGGCAAGATGCTCGGCTGTTCGAAGGCCTCAGCCTGCGCGACAACGTGAGAATCGCAGATCATGGCGTCGAGGGCGAACAGATATGGTCCATTCTGGCGCATCCTCATCGAGTACGACTGCAGAATCAACAGGCGCAAGAGAGGGCGCAGGCGCTGCTCACCGAGTTCGGCCTCGGAGACAGGGCTGATTCGATGGCGGATGCGGTATCCCTCGGCCAAGCCAAGCGGATCGGAATACTCCGGGCAATGGCAGCACATCCTCAGATTCTCTTTCTTGACGAGCCCCTGGCATCTCTAGATGGGCATGGGGTGAAGGACGTGCTCAGTCTTCTTCATCGGCTTCGCACAGATCACAACGTCGCGTTGGTTGTCGTCGAACACGCATTCAATGTCCCCCATGTCCTCGACATCGCATCGGAGGTATGGACTCTCGATGAGGGGAGACTCCGGGTTCAGACCCCGCAAGCGGTTCTGGCCGAACTCGGCTCCGGGCATCCCAACAGTGTGCCGGAGTGGCTGGTCTCGATTGCCGGTTCTGGTGCAGTCGTCGAACGCAGGGACCTGCCCAATGGTGCCGTTCTCTTCCTCGCCTCACCGGCACGAACTCGCGGAGGCGAGGCCCAATTCTCCGTTGACGATCTCGTCATTTACCGGGGGTCACGGCTGGTCGTAGGCAAAACCGCTGGGTCGCACAAATCCGGCGTGTCCTTTGCCCTGCGCCGTGGGCAAATCGCCGTCCTCATGGCCCCGAACGGCTGGGGCAAGAGCACCGTTGTTGCTGCGGCCGCCGGCCTGCTACCGATCGCTTCGGGCGATGTCCGCTTAGCGGGGTGCTCTGTCGAGGGGCTGCCCGCTTGGGAGCGCGTAAGCGCCGGGATGGCGGTTCTGCAGTCGGCCGACCATTCGTTCGGCGACTTGTCGACGCGCGAAGCACTGCGCCTTGCCTGTGTGGATCGTCCCTCCCCCCCCTTGGAGCCCTTGCTGGCCTCGCGTGTTGGGAACCTCAGTTCCGGTGAAAGGCAGTTGCTCAGCCTCGATTGTGCTCTGCGCTCAGGGCGCTTCACAGTCGGCCTGCTGGACGAGCCGTTCCAGAGCCTGGACCATACTGCTGTCCAACGCCTCTGCACCCGGCTTGCCGGGCTGCTACCCGAGCGTGCATTGCTTATTACCATGCCCCGTGCCGCCGGCACCGACGGAACCTTGGCTATCGCTGATCAGGAGAGCGGATCATGACGTTTCTCTCAGAGCCAGAACTGACCACGAGATCGCTCGGGTGGTGCCGCAAGCTGTCATTGGACGCGGGGCGCTCGGTCCACATGGAAAACCCGGCGCTGTTGGTCCTGGACATGCAGAACGATTTTCTGACCGATCGTGGAGCGATGCCCGTGTGGGGAGGCCCCGCCATAGTCTCCCGTGTGGCCGGAGCGATTGAGGCGTTTCGCGCCGTGGGCCGGCCAGTACTCTACAGCCGGCACCTATGCCTTGGCTCCACCGATAAGCCGCCTGACTTGGGCATCTCTGCCCTGATCGCCGATCCTGAGGGTCTGTTGCGCGAAGGATGCGTTGGGTCTGAAATCGCAGATAGGCTGCGGCCGAGCAGCGACGAGCATGTGATCGCCAAGTACCAATACAGCGCTTTCTATGGCACGCCCCTCGAGCTGCTTCTGCGGTCACTGAAGGTCCGCCACGTGGTCGTCACTGGCGTCGTGACCAACGTTTGTTGCGAGACGACCGCGCACGACGCGTTCTTCCGCGGATTCGGCGTCGTCTTTACCATCGACGGCACCGGCGGTCTGGACGAGGCCTCCCACCTCGCCAGCCTCGCCACGATTCGGCAGTCCTACGGGCAAGTCGTTACCGTGCACCAGGTTTGCGAATCCGTCAAGAACATGAGGAGCCAATCATGATACGCCCCACCTCACGCATCGTTGTTGGCGTCGTTTGCGTTGTTGCAGTCCTGACGCTCGTGTTGTGGTTCGCGTTCCGGCCGGACCGCGGCCCGTCCGACGGCTCGCCGCGCCTTCGTATCACTGCCGTACTGCCCATGACCGGCCCTGGTGCGTCATTGGGGGAATACCTCAAGAACGGCCTCGAGCTCGGCAAGGAGGACGCAGAACAACGGTTTGGCGGGAAGCTTAAGATCGAGATCGAGATTCTGGACAGCAAGAACCTACCCCGTGAAGGTGTCGTCGCCCTTCAGTCCGCACTTGCCCGAGGACGCCCCGATGCCGTCATCAGCGCGATGAGTTCGGTGTCTCATGCCATCGTTCCCGTCGTCGAGGAACAGAGCATTGCGACCATCGTGACGACGACGGCAATGGCGAACCTGCCCCAGGGGACGAAGCAAGTGGTTCGCGTCTATCCGACGTCCGAGGATTTCGTGGCACCGATGGCCAAGGCGATGGCCGCCAAGTTCGACCGTGTTGCCGTCCTCTATATCAACGACGACTTCGGCGACAGCAATCAGCGAATCTTCTCCTCGATGGTGACGGCCGCTGGCAAGCAAGTCGTCACGTCTGAGCCGTTCGAACCGACCGAGAAGGACTTCCGGGCATTATTGGCGAAGGTCTTGGCTTCTCCACCCCAAGCGGTATTCGTCACCGGCTACGGCCCCGCTTACATCTCAGTCATCCGCCAAATCCGTGAACTCAACCGTGACCTTCCCCTCTATACGGAGATCGGCTTTGCCAATCCCGCTGTACTCGACGCGATCGGTAGCGATGCCGAGGGTATCAACTTCGATGGAACTGACCTGGAGACCTCTGATCCGCAGACTGCTCCGGCCAAGAGCTTCCGTGACCGCTACCGGCAACGCTTCGGCAAGGACCCGTACCAGGTCGCCGGCTTCGCTCGCGATTCGATCCTGCTCCTAGCCGAAGCCGCCATGCGCGATGGCCGATTCCAGAAGCCTTCCAAGGCCGCAATTACAGCGCTTTCGCCATTCGATGGGGTTATGGGCACGATTCAACTCGACAAGGAAGGGGAGAGCCGGGTCCGGCTGGACTTGATGCAGAGGGTGAACGGACGTAACATGCGTGTTCCGGAGGCCGGTTCCACGAACTGAAGCCCGTCATGTTTGACAGGCGTTAAGCATGAACCCGCAATTCGACATAATGGTCACGACGGTGTGTAACGCACGTTGCCCCTTCTGCGTCCAGGAGGCGACCTTCAAGCCTACCCAGGCGGCCGAGGAGGCGTTCCTCACTGCCCTCAGGACGCACTTCGCCGAGTTCCGGCGCCAGGGTGGCCGCCGCGTCGTGATCACCGGCGGCGAGCCCCTGCTGTTCCCGCAGACCGTGCTGCGCGTCCTCGGAATTCTGGCCGAGTTCCGCGACCTCGAGGTCAAGGCCGTCTACACGCACGGACGACACCTCTTGCGCCGATTGTCGGCAGACGGCCGGACGGTAGCAGAGGCCCTTCGAGATGCGGGGCTGGGCTGCGTCAATCTTTCGGTGCATCACTTCGACAACGACGTTAACTGCCGGATCATGCGGCTCCCGGTGGAGCCGACCGTCGAGCGCATGGCCGCGCAGCTGCGCAAGATCGGCCTGCCGTTCCGCTTGGACCTCACGCTCCAGAAGGACGGTGTTGCTTCCCTGGATGACCTTCTGCGGTACGTGGAGTGGGGGTTCTCACTGGGAGCCAAAGACATCTACGTGCGCGAGCTGTTCGACATCCGTCTTACCCAGGAGCGCACGGATACCGACCGCCATGCCGTTGAGTACTGCCACAAACACCGCGTCCCCGTGCTGCCGTTTGTGCAGGCACTCAAGCACGCCCGCGATTTCCGCTTGATTGACGAGACGCGAGAGTCCATGCGCGACAAGACGGAGTGGGTGTTCGGCTACCTGCCGGCGAAGCGCCAGGTGTTTCTCTCCAGCCTGGTGATTGGCACGGAGTGTCCGGACGGGCTCCCATACCTGGTGCTCATGCCAGATGGACACCTGTATCGAGGATGGCTTGGCACGGAGGATCGGGTTGCCAACGTCCCCAGCGATGATCAACGCAGCGCCGCTACACCAGCGAGATCCGAAACCCCGAGCGGTATAACCGCTTCTCTTCCAGTGACAGAGCGTGGTTGCGCGACCGAGGGCTAAAGTACGATGGCCGCACCCTTGCCAGATTGGCGCTTTGTCTGCACAGACCTGTGGACTCGTGCGGCCAGGTTTAGCCACGCCGTTGGCGCATCCGATGGCGGCACCCCGCGATCAGACAAGTCGGGCTTCTTCTTCTTCTCTGATCTAGATCCGATCGAGGAAGCCGGACCGCACGCTGAGGCGTGGTGGTGGATCTATCTGCCCCTGCTCCGACATCTGCTGAATGGCCCGCAAAGCACAGCATACGTGATCGGTTTGGGGCACCATCTGCGCGGCGCGCCCGATGCGGAGCCAAAGCGCGACTGGATACACTTCCTTCCAGCCGACTTTGAGCGCCCTGAAAACCGCGACGCCCTTAGCCACCTGCTCTTGATGGTCTCATACAACGCCAGTCTTAAGATGACCTCAGACGGAAAGGTCCCGCTCCTCCTTAGTACACGGTTGCTGGAGCATTTCAACACGCCGACATACATGCGCGACGGGGAGATACCCACGCTCACTCCGCTTGTTCTTGATCTTGATGCCCAGGCCGGCAACGCAGCAGCACTCGCGTCCTCGTCTGATACGGGCGCGCATTCTGACCTCACCCCGTTGGCGTCCTGTACCAGTCCCGCTCGCTATTCATCCATTCTGGCTAGTTGGGCGCCGCTCCGCACCAGGATCGCACAGATCGACCCCACGAACCTCTACCGCAAACAGCTGACCGCTCAGGCGCGGGATATTTGTGGTCCTCTCGTGGATGCGGCAGTCCAATCAAGGAGCTTTGACCCCGCGACGCCGCATCTCCCATGCCTGTCGCCAGATCAGATACCTGCCTATTTCCGCCGGGCCTACCGACATGCGATAGACGAGCGGCGCGACACACTGTGTCGAGATGCTGACATCGGCTCCATGCTATTGGGGCCTGAGATGGACCGTTCTGAGCTCGGCTATTGGTTCTCGCGTTGGATCAAGCGCGACGTTGATCCCGATCTTGGGGAGCCATCGGCGGCGTTGTTGAACTACAGCTTGTGGTTGAGCGACCTCACTGCGAAAGGGGCCGAGGACTTCGGGCGGCTTGTTACCCTCCTGTCCTGGTTGCCGTCGCGGCGCGCCCGCCAGCGATGGACGTCAATGGTCGTCTACCTGCGGCCGTCATCTAATTATCCCATTCCTCAGTTGGTTCCTGACATCGTGTCGTCCTTTGCTGGAGCGAGTGGTTTCACGTCGGCGGAGATCGCTGCGGACAGTGAAAAGGAGGGCCGCCGTGAACGCGACCGGTTCGAGGAGTATCTTGCGTGCCAATCCGAACAATCGTTACTAGTTCGGCGCGGCAGCATGTGGGGTGTTGCATTTGGTGGTCAATGGTTTGTGGTGCCTGGGTGGTTTGGCTGGCACTATCTCGCAGAGCTGTTGAAGCGCGCGGAAGACAGATCCGATGATGATGGTGACGTATCCGCGTATGAAGTGGCATGCGCGAGGACCTCACTCATCAAGATGCCCGAGCGGAAGAAGCGGCGGGGGAAGCCGAAGTCGCCGTCCCTGACCAATGTGGAAGATGACGATTTCACGTATTTCATGAGAGAGGTCAGCGACATCATTGGGGAAGAATACTCGGAAGCTGTGCGAGACGATGACTTCAACCAGATTGTACGCCGCTGCGTGTTTGATGATTCTGAGAAAGGCCGTGTCCGTTGGCTCAAGATTATTGGGGCAGCGGCCAATCTTCGAGAGGTACGTACTGAGACACAGAGGTCCAACGGCTCGAATACGAAGAGCGACGCTCCGTCTGACGCCAGCTCCCGGGCAAAGTATTCCGCACTGCAGGAGCGCCTTCTCACAGACACGTCGTTGGATAAGGCGCTGGCGATATGCGATCAGGTTTGTATGCAAGCCGGCCTTCACTCGAGCCGCGACATCGAGTCTAGGGTTGCGGCTCTGCACCGTGACCATGTGGATCGTCCCGCTTCGGAACTGCGCGATGCGATGGTCCAGTTGCTCTTCCAATGTCGGGACTGCGTGGAGACGCACGATGCCAAGGTCAGGCAGGCGACTCGGGGCAGGCCTCCAACACCTGCCGAGGTCAGCGACGGCAAGGCGGTTATCGCGGCCATAAAGCGATGTGTGGCGTTCTTGGCCGATTCGACTAAGCCAGTATCGGCGTCGCGGCTAGGTCGAAAAGCAACCATCGAGCCATTCAATGAGCGCACGCGAGGGGCCGCTGCCGAGTTGGCTCGACATCTGCGCATACCCAAGAAGGGCATGAAAGAGGAGGAGAAGGCGCAACTGCACCTGTGTCTGGAGATAGATAACTGCCGTTACAGCGGCGGTCTTCTCAAGGCCGATGAAAAGGAATTCGTGTAGTTGGGACTGCAGAGGAAGTGACGGCGAGCCCACGCAGCTGCCGAGCCGACATGGCGAAGGGAGGTGCTACGATGCCGCGATTGTTAACGATTGACGTGCTCGATGAGACGGAGCGGCAATTGCTCGGGGGCCAAGTCCGTCGGCTGCAGGAGTTGGAGCACATGCGTGACGTGGTTGTGGCGAGGACCGCATCGCTAGGCGCGTGGCTTGCACGTTACAGCGCTAGAGAGGCATGTCGAGGGCAGGCCTCAATCGTTCGGCAGCTTGTGGACGAACTGGCAGCGGTTCACGGCTGCGAGGGATGGGACGCGCAATCGCTGTCTGTGCCAGAAGCATGCCCTGAGCCGTGGTGGTACGTGTTCCGGGCACTTGCGCGATCAGGTTATCGTATGTAATCGACAGCCCAGTGCTGAGCGTATGCCCGGAAAGGAATGCGACTATGAGCCCCACGATCTTCATCCTTCCAGGTCTGAGCAGCCCTGCCGCAGAATACTACCACGATGGCTATCGGGCGGTGTCCGATGAGGCGAGGCGCCGAGGATTCGAGCCTGAGTTGATCCATTACCCGGGCCAGCAAAAGCCGGACGGGCGCCTGGATGGCGTCTTGAGCTTAAGGGCTTCGGTAGTGGACGGGTGCGCGAGAATTGAGGCCGCTCTTGCCTCAGGTGTGAAGACGTACCGCCTCATTGGGTTCTCGTTTGGCTGTTTCGTCGCATTGCGGATCGCACAGCAACTTCAAGACCGACCTCCAGAGCTTGTTACCCTCTGGGGGCCGCTTCCTTTCTGGAAATGCTGGGACAACTACTGCGGCGACCGGACGGATCGCCATACAGGCTCGGGCACGCGCATCCTGATGCCGTTGGAGGCGTTCTTTGGTGAACTCGTCCCCATCGAGCTCCTGATTGGCACGATGGGAGCCCCCTTGCATGTGTGCCTCGGTGAAAAGGATGAGTATGCGCCGCCAGCATTCCTTGAGTACCTGAAGCACGGGTGTGGGGTTGGTGCCAAGAGGGAACGGCACTTCACACTAGGCGAAGGCTGCACCCATACAATGATGCCCTCGAACGAGGGGTGGGCGAAGTATGCCGAGGCGTTGTTCTGGTGTGCCTGAGCGCAGAGTGCCCGCGCGTGGCGACCACACCGACCACGGTCCCGGCTGTGGGCCGGCGCGCAGGTGCTCAGGCCACACGCCACAGCGTGACGATGGGCAGACGCCTGACCCCGCCCTCTTGCGCGACTGCGAGTTCGGAAGGGGCGCCGAGACGGCCTTTGATGAACGTCTGCAGCTTATATAGCGCACGGTGGGTCCCGTGGCCCGCGTGGCCGCGGCTGGGGGCGCGGGGCGCCAATGAGGCGATCCTCTGACAGTGCCAATGCTCGCCACGACCATTAAGACGGTTGCCGTTGGGGAGCCAAAATCCTAAGTGCGAACTATCGCACCGACCAGTTAACGGAGAACCCCAAGGGCGAGAGTCCTTGGGGCTCTTGCTATAACCTTATGTCCACAAAGG
>Ga0315284_10002749_pt1 | contig 25098 bp, 39 predicted proteins | sample YL17G09_16_MG_FD_203696 | JGI IMG/M metagenome (GOLD analysis project Ga0315284, IMG submission 203696) | Sediment microbial communities from Yellowstone Lake, YNP, Wyoming, USA - YL17G09_16 | ecosystem: Environmental > Aquatic > Freshwater > Lake > Sediment | place: USA: Wyoming | collected...
CAAAGGAGGCTTTGCAGCATATCTCCGATGAGTTGGTAAAATCCCATGATGCGTTAAACATGAAGGTCAAAGGTGACCTTAAATACGCCAAAGAGACGCTAAAGCACACCCCTACGGGCAGCATGGCTAATAAAGGGATTAAAAAGTAATGCTTACCACAACCGAAGGAAAAGAGAGTCCTGACTCAAAGATCCCCCGCCAGTCCATTGAGGGTAAGGACCGGATACCAAATGCTGCTGTATTTCTTAAAAGAACTGCGCTAGAATTTCTACAGATACTGTTTAGCCAAAGGGCCGAAGGATCGTTTCATTACGATCAGGATGACACAAAATCAGATATCCTCATCAGTGATATTCACGCTGTAGACATTATGACTGTAGGACACCGTCCGGCAATTATCGCCGTTCGTGGCCCGTTGTCATGGTCTGGGCCGGGACTTGGCTCCGTCGAGTCCAGGAATATGCGAACTGGGGATTATATCTTCAACGATCTGCTCACAGGATCAGTGGCTTTGTCATGCATTAGCCGAGAAGGTATCGAGGCTGAGAATATTGGACATTTGGTTTTCAATTCGTTCAAGTTCTTTAGACCCGTCCTTCAAAAGTACGGATTCTTCCAAATAAAAAGCCTTAGCATCGGAGCAGAAATGTTGGTTGAACAAGAGGGGGCCGACGATAAAACCTATATCGTGCCCATTCAGGTTTCAGCCCTCATCCAAGATCGTTGGCTCATGGAGGATACAGCGGCACGGCAGCTACGACAGATTATTGTGAAGTATCTGTTTAATGTTTAAGGCTTAAATCTAAGGAGTTTTTATGGCTTATCGTAAACCTGGTGTTACTGTAACACAAGAATTTGCAGCCGCAGCGCCTGCTCTGGCCGCCTTCAATCTTCCTTGTGTAACCGTTGGCCCATCTTTCCAGTTACTTGATGAAGAAGACCTGGGACTCTATGAAGCGACAGAAACGTTGTTTCCATATACAAGCCTTCTTGGCGGTGCGGTTGTTGATCTTGCGGAACTAGATCTCGCAGAACCCTACCCGGCCATCTTCAAACCCATCACCGCCTCCTTAACAGGGACAGTGGTAGAAGTCCTTGCAGAACAAAACACTGGCGCCGTAGACGGAACGGCCTTTACCGATCCCACCGCGACACAATTTGCCGACGTGGTGGCTGGCGACTACGTCCATGTTATCGAAGAGCTTGGCCTTACCATCGTTCCTGCACAGACAAACGGCATATCCAAGATGGGAGCCGGCCTTACCAACAGACTCGAGTCCTTTGGAGCAAACGAGTTCGCAACCGTTAAGGTTGGCGATACCGTTGCAGTCACGGGCCTCGCCCCGTCAATAGCTGGGACTTTCTTGGTTACCGCCAAGGTTGGCGATAACATCGTGCTCCTCGACGGGGCCATCAACGATGGTTCTGCAGACTCTGTGGCCGTCAACTACTCGATTACCGGTAACCGCGGTACAGTCAATGCGGGCAACTACAAAGTCAAAACCAAGACCGATGCTAACACATTGGTTCTGGAAAGCTCGATGACTGATCCGGTAGAAGCGCCTCTTACCTATACCATTCAGCGAAAAGTTGGCACTGCAGTTCTTTCCCGAGTGGCCACAATCTCTGAAAACGGCTTTGTTGCATCCGAAGACGGCCTCACCCTTCCGGCGGTTCTGACGGTAGGCGGGCTGGAAGTCGTTTCTGGTGAGCTCATAGCCTCGTATCGCGCCCTACGGAGCGATCTGGCTTCCGAAATCAGGACGTACGTTGATGTTGCTTCCTTGAATGCAGTATTCGGCGTTGGTCAGCTAACTCCTCCAAACGAGTTGGCATTCGGCCTTACCATCATGCTCCAGAACACAGTCACCCCGATCAACGGCCTGGCGCTTGACGCCAACGGCGTTGATAATGAAGTGCTTGCGTATACCGCAGCGCTTGACGTTCTGAAGCGCTATGACATGTATGCTATCGGCGTTCTTTCGCAGAGCCCGGTTGTTCATACCATGTACAAAAACCATGTTGAGCAGATGTCGCTGCCCAACCGGAAACTCGAACGAGTTGTGATCTTCAATTCGGCGCTTCCTACCCTGATGGTTCTGCAGGATGAGATGACAACGGTCACTACCATACCTGGCTCCCGTTCGGTTGTCGGCATGCAGGTTAACGGCTCTGGCGGTTCTGGTTTCCCCAAAAAACTCATCACCACCGGCGGTAAGTTTGCTGGAGTTAAAGCGGGTGATAGCTTGGTTGTTGTCGCCGGAACAGTCGTAACCCCAGGTACCTACATTGTAGAATCCGTACCTGATACCAACACGCTAAACACTCTGGCATCGGGCCTGGCTTGGATTTCTGGGGCGGCTGTAACAGACATCCAGTTCTACGTCTATCGCCTGGATGGCCTGGCTGCTGACGGTCTGAGCTTCTATGACCGCAATGCAACCTTCCTGTCGTTGAACGTAGCCTCTGGCCACAAACTGTCTATCATGAACACGGCGTTCGCAAGTCGTTACACAATCGCAACGGTTGTGAGCGAGAAAGAAGTGACCCTTCTTCCCGCAGTTCTGGGAGTAACCTCTCTGGTAACTGGCGTTCAGTACCAGGTCGATCGCGACTTGAGCAGGGTGGAGCAGTCAGATGCAGTCAAGGGCTACAGCGAGAGCTTCTCGTCACGCCGATGTGTCCATTTGTGGCCAGATGTTCTGGAAGTGCCTATCGGCCAGCAGATTTACGCAGTACCAGGTTATTTCGGGGTATGCTCGATAAACGCATTAACCACCGGACTACCAACACAGCAGGGCTTCACCAACCTGGCGGTTTCTGGATTCCTGGGACTCAACCACAGCAGCCGCTACTTTACCGAAGAGCAGCTGGACAACATCGCGGACGGCGGGACTATGCTCCTGGCACAGGATGGCCCACAGCAGCCACTGTATATCCGTCACCAGCTGACGACGGACCGCTCGTCGATCAAGTTCCAAGAATATAGCGTCACCAAAAACGTCGACTATATTGCCAAGTTCTGGAGAATCACCTATGGCAAGTTCATCGGCCAGTACAACATCATCGACACCACGCTGGATGCTCTGAAGCTGACAGCAAACTCCGGACTGAAGTTCCTGAAAGACAGTAAGGTACCTAAGTTTGGTGGGGTTATCCGCTCAGGAGAGCTGAAGTCGGTGACTGAAAGCACGACGGCTATTGACACTGTTGAGATCGTGATTTCTCACAATATTCCAATACCGTTGAACAACATCGACATAACCATTCAAGTGTAAGGGGTGATTTATGGCAACAAAAAATCCGACGACGGTAAGTGGATGGGATTTCCACAAGTATCGTGTCCAGCAAGATGTTACGGGTGGGCAGTTCATTAATGCCGAATCGACTCTTGTGGTGGCCGGCCCTCCGGACATAATAGGTACCGCCGCGCACGCTGCTGGAGATTGGGCCTATCCTGTAGGCCTTCTGGAAACCTTCGGACTGCAGCAGAGCCGTCAGCTTCAGAGAATCTTTGAGATTGGCTCCTCCAGGTCGTATTTCGTACCGGGAAGGACCATCGGAAGCATCACTCTGGGAAGGACGTTCTACTACGGCCCGAGTCTTTTGAAGGTCCTATACGCGTACTACGCCTCTGCGGCTGCTGGAGATACAACAGCAACTTCACTGATGGGAGTCGCAGCAGGTACTATGAAGAGTGCCTACGGCGTTGCAGATTCTCTGTTCCGTACCCCTGGTTACGATATGTTGAGTTCTGCGGCGGGTACGTCAGTGGAAAACAGTCTTTACATCGATCTCGCCTCTGACCTGTTTGCGCAGCCTACAGGCATGGGTGTGGTCTTCAAAGACGCGCAGACAGACACCGTCGGCGGTATGTACTTTAATGAGTGCTACGTCCAGGGGCATCAGATGACAGTATCCTCCGGATCGGTTCTGATCATGGAAGGCGCCTCGATTCAGTACGACCTTCTGGTTCCTGTGAAGTTTGCCAAGGGCACAGGGGCACAGGCGACTCTAGGCTAAGGAGGATTTATGACGAATCAGTTCTGGCTCGGATTTGAGAAACGGGCCGCAGTAAAAATTCCCAAAGTTACGGGCTTAGGGAAGATGTGGGAGGGAGCCAAGGAAGTTGGTCAAGGTGCCCAGAAATGGGTAGCGGCCAACCCCAAAAAGAGCCTTGCAGGGGCGGCAGCGGGAGGGGCACTCGGTTACCATGCTCTCCAGTCATCGCCCCAGCAAAATAGCTTCCAAAACGTCCGTATGTGATCTCACTAAACCGTCTTTTCTTAGCCGAGGAGACGGTTTAGTGTTTTTCCCGTCGCAAAAATGCCATAATATAAGAATAAGCATCTGATGGGGAATCGTATGGACTTCTTTTGGGCTGGATTTTACAAGAAAGCAGCGTCTTCATTGGACACAAAGGATTGTTGTGTCCCAAAATTGGACACAAATCCTATCGATGAGTGGCAGCACGAATCGGAAGAGGCAGACAAAGCCAGCCATAAAGGCAATGGGGGCGCTAAAGTCGATCCCGTCACTATAGCACAGAGTTTCACACCAGACACCTATTGGAGAAGTTGGCCATGATCAACAGTCAATACTTTTGGGATGGTTTCGAGAAGCGCGCTGGCGGTATAGCACGCCGTGCATTGCAAGTCACAAACATAGCCAGGAGAAGATCCGCCAACGTAGCCAGGGAGTTGGTAGAAGCAGGCCCTGCATACAAACAGTCCGTCAATACGGCATCTAAGGCCGTTAGGCCGGGTGTTACCCGGGGCGGCGCACCGCTTGAGACCCTCTCGGATCCTCCGAACCGAGCCGCACGGCGAGCTGCGCGGCAAGAGGCACAAGCCTCTCAAAATCGTATAAACCGATTTAAGAAAGACGTCGCAACCTCGAGGAGTCCAACTCCGGTAGCCCCCGCGCCGGCGGCCCCCGCGCCTGGAGCGCCGACACCAGAGGTGCCCGGAGCGAAGCCGCCCAATAAGACCTGGGAAGATACAAAGGCGTTCATGGGCAAGCACCCGATAGGTACTGCCGTAGGATTAGGAGGGGCGACTTTTGCGGCCGGCTCAGCACTCAGCGCCGCATCACAGCCACGTCCACAGCAATATCCGGGGTATTAAATGAAACGAGTCGCGGCCATTGCCATCATGCATGACCACCATATCCTCATGGGCAAGCGCCGGGATAACGGGAAATGGACCAATCCAGGCGGGCACCTGAACGCCGGCGAAGATCCGGTAAAGGGCGCCGTACGTGAGGTCAAAGAAGAGGTGGGGTTGGATCTGGATCCGCATCTTCTAAAGCATCTTGAAAGCCGCATCGTGAAAAAACCCGATGGCAGCAAGATTGAGGTTCACGGGTACCGAGTAGATCTTCGGGAGAAGCCGGCTACTACCATCGTGCAGGACCCTGACGAAGAAGTTCAAAGGTGGCAGTGGGTTAAGACCGATAGCGACTTTGGTCATATCGAGGGCAACCTGCATGTTCCGCTTACTGACAACGTACTCCTGACACACATCTTAAAGGACAAACCTATGAGACGGCATACTCAACGCTTCTGGGATAGTGCAAAAAGGGTCGGCATTGAGGGTGCCCAACAGGTAGCCCAACACCACGACAAGATACGCGATAAGGTGAAAACCCTGCGGGAGAAGAAAGCAGAGATGGTCGAGGGCGGCAAGGCCGACAACAAACCCGATAGCGACTTCCCCCAAGCGCAGATCGCCAAGGGCAAGAAGGTAGAGCGCGAGCATACCAAGAACCCAGAGCTGGCTAAAGAAATTGCCAAAGATCACCTCACAGAGGATAAGAAATATTACGATCATCTAAAAGAGATGGAAGATAAATACGTGGAGAAGAAGGCTTTTTGGGAGGGGTTTTTTAGGTGACCAACTTCTGGGCAGGGTTTGAAAAGCGTGCAGACGCGGCTATGGCCTCTCGAAGAAGAGCTCTCGCACAGGTGCGTGATATTCTGGCGCCACACGGGGACTTTATTGTTGTCAGTGAGGGGGCGTCCGTAACAAAGACCACAAAGCCAGGCATCATCAGAGACCTCAGAGAGCGTCTTATGGCATATGAGAGATCTGTAGGACAAGACCCGAATCACGATTGGGCTAAGGAAAAAATATCTTATTAGCCGAGGAGCTAACATGAATAATTTTTGGATTGGATTCGAAAAGAAGGCCATTGCCCTCAGGCCCGAACACAACGAGGCGTTCCGAAGCGGAGCTAAAAAGCTTCTGGGCAGAGCTAAAGATTATCTGAAGAATCTTAAAGCGCCCACAATTAAACACACCCACGACGTCCATATCCCCAAGGCTACCGAAGAGGCCCTAGGAAGAGTAGCCAGCAAGGGTACAGCGGACATCCAAAAGGCCGTGAAAGAGATCGAGGATCTTAAGAAGATGAAGCCCAAAGATCTTCTTCTCCCCTTGGCGGCTGGAGGACTGGCGGTGGGGTCCAGTGTTTATCTGGGTCAGAGCCTTGGAAGAAAGTTGTCCAAGAGCGCTCCCGGTGTATTTACGCCTGAAGATCAGAACAAAAAGGTCTGATATGAAGCACAAAGCAATCTTTTTGGATTTAGATGGGACCGTCCGCAAGACCAAAAGTGGAAAGGTCTGTCCCAATCACCCAGAGGATCAGGAGATAATGCCTGGTCGCTACGACAAGATTTGGGACTACAAAAAGAAGGGCTACAAGATCGTTGCTGTCACCAACCAGGGCGGAGTTGGGCTTGGCTACATGACGGAAGCAAAGTGCAAAGACATCCTAAAGGATCTCGACGACAAGTTAGGTAATCCCTTCGACCACATGCTCTATGCGAAGGCCGCTCCGCACGAGAACCATCCCTGGACAAAACCTAATCCTGGGATGTTCCACTCTGCAGCGCAAGATCACAACATCGATCTTAAAAAGAGCATCATGGTAGGTGACCGCGATACCGACAAAGAGGCCGCTAAAAGGGCGGGAGTCAAATTTAAGTGGGCACATGAGTTCTTTTGATGGGGGCTGTAGTGACTGGTAATTTTTGGATAGGCTTCGAGAAAGCCGCAAAAGAAGAGGAAAAGAAAGACCCCCTATCTGCTAAATCAGTGGGCCTGCTTACCGGCGGTGCCGTCACCGGAGGTTTGGCCATTAGAGAGGCGAGACATAATATTCTTAAGGATATAAAAGAAGAGGCTAGGATTCCACGAAGTAAAAACATCCGTGAGTTTGTAAAAAAGTTACTCCCTGGAGATATAATCTTTAGTCGAGTCGCTTTGAAAGACCATCCTAATATTTTGAAGATAATTCCAGCCAAATGGATAGAAACCGTACAGCTTCTTCACGGCAGTAAATTTAATCATTCGATGCTACATACAGGAGGGGGGCACATAATAGAGTCCCCAGGCCCGGATAAGAACGTTAAGAGCACTACCATAGCTAAAGAAAAGAAACTCACAGAGTTTAAGGCCTATCGCAACACTAAATTTACCAAAGAAGAGATCGCTGACGGCCTGGCGTTTGCCAGAAAAGCCAAGGGGACGCCCTACAAGTCCAGCCCAAAACTTGTCGAATACTTTGGTGAAAAAGTTCTAGGTGTAGGAAGGAGCTCCGTTACCGCAGCCAAGAATATAGGGCCAGAGGGAGATATCGTCTGTACTTCTCTGATTACCGGGGCCTTTCCAAAAAGATTTAAAAAAGAATATATGGGCTTTAACGAGATTCGGGATGCTCCGGGCATGAAGCTAGTCGCTCGGTTTGGTAGAGAGAAACCGACAGTGCTTCGTGAAAAAATAATACTTCGCGGGTTATCGCCCACACTTCACAACCTCAAGTGGGGGGTGGGAGCGGGTCTTGGGGCGGCGGCACTCTACAAGGGTATAGAAGCCATTCGAGAAAAGAATAACAAGTAGGAGCGTATATGTTCTGGGAAGGGTTTCAAAAACGAGCATATGATTATGGTAATACGCATGGCCCGCAGCATGAAAACCCGCTGCCTCAGTCCCCCGATGCCCCCCAGAAACCAGCTTGGAAACATCCACTCATGGCTGCGGGTGGCGCATTGGCTGCTGGTGCAGGGATGTACGCAGCGCTCAGAAAGCCATGGATGAAGACTCAAACGCTACATCGTTTTGTAGAGAGGACTAGTAAGAAAAAACCTGGATTATTTAGAAGGATTTTGGATCGAGCTTCTCAGGGGGCAGACGAGGTTCATTACATTCACCCTAAAGCTACACCACCTGCCAGGCCTAAAAAACTAAAAGGCATCACGGCAGGAACCTCTGAAGAGATGAAGTTCTTCAAGGGAGACCGCACCATAGGCGATATCAAACACCCGTCTCTCAAGAAGATCGTGGACGACAAAGGGCATGAAGCCAAGTTCATCAAGAAGTATGCCCCAGAATATGCCATTGAGACCCATGTTTTGGATGATGCCAAGCACAGAGGTGTCGAAGGCCTCAAGAAACTCCATGCTAAATTTCCAGGCCGCAACTACTTCATTAAAGCCCGATCCGGGTACTCGAGTGGAGTAGGTGGGGGGTCATTCATCAACTCGAAAGACATGCATAAATTTCTTTCTACGGGCAAGATCTCCAAACAAAAGCGTTCTTCTATGGACGCGCTTTTGAAAACCCCATCTGATTTTGTTTTGCAGCCAGATATCCATATCCAAAAAAGTCCAATTACCGGAGCATCCAGTGAGTTTAGAGTTCATAGCTTGGGTGATGAGGTAGTGAGGGGTACCGGGGGCACCAGGTCGGTCAACATCGAAGATTCCTTCAAGGTAAGAAGCGCCGAGAAACATCTTCAAAACTTCTTGGACAAGTTGCCTAAAAAGCTAAAAGAAAAGAACATGATGTTATCTGCTGACGTAGCTCTTACGCCAGAAGGCTATAAGATCATCGAACTCAATCCTGGTGGGCTTGAAAGCGGGCTGCTGGAACCAAACTATCTATGGGGCAAGTACCATGAGCCAATGAGCGCCATCTGGGCTGCCAGAGGCAACCAGAAGCTCTACCGACATATCCAGGGTCGTTCGCATCCAGTGTCAGCAGCAGCTGGGGCGGCTGCTACTGTTGGAGGCGCTTACGGAGCCGGCCGATATTTGCAACACAAACTCGATCAGTAACCCTCCGGCAATAAATGGTATTCTTTATTGTCTCTGTCACAAACTGAAGTTTTTGCTTGAGGACTCCCTCAGGCAGTTTGTCTATTTCATCTGCGCAGAGTACAGCAAACGCGAAACATTCTGCGAAGTCTTCCTCAGGATGTTCGGCAGCATACTTGGTAAGGTAGCTCGTACCTTTGCGATGAAATATACTCAGAATCTGACCCCACGTTCCTCTGTAGGGCTGGTCGAAATTTCCAAACAGTTTCCGTGCACGTTTATTAACGTACAGGTTTTCCCGATTAATAAACGCATGCCCCAGCTCGTGCGCCAAAAGCCATCCCTTAATCCTAGGCCGTCCCCACAAGATCTCAAGCGGAAGGGTTACCGCAGTAATATTCCAGTAATTAAGCACTATGTGGTTGTCTTCAGCGTAGTGCCCGCTGCTCTCCCATTTAGAAATCTCGATTGTTACCTTGCAATGCCGCACAATTTTTTGCAGTTTCCACAAAGTTTTCTTAAGCATAATCCCCTCCTTCGATAGGTAATATTATCCTCTAACATTACCCTTATACCAAGAAAGGGGTCATTATTACGGGGTGACTGGGTGTGTTGTCGGGAATGTCTCGATATAGTCTAAGAGCCATTGGGGAGGCATCTCTGGGCGCCATTGCTTGCCTAAAAGCCAACTGAGAGTCTTTTCGGCGGGTCTGGCGACAGATACTTCGGCGCCCTCTAGGCAGATGGATCTTATCTTGGCAAATACCTCTTCCTCACCACGGCGATTTTTAGATCGGCACAGTTTTGGAGATCTGCCACTCCACACCGATTCCTCGCACCGGTTATCAAGGTGGTCACACCAAGACCCCTTAATGTGCGACTGCATCCCAACATTGTATCCAAAGCTGGCTACTGGCTTTCCATAAACCAGAGCCTCCGTCAGTACCGTAGAGGTGATCCCGGCGACTACAGTGGCTTGGGCGCAAAGATCCAGAGAAGACAGCGGCCCTGTATACAGTGTCACATTTGGCGGGCGGCTTTTGTTGGGGGCGACTGGATGGTTTTTCACGATGATCGGAACGTCCGGAATGTAGTGCCGCAAGGCTCCTATAAAGGAGTCGCACGTCTTGAACAGGGGGGATGAGATAGTGATAGAAGTATCTTCATCGAGCTGCGCCGGCACAAAGATAAACTTCTCAGGAAGAGTGAGGTCCGTGAGACTCGGTTTATAGATCTGCCTAAGATGTTCAATTCCATTGTGATCTGTGGGGGTGACCTCAGGAATGCCCATGATGAATTTAGAATGCGCCGCCAGGTCGTCGGCCATATAGAGGTGATCTTTTTGGGGGAGCCAACCGCGTTCCATATGGAGCATAGGATACCGTTTTTTTAGCCATTTCATGGCCGCATATGTCCAGGGCGCGTAACCATTCCACATGATGATAAGGTCTGGATTAAAATCGTAAAGTTCCTTTAAATCGAGCCAGGACCAAGGCCCATACGTTATGTTAAATCCTTGGAGGTAACTTTGGTCGGCAGAAGGCGAGAGCTCATGGGTGGCGAATATTCTTATATCGTGCTTGACCATCAGATTTCTTAGCAAAGTTTCCGCATAGTTAGTGAACCCTGGAGAAAATGGCATATAAGCAATCTTCATTACCTGCCCCCATGTTACTTCTGTTTATCTTTATTATATCATCTGCGTAGTGGAGACACCAGGGCAGGCAGAATTAGATAAGCGCACGTCTGGAAATAGCCCCCAATAATATTTATAGCAATTCTTAAAAATTCATCCTAGAATACTCTCGTTAACAGCAAGGTGTACAAGACGGAGGCTTATATGGTTTTTACAGATTCAGAACTAGACGCATTGATTGAAAAGAAAGTAGATAAAATCCTTTTCAATTCAGGAACGAAGACAGTATTTTTCCTGGATACAGAGGCCATGATAAAGAAGAAAATTGATACGGATCCAGCGCTAAAAAAGCAGCTCTTGAGGCAGGTATTGCAGTCGGACGAGTAACCCTGTCCATCTGCAAACTAGCAGATGTACTGCTAAGATTTAAAAATCTGGAGGATTCATACGTTTCTTCTGTTCAAAAAGTCTGGGCACGAAGAAACTTCTAAACCACGGATGAAACAGGAATTTACCATGCCTACGAAAAGATTACCGTTTTCTCAGTATATCGGAGAAGAAGAGGCAGCAGCGCTCTTCGGCGACGAGTCAACACCGCACGTTGGCCCCGGGGCAGAACAAGTGGATAACATCCATGAGGTCATCACACTTCCCGAAGGCGAATTAATCGGTCTTGATATCCACGTCTCGCGCTTGAAAAAAGCTACCGAACCAAAGGTTCCAGACCCCGAACTCCCAGAAGAGCCTGTGGTAATTCCTATTCCCGATTCTGATCTCAATCCGGTGCCTTTGCCTCCGGATCCGGAGCCGCTGCCTGAGCCCGTCCCTTTGCCGCCAGATCCGGAGCCGCTGCCACAGCCGCCAAAACCAAAGCCACCGGTACCCTGGCCAATGCCGATACCGCCCAATAAGCCATTCCCACCCAACGTACCTTGGCCGATGCCATGGCCCAAGCCTAAGCCTCGCCCGACACCAGCACCTGTGCCAGCTACAGAACCTGCCCCAGCTCCCTCTCCAGAGCCAGCTCCGGCAGAAGAACAGGTGCCAGAAGATAGCGCGGCGCCCTCGTGCGCGGAATGTATCGAAGGTATGGCGGCAGCCGTACAAAAGATGTCGGACGAGATTATGACCAAAGTCACCGAACTAGAGGAGATGGTGAAACAGAGAAGTGAAGAGATCAAAAAAGATACCAAGTGTGCCTTCGAGGAGGCTATGTCACATGCGGACAAAATTCGTGAAAGCGCAATAGAGCACGCTCGCAAGGTAAAACAAGTAATGTATGAAGCGGAGATGAAAGACCTTGACCTTCAGCGACGTCATATTGAGATTCTAGACGAAGCTGAGGACAAGGCACTAGAAAGGGCGTCTAAATTCCAAAAAATCTTCGGGGGCCAACTATAGCTGGGGCTTTAATCTCAGCTATAGTTACTTCTTAATGAGATCAAAGATCTGATACATCATCGCTTGCATACTGGCAACCGTAGATCCGAGCTGATGAATCGAGGTGGTTACCGCCCCATTAATTTCTTGGCTCTGATTTGCCCACTGAAATCCCTGAGAGGTGGGGGAAATTCCGCTAGCAACCTCTTTGTAAGCGGTGGCTGATTCAATATCAGGCTCAACAACGTCTTTCATAAGACGAGAGTTAAGTATCCCATAATCCTTGTTCTGGGTGTTTTGACGCTCTACAGAGTTATCTGCCATCTGGGTGCGACAGCGATCAAACTCCATGGTGCTGTGTGTCAAACGCTGTGATGGCCAAGAGGCCCCCACCTTTAGATTTTCATTCGCGATCGCGTCTGTGAACTCTTGAAAAATTGGCATAAATCCTCCTAGAGGGGGTTAAGAAAACCCGACCCCCCGGTGTGTTAATCCCGTGAACCCATTACTTCTTAATGAGCCCAAAAATCTGATACATCATCGCCTGCATACTGGCAACCGTTGATTCAAGCTGATGAATCGAGGTGGTTACTGCAGCATTAATCTGCTGACTCTGATTTGCCCAATGGAACCCCTGAGAGGTTGGGGAAATTCCACTAGCAATCTCTTTGTAAGCGGAGGCTGATTCGATATCAGGCTCAACGACGTCTTTCATTAGGCGGGTATTGAGAATGTGATAACTGCGGTTCTGCTCGTTCTGACGTTCAACCGAGTTGTCTGCCATCTGGGTACGTACGCGGTCGAAATCCATCGTACTGTGTGTCAGACGTTGTGATGGCCAAGACGCGCACACTTTCAAATTCTCGTTGGCGACTGCATCTGTGAATTCTTGAAAAATTGGCATAAAAACCTCCTAAATGTGTGACTCTGCTATAACAGGCTAGCAAACAGTCTGCTAGCCTGCAAAGGAATTCTTAAGGCGTTGTGTTTTTAATGAGACCAAAAATTTGGTACATCATTGCCTGCATACTAGCTACCGATGATTCAAGCTGATGAATCGAGGTAGTTACTGCGCCGTTGATCTGCTGGTTCTGATTCGCCCAATGGAATCCCTGAGAGGTTGGGGAAATCCCTGTGGCGATCTCTTTGAACGCGCCCGCAGACTCGATATCAGGCTCAACGACGTCCTTCATAAGACGGGCGTTAAGGATATGATAACTACGGTTCTGCTCGTTCTGACGCTCAACAGCGTTGTCTGCCATCTGGGTACGTACACGATCTTGCTCAATTGTGCTATGAGTAAGACGTTGTGCGGGCCAAGATGCGTTGACTTTCAAGTTCTCATTCGCGACTACATCTGTGAATTCTTGGAAAATAGGCATAAAACCCCCTTTAACTAGGTTTACGTGAAAGGATCTATCCTAATAATATGGGTTTTACTATGGTTTGTCAAAATAGTGTACTTGGGATTTGTTTATTTTTATTAGCGACAACAAAAAGCGCACATGCCTTGTTAAATGCCCCATCCGCTATTTATGTGGAATAGTATAGACCATTATAAGATATTAAGGCATGCTATGATATTATACTCCAACCGAAAACCCCTGTGGACATATTTTTTAAAGAAGCTAATCGTTACTTACTCTTGGGTTTTGTCTTCTTCTTTCCTGGGGTCGCTTTTGTGGTAGAGGGCTTTCGGGCTTTCTTGGGGGGAACAACAAGTTTGGGTTTTTTCCTTTCCGGGCGTCCTGGAGGATTACCCGTTGTGCGGGATGCCGCCTTGCGCGCCTTTGCTATCCGCGACACCTTTTTAGACAGTATTCTAATTTCTCTATCAACACCAACGTTGTATTCCAATACCGTAGTAACCTGTGCAAGAATGCCTTCCAAGACAACCATAAGCGCGTCTCGAAGAGCGGTACCCCATGGTGGCACAGGATCTGATCGATTTTCTTTTAGAACCAGGGCTGGGTTAACCTCCTGCGCGGCACTTTGATATAGTTCCTCAGTCTCTTCGAACTCTGCGTCAAGTGTACCACTATCATCAGCCGAAACTTGTAGGGTTGGCTGCTCGTCTCTGACAAGATCACCAAAGGTTGCAGCTGAGGAGCTAACGGCGTCATCTTGTTGTTCACGGTAGTCATCGTCAACCGCATTGAAAATATTTTTGCTAGTCATACAGATCCTTCCTTACCATTCAACACCCCTACAGGAGCGCTACCAATTAAAGTCTCACTTATTGATAGCTAAAAAAATAGATAATTGTAAGATTTTTATTTTAGCGGAGCCACCGTATGGAATCTTCTGAGACAATCCTGTGGCTATTTCCATCGATTTTGACTCCATCAACAGACGCCAATAGATCATACCAACTGCGATACTTACGGCCCCAGCTTTGGTGTGTAATTAGAGGAAAAGTCTCTTCTACACTCCACTTACATTCGCCGAGCCTCTCAAACCTGATGTGGAGCAGTCGACCTCGTAACATCTCGATATGAATGGCCCCCGTAGGCATAATGGGGATACTGGTGTGGTCAAGAGCGACCATAGGTTCGTGGAAAAAAACGTTCTCCCCAGGAGGGATCGCCGCCTTGGCTGCGTTGATCACGACTTCCTGGGCAAGCCTTTCGGTGGCATAGAAGTATAGAGTTGTACACATGCTACTTCCCTCCATACTAATATTGGAATATCTAAATAAATTATAGCAGATTTGAGGGGGGAATTATATCAGACAAGTGGTTGTAATATTTCGAAAAGTTTGGCGTTTATCCGAGCAACATCCTCTTCGTGGAAACTCCACTCACCAGACACTCCTAAGGCTTTGAAGCTGATAGATTTAAGTTCCCAATCTCCCTGAGGTAACCAAATGCGGGCTTCGACATCAGGAAGGTTGTCGTGCATCGTCTTGGCGACCATATAAACTACTCGTTCTATTGATACTTTCCACGGTCGTTTGATACTTGCGTGTTCGATATGCCATACATAGTCATCATCGTGCCACCCATGAAATATTCTTACAAAACCAGATATTTGTTCCGAAAGCATCTTAGGAAAAAACACCCGGTCAGGCTCTCCAGAGACAACCTTCCGCAGCAAATTCCCTTCGTGAGGTCGTGTCTCATACTCGGCCCCGATTTTCTCAGTAAGTACATCTACGAAGGTCTCTACGTCCGCCTGAGAGGGCGAGAAAAGATTTTCCAGATCCTTGTAGGTTGCGGGTTGGTGCTCTGATTTTGAGGGTATTCTCTGGGTCATGGTTTATCCGATATAAGCGTGTGGACAGCAAACATGGTTCTCAGCATGTTATGGGTCTGTGTAAAATCAAACAAAAAAACGTATCGATTCATCTCGTTGGTGAAAAGATCGCAAGAAAAGTTCCCGGTTTCTGGTATCCCCGTTAGAGCTACTGCCGCCATTCTTCGTGTCTCTCCATTAGCTATGAGCCCCCAGCACCCACACCCCGCCAGTGCCATACTCTTCAGAGACGACAGCTGGGGAGCGGTTATGGGATGGTTCAGGAGTCTGCCTTTGGTCGGGGTCTTCTTTACAAACTTGGCTTCAACTGCGATTGTTCTTCCTTTGTAGATCATAATCCAATCTGGGAGTCCGATCCTGAATCTGTCCGACAGTTTGATCGCCTTGTACTCCTGTCCTAACATACGGATTTCTTTAGTGATGAAAGCGTTGAACTCTCCTTCAGTGTTCATAGCGCCCTCTCTAACGGTAAGGTCCAATCACGAATTTGACTGCCTGTGTTAAAAGACTCTACTGGTTCCATGGATACAAAAGATTCTGAGACCCCATATACTTTCACCAGGTCCCCCCTTTGCTTTTTAATCCCTACGACCTTAAGGATATCCCCGCCACCTTCCTCTAAAATTCTCATCTCATCCGCATCAAGACAAACAGCCCCTCTTTCAGAAAATATTGTGTTATATCTAGGTATTATAAATGCGATGTCCCCAGATTTCAGTTTTACAACCATTGTCTTCTGGTTGAATTTAAACCAATCCCACCCATATTCTTCTATGAGCTTCAGAAGTGTATCGACCTCTATCCCATCATAGCCCCACAGAAGCTGCTCTACCATCTTGCTGAACAACTGAATCATAGCAAACTGATGTCGATGCAGGAACTCCCAATATGCACGGTGGTCATAATTTTGAGAAGCCCCCAAAACTGCCTGAGTAAGGGTTTTGACGTAATCGTATATGGTAGGGTATGTCTGTGGGGTTTTGGTGGGGGTCTTACGCGCGAACTCCTCGTAACCCTCTAACGCCCCTTCCTTTAGAGCCGTTCTGTAGAGTTGAAAATGCTCCTCTAATGTCATGTGTCCTCCTATACATTTCCTAGAATTTCCTCCAAGGTGGCGATAGCAGACTTGAGATCTGGACTGGTAGCCATGAGCGACAGTGCCTTCTCGATGCCTTTGTGGTAGCTGTGGGCCTCGTCAGTGTGGTCCTCAATTACTCCATAGCACCTGATCTTAACAATATCCTTGCGGTTGGTATGGCGATACTCCTGGCGGAGGTAGCCGTCGATGAGATATCTGCCGCCCTGTTTTACCCGTTGGTACATCGTGCCGGCTTGTTTTCCCAGCCCTTCTACCAAAAAATAGTTAGCTCTGGCACACCTCCCAGTATGTGCATTAACATACTGTTCTTCTACTCGTAAGGTAAAATGACAAAGCTGGGTATTGGATTGAGGGAGTGAGGTTAGTATTGGGTGACTATCTGCTATGCCGGTCAGCAAGACCTTGTTAATATCCATAAATCCTCCGATTAGGCGCTACCCTAAGGATAACATATGAATACCAGCCAGGAAACTTTTAGTATTCCGAGGTGTGCATGATTGTCATAACTCGGGTCCCATCCTCCATCAAATTCTCAAAGTTTTCATCGTAGTAGTCGAACTTCCACATGTAATGTTCCCCGTAGACATCCACCCACCCCGCATCATGCTCCAGGTAAGGATCGTTCTCGGATGAGAAGTCGCTGTAGGTTCGTATCTTATTAAATAGCTTCTCTTTGCTCTCCTGAGTTAACGCCTGCACCCTACGTGTCATTACACACATATGAGGCCTTGGTAAATAGGGCACCATGACACGAAGCGTATCATTAACGAGGCGAATGTGATCTTTTGTAGCGAGGGTGGTTTCTTCGATGCTTTCTATCATAGGCTTGTCCCTATAAGTTGTTGGGTTTGGTCTGTTCTAGCGGAGGCTCCTAACTGACCGTGCTCACGATAGGCGCGACTGAGGCCCGCTGCTCCCAGATGGTGGTAGGGATGGTGTCTGCAGGCAGTAAGCATGCATCGTTTAGCTCCACAGGTGGCAATGGATGACGGTGGCATTCCCTCACTCAGGCAGTGCTCACAGACATGCCGTGTGCCTTCATAGGATGAGGTTAGTTCTACGCACCAAGCGGCTAGGCCGCAGATATGGCAACTTTCTGGAGCCCTGCAGAGCTTAGTGTATTCTTGGGGGCCATAGACGCTCCCTTCAAGCACAATGGCCTCACCGAAAGAGATCGCCGTGTGTATGACGTCATGTACCGCCTGACGGTAGTTACGCCCGAGAGGGCCTACGAACCAGCCAAACGCCGCCCAGGCTGCCAACTCAAAGTACGCACGGATCCTAGTCCAATTAACTGCGCCATCAGCCTCGGTACACATCACACACAGCGTATCCAGGCACGCCTTATCCACAAGCTGATGGTACGACTCTCCCATGTAATAGGGTTCATTCATCTGCTCCAAGATCTCGTACCCGATACGGTTAGGAAGGGCGAGAAGTCCTGGATGCGACATGACGTAGTCGAAGGTCTCTTCTGCCTGCCCAGGTACAAAAACAAAGGTCTCAAGGTGCTCCGGAGAAATCTCCATAGACCTGTCTTTATATGCCCCCAAGAGCTCGTAAGCATGCTCTGCCCAATCCGAGGTGATATCCACATCGCTTACACCGTTGAAGAGCTCGTAGGGGGCGACCAGATCAAGATACTGAAAAACATAAGAGGCTCCTACCACTAGCGCCTCACGAATCTCCTCTGGGAAGGGGATTCCAAATCGGGCGTACTGTTCTCTACAGAACTCTTCGCACTCCGTGGGGATAGATCCAAACTGACACTGCATAATCCCCATGTCATAACCTTCTATCCAGCTAAAAAAACTATCTTCTTTTGTATAATCATACACGGTCTTAGGACCCAGACGTGTTGCCCCCATGAAGCCTCCTATTATGTGGTATTGGTGTGGTTGGCGTGGGTTTTGATAATCGAAACAGCATAGATGTGTTAAAAGGTCTCGCAGTAGTGCCTAGGATGAACCGCCCCCAGATACGTTTGATAACCCAACGGGCAGACTGGATCTTGGCTGGAGGAGACCCTCCTTTTGCTACCTTGCAGATAAAATGAAGTGGCATCTTACCTCTCAATCCAAACTGCACGAGCGTCCACTCAGGTGAGCGGATAACATCCACCCCCAAGCGCCACCAACGAATTACAGTCACAGAGGTACCACTGTCACCCAACATCAGACCGATGCGGGGCAAGAACTTATTCGGCATACTGTCTCCTTATTTACAGCTTTGTTTCAGGAGACTTATACCAACCGATCTGTTTATTTATTATCGCACCAATTTACTTTGGTTTTGGTGCCGCCTTCGTAGGCAACGGCAAGTTTCTTTTTTAGGAGAAGTTGGGACAGGGAGTTTTCGTCGTAGGTTACTTCTGAGAGGATTCTAAAATACTTGTCTCTGCTAGGGCTTATAAGAGCTATCTTGTTCGCAGTGCGCAATGCGTTATCAACTACATCTTTTGCTTTGAGTGCGGCGATCTTCTCGCATTTGTTCTTGCTATGCATTTCGGGGGCATCTATGTGAGCAACACGTACAGAGATGTTCTTGCCAAAAATAGAGGGTATGTTGCCCCCTAGGTCTACCACTATCGTATCACCGTCAACAGCACGTATGTACTTGGCAGTCATCGCCAGGTCGGACCTCGCCGGCGGACACAGCAACACTAGGATAGCAATGATCGCAAGGATCGTTGCAGCATAGACCGCTGGATGATAATCAATCCTACTCATCGGCCCATTCCTTTGGTATCGGTATCTGAACTTCCGTAGAGAGTGCCATCTTTAGCTTCGCTACATAATCATCAGCGTGTAAAGACGTGGCGCACTCATATCCTTTGCCAAAGGGGCATTTTACATCGAATGCAACTCCAAACATGGCTAACCTGTTGGTGCAGTACTTGCAATCTGATCGGGGTTCTACAGGATAAAACCCCCAGCCTTTGATGCCGTGCCTATAGGGGGCGCGGTAGTATGGGTCGACGCAGGTAAACCCGCATACAATGGGCGTCTCGGTTAGCGAGGCCAGGTGTATGAGTCCAGAGTCTATTCCTACCACACAGGCAGCGTCTTGCATGACGGCGACACTTTCAGATAGGGTAAGTTTATCGATAAGATTTACACAGTCCTCGTCTGGATACCCCTCGAAGCATATCGGGTTTTGACTGTTTTTCCTCTGCCCTCCCAGAAGCACAACATCCAGGTGATTGACTTTGCAGTAATTTACTACAGCCATGTACGCTTTTAGCGGAAGTTTTCGTGAGAGCTGCGCAAAGCCTACGCCGATAACAACGTATCTCCCACCCGCTAGTGGCAGATGTGATATGTCTGGGAGGAGCTCGGGGTCGGCCTCCACACACTTCTCTTCTGGCTTAAGTATTGCGTTAATGGGAAATGCAGAGAACAGATCTACCAGATGAATTCTATAGGCGGCGTGTCCCGGGCAGTTGGCGCCTACAAGCTCAGATCCGTTTAGGTCAAAGGCGGTCACTTCTTCGGGGGTCGCCTGGACGATAAGATTCTCTGCAATCCCGCAGATTCGGAGGATCTCGCACGTCCTGGCGGAGCCAAATACCTTATATAGCTTGCCATCTGCTATTAGCGCCTTCACGACGGGGACACAGCAAACAGTATCCCCCACCGCCGAACAGTTGACCCAGTAACTCACTATGCTCATGTAAGTTTCAGCTCCTTAGCCTCAAGATCTGGCTGACCATTTTCGTCCAGGACGTCTTCAAACTTGATCGTAAAAGCCATATGCTTTGGTGGATACATGGCGTTGGTATTAACATTGCGGTGGTGTAAGGTCACTGTGCCCGACGCACGATAAATGTTATTCTGCCACTTGCCTTTAAAAAGGTCGCCCTTAGGAGAGTAGTGTAGATCCAGCACTCGGGGGCCTCGGGTATAAGTCAGATATTTTCCTTGGAACTCTGGCCAAGCTCCGACAGCTTCTTGGAGGACAAGAGGTACTTTCTCTTCTGCAGAAAACTCCATGGGCTCCCCGGCTCGATTCTTGTCTTTGTATACACCTTTAATTTTCATGTTATATTGTCCTCTTTGGCTTGTGTATGGGTTGCTGGCGATTTAATTTTTTCTTTAAGTTCCACGATTTTCTTACGGCTGTCAATGACCTCCTTATATGTCATGTTCTCCAGGAGGTCTTCCTTGCCTTCTTTGCGCAGATGCTCTTGGTAAGCGGTGGTGTACTGCGGACGAATATCGCCAGTCTCATTATAGATTTTTCGTATGGCGGATTCATAACGAACGTTACCTTTGCCATCGGTAACAACGTACCCTTTTCTACCATGCTGGTCGAAGGCCACGCGTCCGCGCAGCAGCATCTTGATAGGTAAAAAACCATCGTACTCCGCCTGAGCCCCACACTGACAAGGACGCGAATCCTTGTAGGTGGGGTCAGATTGGTTTAAGGTCCAAAGAAAGGTTGAACCACACCCCTTGCACTTAAATCTAAAATCACGCTGTATATTTTCCAGCCAGCTCATGCTTTATATCCTCTAAACTCCGAACTTGCTTTCTTGGGTAAAACCGATGCCAACTCTCTAATGAGCCCTTCGTTTTCCATCATCCACAAACTCTTCGTAAAGGTTTGACTGAAGCCCATAAACTGTCTAGCATCTATACCATGTTTGCTGAAAATATCATACAGCTTATTTTTCAGCGCCTTGTTAACTTTATCCCAGTCAACACCTTCGGTTGCTTTGAAGTCATAAATCTTACCATGGATAGCGACAGGACCGTATAATTTAACGTGTTCCTTAAGGTTATCTTTAATTTCGGCGACTACCTGTTCAAGCACGTTAAGATACCCTGCCTGCTTCACTGCCTGTGCAGTATCAACGATCGGGCCGAGAACATTTTTTGCATACGCTCTGCCATGATCGTCAATCTCGATAAGTTCCTTCATTAGCGGGCATTCACGCAGAACCGGGCAATATTGGCAGTTCTTATGTGGTGTTGGCTCCCAACTCTCCCTGCGCTCAGCTACCGCAATCCTGGTCATGATCTCGTCTTCGATATCCGCCAGGTTACCAGCACCCAAATGGTCGGGGGTGAATCCCTCCGCAACGAAGGCTTCCTCCCACGTCCTCTGAATGTCAGCACTCAACTCCGGATGCTCAGCAAGTTGCTCCTTTTTGTAGTTGTTAAGATTCCGGATGACTGTCTGCATGCGCGCGAACTCTTCTCCGCTCAACCAGATGTAGGGGGCTGAGTAACTGCTGTATCTGGCGAAGTGAAGTATCGTTATGATTTCTTTGAGGATTGGGTTTTTCTTGGCAATGACCCAGGCATAGAACCCAAGCTGGAACGTATCTGCAGTTTCAATGTTGGGCTGCGTCTTATGATCATATACCAACGCATGAGTGTAATCGTTGGAGATCATCATGATATCCGCTCTACCCCTGGCAAGCGCCTGGGGGTTATCATAACTGCACTCCTGGAATCTGCCATCTTCTCCGAGCATGATGGCCATGCGGACCTCGATCTCGGAGTCTGGGAGCAGGATCTCCGGAGGTCTACGAATATACCCATCCACCATCTTCAGGATAGAGTCCGTCTCCTCATAAGCTGCCGGGTGCCTCGCAATCGCCTCTACCACAAGCTCACGTATGAGCACTGCGTCCAGCTGTGACGCCCCAGCACACATGTGGCGGGTGATCGACTCAAAGACCTCGTGTACGACAGATCCGCGTGCTTGCGGAAGACTTTCTGGCCAAGACTTATTACGATCTGGATCTACGTACTGCTTAAAGAATGAATACCCGCAACTTGCGGTTTCAAGGCGCGAAGGGCTGTAAGGGCCGTATTTTAATTTCATAAAGTCTCCTTGGTCATGTATTCTTCAGTCTCTTCTACCTTGTCGTCTTCATCCTCATCCTCATCCTCATCAGAGTCGCTATTCACCTCCAAAGGGGCCACATTAAAAACCTGCTTGAGTTCTCCTAGAACCCACTCTTTCAAGTAGTCTTCCGAGATCCCGGAGTCTTCGGCGATTTCCTTCACGTCCTTAAAGAACTGTGCGATCATATCTGCCTTTTCGATAGCTTTGGTCAAAAGATTTCTTTTGCCCATCAGCTCTCTTTTCTCCAAACTAATCTTCTTATCAGTCATAGTACCTGGTTCCTCCAATTAAATAAAAAAGCCCACACTTAAACTAAAGTGGGGGCTAACTTAACTACTAGGATCATCCTCTTAACGCGGATACAAAGGGCGCTGCTAATTATCTTATACCTAGTTCCTAAAATTTTATGTGGCTACTGGTTCTGTCTTCTCTTCCTCAACAACTGGCGTCTCGGGGTCCGGAATTTCCGATGCGACAGGATAGAACTTAAAAATCTCGGACAGCAGTTCTTTAAGCGTGATGCTCACCTCAACAAGAACTCCTTTGGTTTCGTTAAGCTGTGCAAGCGTCTCTTTAAAAAGGCTCTCGTTAGTCTCCACAGGTGCGTCGGGACTTTTTACGACAGAGGAGACAGACACTGTTCCTTGGGCTGCATCCAAAAACTTCTCGACAGCTCGCCTTAACGATTCCTTCACGGTAGGGAGGACTGCCGTGGCTGCGGGGTAGTGTTCCTTCTCCATAAGCTCAAATAGAATGGCTACCGGACCAGAGGTAATTTCTCTAAGATAAATGTTCATCACCTGGTCGAGAGGCAGCATAGGGATTTCAAGATCAACTGTTTTTTCTTTGGGTTGTTCGTTTGTTTCACTCATCGTCATCCTCCTCATCGTAGTCATAATCGTCATCATCTTCGTCGTCATCTTCGCTAGTAGCCAGAGTATCAAGGTCGTCATCCAAAGATCCAGGATCAGCAGAAAGGTAGTCTTCACTTGTTTCATCTTCTGATATCTCATTGTTGTCTAATAAGATTTCGTTTGGATCTATGGTCGATCTTGTAGTTAGCTCTGTAACCACAGGAGTTGTAGGTTCGAAATCGTTCTCAGTCATATTTACTCCTAGCTTTAGTTAATATTAAATTTTCTGTAAATAAGGTCAATCAATATTTACAGCGAAGTGACTATACTTTCTCCACCAGCTCCAACATCGTACATTTTTCTAACATCGAGACCATTTTTTTAAGCGCGGTTATCATCGGCTCCCGCCTATCTACTCCCAACGTAATGTCCATCGCCGCCAGAAAATCTTCCGGCATAAGTAGCATAGGCAACAGGTGTTTTTTGATCTCGCGCTCGAACTCTACCTGCAACGAGGAGCACCTCTCTTTACGTATCATCTCCAACTGTTCGTCCGTAAGAAGATCGTTTGGCCTATCTCCTAATTGGTTGAATGACATTCTTATGTTCTCCCTGGTGGTTAGTTAATACTACGGGAAACTGTTCCCCGCGAAGTTCTATCAAAATCTTATCCCCGTCAATATGCTTGGCCGCCTGCACGACATGATTTACGTTCATAAAAACTTTGCACGTCATCCCCGTATAGGAGGCCGCTATATGCTCTTTCGCCATGTTCCCCCGGCCAGAGAACGTCACGAGCAGCTCTCCCTCCCTGAACTCAAACTGTGTGGTAGGCGGCCCATCTGCCAACTTCTCCTTAGTTATCACCGCTACGCGCCTTAAGGAGGATACAAACTCTTCTTTGGAAACCTCGCAACTGGTGTTTGGACCTGAGGGGATAAACGAATGGAAATTTGGGACCTTCCCAGAATACAAGGCGGTCATGACATGGGTAGTTCCCGTCGCAAGGTGAAACCGGTTCTCGTTACTAAAGACCGCCCCTGCCCCCACATGCTTCCGGAAAGTCGTCGCAAAACATGAAAGGCTCTCCGCAGGAATCATATAAGACTCTCGCTCAGGAAGGAATAGATTAGGAACGAGACTCATCGTGAGCCCATTAGTACAAACCATAATATCGGGAAAGATGCATATCGACCTGGTGAACGGCTGTGGGTGATCTGGCGACCCAATGCAGTAGAGGATTTTAGAGAGAGTCCCAAAGAACGCAGATAAATCAATACTGCTCCACTCCCTCTCCGGTCTGCCCTCTAGAACCGGAAGCTGGTCCTCCCTGAAGATCACCAAGGTAATCTGGCTGGTAGGGGTCGTAATCGTGCACCCTGTGTCTCTGACAACGATATTAAGCGGACCAGATGGGAATGCTTTAATGATATCAAAAAAGTATTCTCCCGGAACCCCAAAGCATACTCCGGCGCTGCCCGTATAATCGCGTTCCTTACGAAACAGATACTCCACGCGCCTGGTGGCATTGCCGGCGGACATCGTAATTGAGTCCTCGTACCCGTCGAATCTTATGGAAAAGAAATGGGATAATGTTACCATCCTGCTATCAGGGTTACCTTTCTCACATGCCTGTATAATTTTTGTCAACGCATGCAGAAGCTTATCTCTCTGCATTGTAAAATTAAACATCTCTGTTCCTCGTGGTAAGCTGCGGAAGGGGCCATTAATGCGCCCCAACCGATTTTTTTACATTGTCGGTAGCGTCTGCAAGAAAAGCTCTTAGATGCTCGTATGATGTGCTACCTTTTGCGAAGTCTTTTTCCAGTTCCTTTTTTATAACCGTCCTAAGCGCGCGTGCAAACTTTACCCCTTCTTTCTCGGCATATTGTTGCGCCATGGCCAACATCTCTTCGCA
>Ga0315284_10002750_pt1 | contig 25091 bp, 23 predicted proteins | sample YL17G09_16_MG_FD_203696 | JGI IMG/M metagenome (GOLD analysis project Ga0315284, IMG submission 203696) | Sediment microbial communities from Yellowstone Lake, YNP, Wyoming, USA - YL17G09_16 | ecosystem: Environmental > Aquatic > Freshwater > Lake > Sediment | place: USA: Wyoming | collected...
ATCGGCGAGAGGCGATTTCTTCTTTTTTTTCCGCAACGCACGGTTGGTCTCGGTCTCGTGAACCACAGAGGTCCCGCTTCCAGAATCGTTTGTCTGCATTTCCGGTGTCCGTAGGGCATGACACTCCGAGGAACGCGACTCTTCGGGTTGATAACTCACTTCGGCGACCGTTTCAAGGATTTCCGCGTCTGTCTCCGCGACGGCGAGAGATCGGGTATGGTGTTTGAAAATAATGCGTTCCAGCAAGCGATGCACGGTTAAATCGGGATAGCGACGGATCGGGCTGGTGAAGTGACTGTAATTGTCTTCAGCGAGCGCATAGTGGCCGATGTCATCGACGGGGCTGTATGTCGCCTGCTTCATGCTGCGGAGGATCGCGTAACTGATGGCATACTCGTGCGGAGTTCCCTGCACTTCCTTGAGCAACTTTTGGAGATCGGCTCGTCCCGGCTCACGTCGGACGTTGTAGCCCAGTGATTCCGCGAACTCGCCCAAGACGACGAGTTTCCGGTGATCGGGAGCGGCATGAGAGCGACGCAAAAAAGGGTCGCCGTTGTCGGCCAATTTCGTCGCCACAGCGATGTTGGCCGCCAGCATAAACTCCTCAATGATTTGATGACTTTCATCGTGGCCGACTCGATGCGCGCCGGCCACGTGACCATCGCGAGTCATGTCGATCTTGATCTCGGGCAGATTCAGATCGAGTGCCCCGTGATGGAATCGTCGCTTCCGCAAGATCATCGCCAGAGTGTGCATTTGCTGGAGCAGTTCGAGGACGCGTGGTGCAACTTTAAGGCTTGAAGCGTGCGCGATTTCGAGACACGGAACATCGAGTAAGGAGTGGCAAGACGACGAAGCCGAGGCATCGTCGTGGGGGGCTTGCTGTTCGGAGTTCGCCAGAAGTGGCATCACCTGCTCATAGGCGAAGCGTTGAGTCACCTGGATCGCGGAATTAACAAATTCGGAGTGCAGCGGTGTTCCCTCCGGGTTGAAGGTTACGAAGGCCGACTTTGTCAAGCGAACCTTTCCTTGTTGAAGACTGGCCAACGCGTTCGAGATCACTTCCGGGAGCATCGGAAGCACTTTCTCGGGCAAATAGACGCTGGTTCCCCGGTTCCGGGCCTCGCGGTCGAGTTGCGTGCCGGGTTGTACGAAGTACGCCACGTCGGCGATGTGAACCCCTAGCCTCCAGTTGCCGTCGGACTCTCGTGTCAGGGAGATGGCATCATCGAAATCTCGTGCATCGAGCGGATCAATCGTGATGATCAGTTCGTTGGTCAGATCGAGCCGGCCTTGGAGTTGGGTTTCATCAAATTGCTGTGCCTGCAAACGCGCTTCTTCGAGTACCGCTTCGGGAAATTCATCGGGCAGATCGAACTCGGCAATGATCGTTTGCAGGTCAACTCCCGGCATGCCTCGCGGTCCAAGGACCTTCGTGATGACGGCCTCGCCGGCCTGGTTGCGACTGGGAAAACGAAGCATTTCGACAACAACGCGGTCGTCTGGGAGAGCCCTTTTTGCGCCGGGGTCACCGACTGAGACCGGACCTTCAAACTGGTTTCCATCGATCCGCACGAAACCGCGATTGCGTTGTTCGATGTAAGTCCCCACAAACGCCTTGGAACCGCGTGAGATAACCTCCAGCACTCGCCCGCAACGCTGCCCTCGCTCTCGACGCATGAGCAACTGCACGAGCACCTCATCTCCCGAGAAGGCGTCCTTCAAATCCTCGGGAGAGATGTACAGTGACTCGTCAGGAGTGAGTGTCGTCGGATCGTGTGGCCGAAAATACCCGGTCCCCTTGCCTGTCCGTTTTATGGTTCCGGCGATCGTGTCTGCCGCTGGGGCCGCTCGGATGAACTTGTTTTTCCCTAACATCAGCCAGCCGTCGGTGAGGAGCTCTTGGACGACATTTTGAAATCGCTTCAAGTCCCGCTTACCGATTCCTAACGCCTGCGCCAAGTCCTTCGATCGGAGCGGCTTGGCGAGTGGGGCCGCAAAGTAGACCCGGATGAGAGACTGGAAATCACGCATCATGATTTTGGAGACCGTTCCCGCGGCGAACAGTGGACAAGTCGCCCACCATGCCGCTGATAAAAAAGACTGCCGTTGAGAGACGTTCGTGCCTTCGATTCCTTCAGAATCATCGGGTTCTGCTATTCGTCAAGTGTGTGAATCATTCGGTTCATCAATCGCAGTTACTGTTCGTCGTCTTGTCGTTGCTGCGACTGATGCAAAACAGATGCTTCTCGCCTCGGATCAGGATCTGGTTGTTGGTGGTCGCTGGCGACGAAGAGCTCGCCTCGCCGAGTGGGTTTGTGGCGACAACCTTGAATTCCGATCCTGTTTTAAAAACGTGAGTGATTCCATCATCGTCGAGAGAGTAGACGTGACTCTCTGTCGCGACGAGTGACGCAGTGTGACGACGGCCGAGTCGCTCTTGCCAGATCACCTGACCGGTCACCGCATCAAAGCAACTGGCGACACCTCCATCCGACACGCAGTAGAAAAAAATGTCGGCGGCGACGGGCGAGGGGATATAAGAGACACCCTTATTGAGATGATGCCACTTGACATGGCTCTCTTCGGTAATCTGCCCCGAACCACGAGGGTCGATGGCGAGAATATGTTTGTCAGGATAGCCACCGGTAATCAAGACCAAGCCCTTGTTCATGACAGGAGACGCGACGAACTGCTGTGTTGGACCGTTGAGAATCCAATGGCGTTGGCCTGTCCGAGGGTCGTAACTGGCAACGCATTTGCTTCCCGAAAGAATCATTTGCGTCCGGCCATCGATATCGCGGATGAGGGGCGTGCAATAGCTCCGTGTCTTGTTGTCACGCGGGGTCTTCCAGATGGTCTGGCCTGTCTCGCGATCGAGAGCCACCAGATACGCCTCACCATCATGGTCACCGTTGACGATTACGAGATTCTCAAACAACACGGGACAACTGGCGTAACCGTGAACGCTGGAGAAGACTCCCGGCCTCACGGTCCATTGTTTGAGTCCTTCGAGATCGAAAGCGGTGATCAGCATTTCGTGTCCCTCCAAAAACGCGACATAAACCCGCCTGCCATCTGTGGCGGGGGTGCCGGAAGCCCAACTGTTCAGCTTGTGCTTTCTTCCGAGAGGCGACTTGGCGACTTCTCGCTCCCAGAGCAACGCACCGCTGGTCCGATCAAACATCAATAACATTCGTCGTTGCTGGATCTCGTCTGCACCCGTGACGAAGATGCGGTTGTCCCACACGATCGGCGAGGAGTGGCCGGCGTACGGCACCGCGGTCCGCCACGCGATGTTCTCATTCTTGGTGGCATCCCACTGGAGGGGGAGATTTGTCTCGGTACTGCTTCCGTCGCCACGAGGGCCCCGCCATCCGGGCCAGTTCTCGGCCGGAGAGAGTCCGGGAACAATCAAAAGAATCAGCAGTGAGATTTTCCAGATTGGCATTGTTGAGTCTTTATTGGCGGGAGGGTTTCGCTGGAGAGCGGGTGAGGCAAGCCGGTGCCATGGGATGGGTCCCCGCGATATCGCAGAAAACTTATCGGAGTTGTTTCGCGTGGAACGACGATGTCCATATCTTCCGTCATTGATTTTATGACACCCCTTACGACAAACGCTTTCAACCCTCTTCGTCTTTTCGATCACGCCGGATCGTTTTCAGAATGAGACCGCTCATGACGAGCATCGTCAGTGTACGTTGCAAGTCCTTCTGCCGAGCAAAATGTCTTTGTCAGGATATTTTGCTCGAGACCGCTTGAATTGTGCCTGACGACAGCCGTAGGCCGTCAGAAATGACCAAAAAATGGAATTTTGCAAAATTGTTTTGGTCGGGAGAATCGGGAGAATCTCACGTCTCTGACGACTGTGGCACAGCACCGCAGGCGACGCAAGCGAAAGAACCTCAACCGCTTGCCGGAAGCGGTCACCTCAGTTCGATGGATGGGCCGGTTGGCCCGAAGGTTGCCTTCCGTTGTGAGGAGTGCTGCTGCTGCGTGCGATTTGATCGAAATTTTCGAAGACTCCTTTCGTGACTCGTTATTGCGTGTCTTGGGGAACAAGCAAGTCAAAATTCACCACGAAAAACCTGTCTCGCACAACATGGCCGCAGGACGAATCGCAGTCTGGATGGCTCGGAAATACGGCAGGACCGTTCAACACGGAACCAACCGCCGCGGTTCACCACAGGCTCTCGAAGCCGCAAAGCTTTTCAGAGACGGTATCATCGGCAAGCTGATGAGGGTCAAGGCAATCAATAATCTTAATGACGGGGACGGCTGCCACCCCATGGACGCCGAACCAATGCCCGCTGGTTTGAATTACGCTTTGCAGTAGGGACCGGCACTCCCACGGCCATTCATTTGAAATCGGTTCTATGCGGCTTGGCCTTGAATGTGGGATTACGGGACCGGTGATCTGGGAAATGCCAGCGTTCATCAGATCGACATCGGACAACTGACGACCGGACTGAAGGCGTCCGATGTCGTCTCCTGCAGCGGAGCCAAACGTGGTTCCCGTGGAGATCTTCAGGAGACACCCGCCACGATGATCGTCGCAGGGGAACACGAAAGATGTGCTGTATGTTTTTGAACCACGGGACTTCACGCCCTGTTGGATGCAGGATCCACCACCTCGACAACGATCACATTGTCTCAGGCGACAGGAGAGATCTGATAATTGACCGAGACGGATACCGCGTTTTTTAAGAATGAAAAGGGACTCGAATGGCAACAGACGGGGAGCGGCATGACATCAGGCGATCAAAATTACATGGACGGCGATCAAGAATCGCAATCGAGAAAATCGGCGGACAGATATCGAGACTGGATACGACTCCTCCCTGCTCTGCCGCCTCGGTCATATCGCTTTCCGTACCGGTCGGCGACTGGTCTTCGATCCCAAAACCGAAACGTTTCCACAGGATCAGGAGGCAACCACATTTCTTTCTCGCGAGTCCGGAAAGGGTTTCGAATGACCAACCCTCTGAAAGTAGAGAGTTGTCCTCAGTTGACACATCACCCCGGGGACGGTGTGCACCGCCTGCGAGTTGCAGACTTCGGGAGTTTTTCGCATAATCCGAAGTTCATCTGTGGCGATATCGGCCGCGAGTTTCACGGAACCTTCGCCTCTTGCGGGTACCGTTGTTGCCTCGCAAACCGTTCACGAGCCACGCACGACTCGGGCAACCGTCAGATTCAAACGCTCCGCATTTGTCAAGACTTCACGAGACACATTGATGAACTCGCCTTCGCTCACCTTTTCTCAGCGTGTCTTGGTTCTTGTGGTGGCATTCAGCGGCCTTGTGTTCGACGGATTTGAGTTGGGGCTGATGCCTCAGGCGTCGCTCCCCGTGACAGTCGACTTGATGGGGAAGGAGTATGCGGACGCACACGGTCCACAATGGTTTGCGTGGTACACGGCAAGTCTCATGCTCGGCGCGGCTTGTGGTGGCATCGTCCTAGGAAATCTCGGTGATCGATGGGGGCGAAGTCGGGCCATGTCACTGAGCATCATCATCTATTCCGCATTTGCAGGTCTGGGCGCGTGGGCGAATACTCAAGAGCAAATGCTAATGCTCAGGTTCTTTGTGGGTATGGGGACGGGAGGCATGCTTCCGAATGGAGTGGCCTTGGTTTCCGAATGTTGGCCGAATGCCTCGCGGGTTGTCATTGCGGGGATCATGGGAGCGGGCATCAATGTCGGTATCTTACTGTTCGGACAAACCACACAATTTTACCCTGTTGACGCAGAATCATGGCGTTGGGTTTTCAAAATTGCGGCGATGCCAGCCCTACTGGGGATATTTTCGTTGCTGTTTTTGCCGGAATCCCCGACGTGGATTGCGAATCGTGGCCGGTCAAAAGGATCCTCGATTTCCCTCATGGAACTCTTTCGTGGCCGGCTGTTGCGAGTCACAATTTTGGGAATTCTGTTGGGTGCAATTCCACTGCTTGGTGCTTGGGCCGCCTCCAAGTGGATGGTTCCTTGGACCGATAAAATCGCGACTGCGGCATTGGCCGCTTACGATGGCAGTGATGCTACCACGATCGCCCATTTCAAAGGCTACAAGGGGGCAGTCCAGTTTTATTGGGCTTTGGGTGCCATTCTGGGAAGCTTTCTGGGGGCGCATATTGCCGTTTGGCTGGGCCGTCGATGGAGTTACTTTATTATCAGTCTGTCCGCGGTGTCTCTGACGTGGGTCATGTTTCAAATGACGGAACCGCTGAAGCCTGAATTTTTGAAAATCGTGTTTGCACAGGGCTTCGCGTCCACCCTGTTTTTTGGTTGGCTGCCGATGTATTTGCCGGAGCTATTCCCCACGCGGGCTCGTGCGACTGGAATGGGCCTGTCCTACAATGTCGGCCGATTTGCCACGGCAATCGGCGTGTTATTGGCGGGAGGACTTCTGGTAAGCCTGAAACCCTTCGTGGACAACGATCCCTCTCGGGCCATGGCGCTCACAGGGGCCCTTTGCGGTCTGGTGTATTCATTGGGCTTGATCGTGATTTGGTTTGCCCCCAATACGGCCGGTCAATCCTTGGAGGACGAGGCGTGACCATGCGTCTCCGACTTCTGTTTCACGTGTCAGGTGCGGAACCGTCACCGATACGACTCAATCTAGGCGTATTGGTCTTATGCCGGTCCGTGTGCCCGCATCATCGTGGTTAGAAGTCCGACACATAAGTCATACAACTGTTCGAGACAGCGGTGAATAGGGAGACGTCCGATGATGCGAATTGTTCTGATGCTGGCCGTGACAGGCACTCTCGTGTTTGGGGATCGGATTGGCGGAAACCGCGTCGTGGTTGCGGAGGATTTTCCGGCGTTTACCGATCCGACAAAAGCAGGACCGGATTTCGACGTGCAGGGCGAATATGTGGGAATCGTCGGAGGCAGTCATTCGATTGCGGCACAGGTGATCGCCATGGGCGATGGCAAGTTTGATGGCGTGCTTTATGGCGGCGGACTGCCGGGGGCAGGTTGGGACGAACGGACCCAATTTCATTTTCGCGGCGAATCAAAGGACGGCGTCACCAGTTTTGTCGGTTTGCATGGTGAGCGGTTGAAATTCGACAACTCCAATTTTATGGGAACATTGCAGAATGGAGATTTCAGCGGAAACGCGGACATGTTTTTAAACGTGGTGGATGATTCCGTGTTTCACATGAAGAAGGTTTACAGAGAATCGCCGACGCTGGGGGCTCGTCCTCCCCAGGGTGCCATTGTCTTGTTTGACGGCCAGAATGTCGACGAATGGGTCAAGGGCGTGATCGTTGAGAGAAACTTGTTGAATAATGGTACCGATTCAAAACGCCATTTTCAGAGCATTCAACTGCATCTGGAGTTTTGCATACCCTTCATGCCAACGGCTCAGGGGACCCATCGAGGAAACAGCGGAGTGTATCTCAAGGGTTGGGAAATCCAGATTGGCGATTCATTTGGCTGGACAGCCGAGAATCGACAGTTTGAAAGACTTTCCTTACAGGGGCGTTGTGGTAGCCTGATGAAAATGGCGGTCCCGCGGCTGAATATGTGCTTGCCTCCGTTGTCTTGGCAAACATTCGATCTCGATTTTGATGCGGCAAAATTTGATGCAGGAGGTCGGAAGACGAAGCCCGCATTTTACACGGTGCGGCAGAATGGAGTCGTCGTCTTTGATCGATATGTCATGCCTTCCGCTCCACCAGGCGGTGAGAAGGAACCTAGTCGGGAACAAATGGCAAGCCCGATTCACCTTCAAGCACACGACTGCCCGGTTCGATTCCGGAATATCTGGGTTAAAGAAAAATAATCGATTGCACTCTGCGTCAGACAAGAGGTTCGATTCCCTCCAGAGTGGTTGCTCGTGAATCCATTTCTTCTGGCCCACGGTGGTAACGAACACGCATTACACACAAATCCCGAATTACCGTCTCGCCCACTTTCATTGCAATGAAACCGTACCTTCTTCCGCGGATATTGGTACGAAGGCTAGCGAATCCTCGCGTGGCGGATGGCCGCTTCAGTGATTCTGCCAGCTGAGGGTTTGCTGATTGGCGCAGACGTGGGAACGGGTGTCCATTCAGGCTCGCCAGACTTTCGTCGACCGCTATGCTTTTGGCGGGCCAGTCCTCTGCGATCAGAGTCGCAGTTTCAACGAACGGTCCACGCCCGATTGATTTCCAGCAGACCTGTTACTGCCAGCGAGTTTCAGCGGGGACGGTGTCACGGACTTCGCCAGTGGAAAAAACGAAAGGTGGAAACGGGCTGTTTTTTTGGAATGGTGAGTCGCCAGCTTCAGAAGTCAGAGTTCTCCGATGATCAGGTCATCGAATTCGCGGGTGTCATGCACGCGTTGCAATGGGCAGGCTGCCGTTGTGACGAGATTTGCTTCGTAGGCGAGGTCACTCGTTGGTGGAATGTGTACGCTTCCACAATGAGGAACTCGCTTTTGTCCGACAAAATCGCCGTTGAAGGTCTGTCTGCTAGGCACGAAAGAATACCGTTCGAGGCCCTCATCCCCCTCAACAAAACGAGTGTTCAGCCAAAATGGATGCCTTTGCAGCGAGTCCTGAATGTTCTGCGGGAGGCGACACACGAGCCCTCCGAAGTCAATCCGTTTCGGGCCATTAGTGGACGTGTCGTCCTTTTGTTTGGAGGGTGTGTGATTGGTGCCTTTATCATCGCAACTGCTATCATCCTTGGTTGGCGATCCAGAGACCAAGATTTGAGGGCATAGGGGGGAAGACAACGCCTAGCCATCAGGTTGATAAATTCGAAACAGATCATCGGTCTACCAACGAGATTAAGGCGTCAACGATGAAAATCGGAATCACATTGTTGTTTCTTTCGGTTGGCTCGGTTCTTGTTGCCGAAGAGCCACAGCAACCGGTACCGACATACTCCGACGTTTCCTATGGACCCCACGTGCGAAACGTACTCGACTTTTGGAGGGCTGACGGTGTTGGTCGGCGACCACTGCTGGTCTATATTCATGGGGGTGGCTGGACAGGCGGAGACAAACGACAGGGAGGGCCGGCAATTCAGACATTTTTGGACAAGGGGATTTCGGTGGCGGCGATCCACTATCGTCTAACGCCTGACAATCCCCTGCCAGCACCGGTCCACGATGCCGCACGATCCATTCAGTTCCTTCGCTGGAAAGCCGCCGAATGGAACATTGAGACAAATCATATTGCCTTGACAGGTGTCAGTGCCGGCGCCTGCACGTCGATGTGGCTGCTACTGCACGATGACGTGGCCGATCCGCAGGCGACGGATCCGGTCCTGCGTGAATCGTCACGAGTCTGCGCCGCAGCCGTTTCGGTGGGGCAAACATGCCTCGACCCGAAGACCGTTGAAGGTTGGCTGGGGCCGAACGTTTTGAAGCATCGCATGATCAACATGGCTGTCGGTCGAAAAACAATGGACGAGGTGATCCTGGATTACGACAAATACCACGCGATCTACTTCGAATTCTCACCGATCAATCATGTCGATTCCGAAGATCCTCCATTGTTGATGTCCTATGAGCCGGAAATGACTCTCCCTGCAAGGGATGCGAGCCACGGCATTCATCATCCGCTTCTCGGTATGAAACTCAAACAGAAGTCTGACGCGTGTGGCCACGAATGCCATCTGCTGATCCCCGGTTTCTCGAACTCCGAAGAGTACACCGGCCTGAGCGAGTTTCTCATGGCCCAGTTGTTGTTGCCTTAGGCCCCAAGTGATCCACAGCGGTTATTCGTTTGAGGCGAACCGCGGACAGTCCAACGGAAACGATGACGCCCGCAACGAATGGAACTCCCATGCTGTCCGCGACAGATTCTGCTGAACTTGACGGTCTGTTGAAGAAGTGCGTGATCAGAGGGCGTGTTATGACGGCGCCGGCGCAGTTGGCCGGTTACGATGCCGATGGCCTCGGTTATAAGACCTTCCGCCCCGATGCCGTTGTGATTCCGGCGGACGTTGAGGAAATGGCAGGCTTGTTACGGTCTGCCCGTCAATTGGGTGTGCCACTGTGTCTTCGTGGAGCCGGAACGTCCCTGTCGGGTGGCCCCGTTGCAGCGCAGGGGGGCGTGATCGTTCATACGTCCGCGTTGCGGGCCATTCGCAACATCTGCAGGGAAGGACTGTGGTGCGAAGTCGAGTGTGGGGTCACGCTCAATCAGTTGGATGAGGCTCTCAAATCTCAGGGAGTTTTTTATCCTCCGGACCCCTCCAGTGGACCGGTTTGTACTCTGGGCGGCAATGTGGCCACCAACGCGGGTGGCGCACATTGTTTTCGCTATGGCGTGACCAGCAACTACGTTCTTGGAGTTGAAGTGATTCTTCTCGACGGTAGCCTTCACCAATTCGGTGGTCCCGCCGGTGGACGCGGCCCATGGCGTGAAGACTGGAAGCGATTCATGATCGGCTCCGAGGGAACCCTCGGAGCGTTTACTCGATTCTGGCTCCGGGTGCTGCCTCGTCCAGAGAAGATCTGGACGTTTCGGGCGACGTTTCCCGACTTAATCACTTCCGAAAAGGCAATTCATGATCTGGTCGGGCATTCGTCGTTTCCGGTGGCGATCGAACTGATGGACCCGCGTTGCGTTGCCATGGTGGAAAACAGTCCGATGGCTGTGGGACTGCCAAAAGAGTCCTTCATGTTGCTCACGGAAATTGAGGGTCCCGCCGCTCTGGTCGATGCGCGCGTCGAGACTGTCGCCCAAATTCTGCGTCGCGCTGGTTCGGAGGATGTGGTTTATAGCGACCAAGAAGAACAGCGCAAGAAACTTTGGAAAGCGCGCAAAGCGGCGGGCGGACTCATGGGTCAACTGAGCGCAGACTTTGTCGTGCAAGATGCCGTGATCCCCAAGCGAGCACTGGCAGAGATCTTGCAATTAGTGTACGACGAAGCGGATGCGGCAGGGCTGCGAGTCGTCAACGTGTTTCATGCCGGCGACGGTAATCTGCATCCCAATTTTCTGTTTGATTCCCGCATCCCCGGCGAACTCGAAAAGATTGAACACATCGGAAAACGACTGATGCAGCGGGTGGTGGATGTCGGGGGAACGCTTTCCGGAGAGCATGGAATCGGCAACGACAAAGCTGCGTATATGCCGATGGTCTTCGATCCGGAAATGATCCGTATGCAGTTGGCGATCCCCGCCGTCTTTAATCCGCAGCACCAATTGAACCCGCTCAAGGTCTTTTCAGAAAGACGTTTCACTCGATGAACTCGGAACTGTTTGAGACCGGCACAGAAAAACCTGTTGTCGCCCAATCGATGGGTATCGGTTCGGAGGCCGGCTGCCTTGGTCATAGTCCGGCGAAGATCCCCACACAGATCCCTGATCCGACTGAACAGCCCGCAAACGAATCACGGCTGTTCGAACGCTTCATCGATCCGATTGATGGGGTGATGTGTCTCTCTGCCGATGCGACAGCTGCTGATATTGCGGCGATCGCCGAGCCACACAAGCTGCGATATCCGTTGATCCTAGATCCGAATGCCTCCTTGGTGCAACAGGTCGAGGCAACCGGTTTCGCTCCGGCCTCATCGCGTTTCGGACCCTACTGCGACAATATTCTCGGCATGAATTGGAAACGCCCGGACGGACGCATCCTCCGCATCGGTGAGCGTGTCGTCAAAACCACCACGGGATATGATTTGTTTCGTTTTCTGCTGCACTCTGGCAACCGTTTCGGACGGCCCTTGGACTATGTCTTGCGTTTGCGGCCGGTCTGTGATTGTTCCCAAATTTGTCGATTGCAAGGTACGGCCGATGATGTTCGGACAGCCGTGCCACTCTTGCTGCAAAGTTCTTGGATGCACTGGTTTGACTCGATCGATTTCCTTTCGGAATCAGGCCAATCTTTCTTGCGCATTGCGGTGCATTGCCCGGCGACAGAATGGCCGCTGTTTGAGCAGTATCTCTCCTCGTTCGCGGCCCAGCAGACTTTGCGATTGGACATTTTGCAGGAAGCCTCCCCGCCGTTTGATGGATGCCCTGACCTCACTTTAAAAACGACACCAGACCGCGTCGTCGATCTGGCTGAGAAATTGGGAAAGCATGGCGGCGTGCTGTGCGTTGGCCTGTGTCATAACGGAGTTGTTCACGTTTACATTCAGGAGGGGGCGGGGCGCGTTGCACTGATTGAGGCTCTTGTGAGGCAGACAACCCCCGAACTTCATACATTAGGTGGCGATTGGAATTCTCGCCATCTCAGACCATTCCCCCTCTCCCCCATCGAAGCCGAATGGACGGCAATCTTGGCAAAGGAAGCGACATTTCAGTGAATACCCACGCCATCCAGTCGACGGACGATGCGGTTCCGGACAACGCCCATCGTGATGACCTGCTTGCGAGTTGTGTCCACTGTGGTTTCTGCCTCGAGGTCTGTCCCACATACACTTTGACCGGTGATGAAAATAATTCGCCACGCGGCCGCTTACGACTGTGGCGCGAGGAAGCAGACGGGCGTCTGAAGCAGGATCCCTGGACCGACTTTTATACCTCGGAGTGTGTCGGATGCTTGGCCTGCGAATCCGCCTGCCCGGCCAACGTGCCCTATGGCGAAATCTTTGAGCAAGTCCGTCATACACACGTTGCCGCAGGACGTTTCAAGCCCAAGCGGATGATTCGCTTGGCGGCTGCCGCAATCCGGTATCCCGCGTTGTTCAATCTGGCACTGCTTCCCGCCCGCATTCTCCGACGAACAGGTCTGCTCCCTCATCGATTTGTTTTTCCGGGCCGTCCGGTGGTCCTGAAGTCGACATCCACGTACGCGCGAGAATTGATGCAGCAGCACCGCCCTCAGGGGCCTCGAGTGGCATTGCTCACGGGCTGCCTGATGGAGGCTTTGTTTCGTGAGATCAACTTCGCCACAGTGCGGGTTCTGATCGAAAACAACGTTCAGGTTGTCGTGCCTCCGGATCAAGGCTGCTGCGGCGCGTTCCAAGAGCACTCGGGCCTAGATGGCGTTGATGTCCTGCGTCAGCACAACCGTAAAATATTTGGAGAGCTGAAACTGGATGCCGTTGTCAGTAACTCGGCTGGATGTGGATTGGCGCTCGGCAAAACGCTCAAGGATCAGGTCCCCGTTCGAGATGTGTTGGGTTTTCTCGGAGAGATCCAGCCCGTTTGTCGGAGACGCAACCCTGATGAAACGCGAGTCTACGTCGATCTGCCCTGTCATTTGATCCACGGCCAGAAGGCCTCTGGTATTCCATCCAATGTGTTAGATGCAACCGGATATCGTTGGGAACTTGCCCCCGCCGCCCGCGATTGTTGCGGCTCGGGTGGAATTTACAACATCGAGAAACCGGCAAATTCACAAGAAATTCTCAGACGCAAATCAGAGTTTCTCAACACGGCCGAGGGAAATCCGGTTGTGCTTGCGACGTCGAATCATGTCTGCATGATGCAATGGAATTCGGCCCGCGCAACCGGAATCGTGAAGCGTCCGTTCAAAATTTCTCACGTCATCCAGTTGCTGGATCCCGGCGAATCCTTGACCGTCAGAAACTCGGATCCATAGCCGAATGGATCGCGCCGGCCGTTGATCAGGTGACGATTGGTCTGCCCTGCCCCCGCTGACGTTGCTACGGCATCCGTGATTGCTCCCGAAGGGGAACGCCGGTGCCGAGCCTGATGGAAATCGGTCTCAAAGTGACCATAAAAAGTTTCCAATGGAAAACCTTAAACGGAAACCTATTCGCCGACCTCGGTGAATTGCATGCGTAGTTTCTCGCCACAGCGGGCTCGTGACATCACGCTTTCAAGGCAGGGACCATCCTCCGTATCGACGAGGCCACAGGATGCCTTGATGACAGTCCATGACCGTGCACAGAATCCGACATGCCGTGGTGTTTGGCGGGAATAATTCACCACCGCCAGACGAGTTCAAACTCGGCCGGCGAACGGGTGACATTCTCTCGGAGGATTTGTTCAGGGGCCGAGGTCTCTGAATGGGAAAGACACGGATGAAATCAGGATCGGGTGATCTTCTTTCCGTGTTTAGGCCTGACCGCGTCGTTTCAATTCAGAAACGACGGCTTGCACGATGGCTGCCACCTCTTCCGGGCTGGAACCATTCGCAACTCCAGGCAACGTGCAGCCACAAATCGGTTCGTCCAAGAAACCATGCTCAGACAGCATGCATTGAAGTTTGTTGGCAAGCGTTAAGAGATCTGTGTGCTGCTCCTCCGATAGCGGCTGACGACCGACTCCCGTGTCGAAGCCGCGAAGACGGACGGCAGTTCGGAATCCGTCTGGAAATTCTGCCGAATAAAGCATCGCATCGAAAATTGTGACGATGTCGAATTGAAGCTGCCGCGCCTCGTCAATCCGATGCGAAATGGTCAAGTCATAGAGTTTTCGAGTCAGTTCTGGAACGACGCCGGAACTGGCGTTGGTTCCTCCGTCGCAGCCAATGAGTAGCATCGGCATCAGTACGGAATCCCAGCCTGTGAGGAAGCTGAAATCCGGACGCATAGGGCGAACCGCTTGGATCATGCGGATCATGTGCGGAATATCGCCAGAGGAATCCTTGATCCCAATGATTTTTGGGCATTCATCAGCCAGGCGCGTCAGCGTTGGAACATCGATGGGGCTGGCAAACATGGGAATGTTATAAAGAGTCACATCAATCGGTGTATTGTCTCCTATTTCTTTGAAATAGGCATAAACCGATCGGGGGCTGAGTTTGTAATAGTAGGGAGCCACGATAGCGACCGCAGTTGCGCCCATCTCGTAATACTTTTCGCAGGCGCGCACGGTCTCTTTGACGTTTGCTTCTGCCGCACCGGCCAATACGGGGACCCGTCCACGCACTTGATGGCAGATAATTTCCATGATGCGAATTCGTTCGTCGGCGGTGAAACGAGTGAACTCGCCCGTCGATCCGTTGGGATACAGACCATGCACTCCTTTGCTGATCAGCCAATCGATGTACCGCCGCAACTCGCTCTCGTGAATCTCTCCCTTAGAGTCAAGGGGGACGATATTTGGAGTGAAAATTCCCTGAAGCTTGCCTTTTGACGGCATAGTGAGACTCGCTGAGTTGTGTAGGTTTGTGTGTGTTTCCGACAGCTGGGATAAATCTACTGCGCGAATCGACCTGAAGCGGTGTTTCATGTGGTGAAAAATCATCAGTCAAGCTTGTGGCAACAACCTGATTGGCACAACCCTGACAACCGTGATAACCGTGCCACAGGAATTATGACAGTTCGCAAGAATCGCCCAGGCCGACAGCACAGCCTGAATCGGCATGCCGAAGTCTAGGACCAGTCTCTGTTGGCCAAGGATATCAAGGCGACACGCATCGAGTTTCCGTTGATGGAGCACGGTCGCAGTCAAATCCGTCACGTCGTGACGATCTTTCACTGCATGAAAATTAATGTCGTCCGTGGCGGCGTGAGCGATTCCGCCGCTGATGTCGCCACCTTGCGGACGGCACACTCCAACTCATTCTGACCATCCGTCTGCGACAAATGGCGGGTGTGTGACGCCGGAGAGATCAAATACTTCGCCAGATCTGCCGCGATGCGAGACTCAACAGATGTGACACACAACGAGGCAACAAACCATCATTTTTCGGCAATCGCGGCAGTTGCCTGCGATGATCCTTTCCGACATTCCAGTCCATCGCGAACAAGTCGATAAACTCACATGCTTCTTTCCCGCGTCGAATCCCGAGGCTCTCGCCGAGCGTGATGAAAAGGTGAACGCCGAACAGCGGACGCCCCCTCAATGTGGCTGCCGCTCGACAGACCAACAGTTTAGAGGCATTCGGCCAGCGCTCTTGGCTGTTTTCGAAGACGTTTTGCGTGCACCGGTTCCAGCCGTTGCTCAAGGAGCATTGCCACGGCTGCTACGGTATGAGGATATCGCCCGCGAGCGGTTAGATTTGAGACAACGACTTTCGGTCGAGCTGCAACGACACGAGGCTGAAGCCACGGCCCTAGCAATAAGTCCTCGGCTCCCCCAGTACCACTGCTGGAACGGCAGCAGCCACATCGATCATCGCTCATAGTAATCATCACCGGCCCGAGCCGCTTCGGCATAGATTGGCGGCAAAGTCAAACCTCGCTGCCGCAGTCGTTCAGCGCGGAGTGCGACGTCGAAGTGAGGCGACCGCCGCGGCTCGGGCAACACCGCTTTGCGAGCCGGTTCCAACCACTCGAACGCCATGTGCATCGCATTCAAACCGTAGTCCGTTGGTGCCGGCGCAAGACTCAGGCCACCACCATCGACAACGTAATCGACATGCAATCCTATCGGCAGCGGCACCGACTCTGTCTCCAACCACTTTGCCAGTTCCGTACCCGGAACCAGTTCCGCAGACTCGGAACTCCGCTTAAGTCCTCGATAGCTAAGAACCAGAAGAACATCAGACTCTGCCGCTAGCGATCGGCTCTCCGACTGCCACTCAAGCAGAGAGCGGACTACTTTGACTGGACCGAGTCGATGCGGAGACCAATCGAATTGCTGAACCTGAGCCAGCTCCGCCCGTCCTGTTTCACTATCGCGAGCCAAAGCCACGATTCGAAGCGAACGTTCCGGCGACAAGCGATTTTCAGGGAAGCGAATCGAGGCTGTGACCCGCTCGGAAGCAGGAGCAGTCGTCGGCGACTCGACTCCTACAGACGGAGCCGGCTGGAGGTCCCCCAAAACTTTACGGACCGCTGCGAGCGGCAGTTCCTCACTGATACCGGTGACTTGCTGGCTGGCACGGTAGCCATACATCTCTGGCGGCTGGTCGATGGAAATATACAGCAGCTTGGGTGTGGCGCGACCAAGATAATCCTTGGCCACGAGCGCATTCGCTTCGTCATCGACTGCGATGAGGATGTCTGGGCGAAGACGCGCCACCGTGCGGTGCGCATCCTGCACCCGCAAGCGAATCGATTCGGGACTGAGCCCTGGTTCGTCGAGTCGCAAATAATGCCGCTCGAGGTTAATCGGTCGACGATTGCGTTCCAGATGCTGCTCCATGCCTCGATCGACATCTCGGACCCATAATCCTCGTTCGCTGCCAGAATGCAGGACAAGAATCCGTGGGCGATTGAGGTTGAACCAGACGAGAGCGAGCAGCCCACCGACCGCGAAACAGGCAATCAGGATTCCTCGCAGCTGGTTCATCAGTGCAATCCTAACCAGTTCCACCAAGGTATGGACGCGTAGGCGACAACGACGCGAGCTAGGTTCATCCAGAGGTTGTAGCGAAAAAAACGAGGCGGATCAAAAGTCTCGCCGCAGCCTTGAAACAGAACCTGCAGGTAAACAGAACTTTGATACGGCAGAAACCAGATATCGCTGAACATGGCTGTCAGGAAGACACAAATCCATGGGTGTATTCCATGTGCCGCAGCGACCGGCAGAAGGACGACAACCGAGACGAGCATCCCCGCGGTGACAGGCAGGGCGAGCCGAACGATCAGGGTCGTGGCGAGCGCAGCAAGGATAAACAGGTCGATCCGCCCATTGATAAATCCGAAGTAGCCGGCGATCGCTTCGGCGAGGCTGGATTGTAACCCGTGATAATCCATCACCCGCGTAATACTGTCGACCCCGAGCAGGAAGAACAGCATCGGCCAATCAATCTGCTGGCGGAAGTCCTGTTTGGAAAATTGTCCGGAGAGTAACAGGCCCACGAGAACACAGCCCGCCAGCAAAAAAGGCGGAACCTGATGCCAGGAGTAGGTCGCCGCGCCGACTAGAAAAAACAGAAAACCGGCTACGGACAACCACTCGCTCGACGAAAGCGGTCCGAGGAGTCGCAGCTGCTGGGCAATGCGCCGCTTGGGAAGCGGCTGAGCCTCGGGCGATGAAAATAATTGAGCCGAAACCAACCCATGAAACAGGGTGACGCCAACCGCAGCAACCCCTGCCGCCAAGAGCCAGAACAGCCCAATGAACTCTTCCCGAATCTGCACAGGCAACAGATTGACCGCGGCGATATTGGCCGACTTGCTGGTCGACATCATCGGCGACATCAACATCGCTCCAGAAAATGTCGCTGCCATCAGAGCCGTTGCAGCCGTACCGCCTCGCGCCAGTCTCAGTCCTTCGAGCATGTCGCGATACAGCGGCAGCAGGAGCGCAATGCGGTTGTTTCCCGAGGGTGTAATCGGGGAGAGTAGATAACCGCCAAAGAGCACCACCAACTGATGAAAGAAGGGGCGGTCAGGCAGCCTGAGCAACAACCAGAGCATGATCCGGTAACTCAATCCGGAAGTCGTGATGATCGCTGCAAGAGCAAATACACCCAGCAGTGTGATCAAACCAGGTGAGGAAAAACCGGCCAAAGCCACTTCTGGCGGCGCGAGTCCGATGAACAGCGTGGCGACCATCGCCACCAGCGGTGGGATGAATTCATCCAGCAGGGAAAACCCCCAGAGCAGGATCATCGCCGTACAAATCGCCGCAGTGATGGCCGCTTGGACAGTCGCTTCCGCTTGCAGGAGTAAGAAATAAACCAGCGGAGGCAAACCGATCGTCATCGCCCAACCGACCAGCTCCAGCCAGCCTGCTTGGATTTCTTTTTTGGGAGACTTGATGCCGGGCATGATCGGCAGTGACTCTCCCGCTAGACGGGAAGCAAGCAGGGCGACGGCTCGCTGGCCGCACAGCGGTTGCTCCTGAAGGAAAGTCTGGAGCGCTTCGCGAGGAATCATCCAGCCAACTAGTCGCTCGTTGGCGGTGGCTATAAGGGCGTGCTGCTGCAGTCCAGCCGCTAGTTCCTCACCGCAAGCTCTCGCTGCCGCTTCGACTTCCTTCCCTGTGGGAGTTGTCAGTCGAACTCGACCCTTTTCCCAAACGTAAACACCCCTGGCTTTGTCACCCGCACGAAAGACGACATCAGCCGCTGCAAACTCGACCGGTTCCGCGGCACCTAGCAGACGAACCATCCGCGCCGGAGCAACCTCTTTGAACAGCTCAGATCTTTGCAAACACTCGAGCGCGGAATCCATAGCTTTAAGGATAGCCCTGTTAATGGCAGTTCGGCAATGTAGGGGCTCGCGACAAGCGGCGGATGCGTCGGGCACGGGGCCGTCGGCGGCGCCGCGAGCCCTGAAAATTCCCCCCAAACAACACGCTGGCCTGGTTAATTTTTACGCTCGGCGCAGTCCGTTTCTCAATCCGGCCAAGAAGCGGGGCGATTGTGACTCGCCGGACTCGCCGTGGCATTGGTCACAAGCTGTGGATGTCGATCGCGGGCAGCGCGTCGGGCGATGACTGACAGATCTCCCGCTCGTCATGCGCCAGCACGAGTTGGTTCCAGTCGGTGGGCGGCCCGCGTGAGCCGAAGAAACGGGAGGCGGCTGGAGCGGCTCACTGAGGTGCGTGAGGATCTTGCGGAGGGGGTGCAGGCTCGTTGATGAACGCGATCAGCCGGATGTCGCCGCCGCAACTCGGACACGCGAGGGGAAACTCCTCCCCCACCCGCGCCAAGAGCTTGGCCCAGGCAATCCGCGACGTGTCCGTGGGGGGGTGGCTTAACGCCCGAGTCGCAGTATGCGTATGCGGCTTGGGTCCGCCCCGCATGCCCGCATGGTGGCTCGTCCCCCTGCTTCGCGGCGTTGCCAATCGCCGGTGCTGTGACGGCAGGCCGCAGCGGGTGATTCGGCGCGAACGCCCCCTGGTCGCGGTGCCGATGCTTCCGGGGCGGCGGTATCAGGTCCGCCCAACTGTCAAGGAACTCAAACGGTGAGAGTTCCACGACGCCATTCTCACCAGGCCGCGTGGTGCCGATTCAGTCCACCCACATCATCGGCACCCCGGCCATCGCCTTTCTCAGCCGTGCCGCGCCGTAATCGGTAGCCATCTCTACCACCACGTTCAGGAATTCGTTCCGCTGTTCCGGTAGCTTTCTTGGCGCGCCAAACACTGCGGACAACGGCTCAAAATACCGATCATCCTCCCTCTCGGCCTTCGGCAGCACCCGCCTGCAGTCGGTGTTCTTGGTCTGGAACGAATCAAAACATTTCCCCAGCAACCGACGGCTGAGCCCCTACCGATTCTTCACATTTGTGAACCGCGTGATCCCTTGTGCCATTCATATCTTCCTTTCGTTCGCTATGGTTGTCGTGTTGTCTCCCGCGGCACCCGTGATCACTCGTGAGCCATTGGTTGATGTGCGCCCTAGTGACGGGGAGGCAAACGCCCACAGGAATTGTTGTCCGCGGAAATTCTCCGCGTTCTCTTCTTCGGCGTCCCTGTGCTCCCTCGAAGAACTCGAGCGACGAGAATCCTTCAGAGGCGATGGCGGCGTGGAGAGCCGACTTCTTGGACTCGCCCGCAGGAGCGACGAACTCTGCCACGACCACATCGACGACCGCGTCACGGTCAGAACCGATCAGCAGACCACCGCTCAGTCAGTCGCTACGATTATCGATGCCCTCCGCGACGCCGTTTGACGGATGTCGCACCCGTAGAATTTGACTCCTGCGGGGAGCGGTTCTTACGGCGGCGTTCCGTCGAGTGCTGTCAACAAGTCTACTATGGCGTCAAGATGCCGGACGACGTGGGTTCTGATGAAACCGGGAGAACCGGTGACGAGGATGGAGAGGGCCTTTGAATCCATGTCCCGTGAGTGGACCCACGGATCTTTGGGGGGCCAGTCCCGAATGGCGAAACATTTTTCCGGGACATTAAAAAAATCGGCCAGTGAAAAATGGGGCGAGTGTGCAAATCTTGACAAAATTGTGAACAGGTCCGCACTTGGATCAACAAATCACTCACCGCGATCCCAATGAAAATAAACCATCGCCCCGGAGAATTTTGGGATACCATACTCACGTTGGAAAGATTTCCAAATTCACGGCTTAACCTATCCGTTTTCTGATGGAAATTGGCCATTAGAACATGCCAGCCGCCACCGATCCAAGAACCATGAGATTGACTATGAAGTACGCGTTGCACATCCTCATGACAATCGTTGAAATCCCCCTGCTTGCCGCAGTTGCTCAGGTACCGAATTCCTGTCGTGAAGATACGAAACCTGTGCCGGTGGCGGCGGGAGTTCAGTACGAATTCATTGGCCGCTACGAGGTCGACCGTCTCAATCAGATATTGACGACGGACGCTCCAACGTTCACGCACATGCCAGTGACCAACACGCCCGCACGCAACGCGGTGCGAATGTATCGAATCACCTATCCCTCGGTAATTCCAGAACGCAACAATCGCCCGACCGTTGCATCCGGATTGATTGTGATTCCAGAGACGACTGAGAAGTCGCTGCCGATGGTCTCCTACCAACACGGAACCGTGATGGAAAAACTATCTGTTCCTTCGTTCCACGAACAGTCTCCCGAGACGCAGTTGATGATCGCACAGTTTGCCGGTCAGGGGTACGTCGTCATCGGAGCCGACTACTTCGGACTGGGGACATCCACTGAACAGGATGGCTACATGGTCATGGCAAGCCATCAGCAAGCGTGCATGGATATGTACCGCGCCTCGCTTGCGGTACTTGCCAACGAAGGAATTGCCATGAAGCAACTCTTTCTTACTGGCTGGTCCCAGGGCGGCGTCGTAAGTATGGGCTTCCTCGAAACCCTTGAGAAGAACAACATTGCTGTTGCCGCGGCCAGCACGGCATGTGCCCAATGCGATGGATTTGTGATGCTGAGCGGGTTCCTGAATCATCCGCGCCCCATCGACGCGCCGTGGGTGTCCGCCATGTTCATCCTGACCGCGTTCTCCTACGAGGAGTACTACGGCGTTCCCGGATTAGCCGAAGCGTTGTTTACAGAGGCACAATTACGAGTTGGCCCGCCGGATCTACATGAAAGAGGCCTATACTGAACCATGGCCAGGCGATCTGCATAAGTTGATTCGCAAGAAGTATTTCGACCCGAACTACTTTGCCGGAACTGCTTATGGAAATCTCATTCAGAAACTGTACGCCTACCGCTGGCAAGTGAAGACGAACGTTCGGATGTACTACGGCGAAATCGATGAGTGCCTAACTAATGATTTAGCTCGACTACCTTCCATCCACCAGCGCGCCATGGGCAACACTCAGGTCGAAGCAATCAGCTCTGGGGCTGATGCGAATCATCGCGGCACATATGCCCGAGCCGTGGCAGAGTGGAAGAAATGGTTTGATTCCATGCGTGCGCAGACACCACAGAGCGTCGGTCCTTAAAACCCCGCTGCTCTGACACGAAAATGTCACGACGAATCCCCTGCTGCAGCCCGTGCACCGCGCTCGTACGAACCTGAAGCAAAGGATGCCGCACTGCAGAGACCCCCGAAACTCCTCCTCGGCGTGTGACAAAAAGGGCCGCTCATGAACGCTTCGCCATTCGAGCTCGCTCTCGATTTGTTCGGTGACGATCTTGTCGAGCGGCGTCTTCTCGGGCCGGCGACGCTCGTAGCGACGGGACGCAGCGGGGCTGCAGAGCTTTGATTTTTTGGGGTGGCCCTGATGCCAAAAACGCCGGATGAACGGCGGGGCATCGAACAGACGCGGGGTGGCCCAGTTTGCTTCAAGCTCAGTGCTTACTACAAGAAAGATCAAGCCGATGGTCAATAATACAAACAGCATCAATCGCCATCGAACCTAGTCGTGAGCCATGCAGGGCCGCTTCTAACGGTCTCTTCGGTGACCGACCGGGCTCGCCGGGTGTGAGACTTGAAGGAGTCCGTGGAGTTTTGGTGAGCACCACGCCCATCAAGGATTCTGGGCGTGCCACACACTCGTTTTATGATGTGCCTGAGCGTTGGCTATCCCGATCGCTAGACAGATCTCGAAATCCAGCAGCGACATCGGTCCGGTCAGGCTGCGGACGGCCGACTTGCAGTGACCAACGCTGACGAAGTTCTCGAACTGCAGAAACAGGTCCAAGCCATTACTGTTGATCAATCTTAAGCCGAAGACATGCTTGAGCTCACAACGCGCACTCGGTCTCATCATCAATTGACGCTCGATGTGAGCACTCGACGAGGCTTGACACTTTATCGAGCGAGTCAGGCAATGGCGTATGTCGAAGGCCGCAATTACGTGATCCCGGAGGACATTGAGCAGGTCGCGATCCCCGTTCCGGCTCATCGAATCGTGTGCCGCCGAGTCCTTCGTCAAGGCTACTGCCAGAACGCCGCACAGATCCTGAAAGCACTACTGGACAGCGTCGCAGTCCCAGCCTAGTCTCTCATTGGCGAATGGCAAGTTGCAGCGACGGCGTCGCATGCATGACAAGCCGGGAAAAACCTGAGTGCGACACTCAAGCGATTTTATCAATCCTCGGCAAGCTGAATTCTCACAAATCTCTCGACAGTTACATGTTCCAGAAAATACATCGTCCAGAAAATGCCTGATCCATCCTCTATCACCGGAATCATCATCGTCGATCACGGCTCGCGCCGCCGTGAGAGCAATCAGATGCTCCACACCGCCGCCGATCGTTTTGCTACCCAGTCCCAGTACGCGATCGTTGAACCCGCGCATATGGAACTTGCCGAGCCGACGATTGCTCAAGCTTTCACGAAATGCGTCGCGCGCGGTGCCATGGAAATCATCGTCTTTCCGTATTTTCTATCTCCTGGCCGCCACTGGACTGAAGATATTCCAGCCCTCGTGAAAAACGCCGCCAAACTCCATCCCGAGGTTCGCTGGCTTGTGACGGCTCCCTTTGGTCTGCACCCGGGAATGCTCACTATCATCAACGACCGCATCCAACACTGCCGGGAACAGGCCCTTTCGCCAAACACCGCCACCGGCTGCGATGTCTGTCGTGAATCCGGTCGATGTTTGTTTTCTCCGCAATGAAGATGTTGTTGCTGGTCTCCTCAAGCTTGAAAACGGCGGCTGAAACCATCAGGTCACTGTTCCCAAGGGTGCTCCGCAATATTAATTCCGGACCACTTTCCAACGCTGCTCTCCGCGTTTCATTGTTGACAGTGCACTCGTTTGGCGTCTCAGGCTAATGCGAGGCGACTGCAAGTTTCAGTCAGACCGAGCATCTGGATCGTTGGCATGATGCAGGGTGTGAAGTTCAATTTCGGCTACGAGAACCGAGTAAATCTCAAGGCTCTGGCCGAAGATTTTCCGGAATCCGCATGGAAATCGCTGAAGCGATCCGAGCGGACCATCGCGACAACCGAACGAGCGAAACCCGTGAATGTCAAACGGCAGGTCATTCGTCAACGCGGCTATGAACATCTGGAACTGGAACACGAAGATGTCGCTGAGTTCGAATACAGGCCGACGGCCTGCCATCGCAGTTATCGGATGATTGTCGTCCGGAAGAACATCACGAAGGAAAAGGGTGAGACTGTGCTGTTCGATGAGATTCGCTACCGGTTCTACATCAGCAACGATGACAAGTCCGTCGTGCCCGAACAGATCGTGTTCCATGGCAACAAGCGATGTGATCAGGAGAACCTGATCGCGCAATTGAAGAGCGGTGTTCGCTCGCTGTGTGCTCCCACGGACAACTTGCTGAGCAACGGTGGATACAGGCAGATGACGTCCCTGGCATGGACGCTGAAAGCGTGTCCGCTCTGCTGCTGCCGGCGTCACTACGCCACCGACCAAGGCACGAAGCAGAACGCACACGACTGCTGACGATGGAGTTTCGAACCGTTCTCGACTAGATGATCCATGTGCCGTGTCAGATCATCCGGCATGCTCGCAAGACCGTCTATCGCCCGCTGAACTGGACCGATCTGACACCGGCGTTCTTTCGATTGTGCGACAGTCCGCAGATTTAGCCATGTGACGTCGAACTGGAAACAGCTCGACACAAAAGCCGCAGATCAGGACGTCTTCGGCAAGCCGCTCCCAAATAGAAATCCACCGACAGAAACAACGACCAATGCATAACAATCAACTCGATTCAAACATCGCGATAAACCGCGATTGACGCTCTACGCGCAGACGGAATTTCCTCAACCGCTAAATGTTCGCTTATTTGAGGACGAGTCTTGCAACAGGTTCAAGAGTCTGGATGATAATCTTTTTCACCAACGCACTTTCAACTAACCGCGGGACGTTCCCAAACCCAACCCTCAGTTTGAAGCCTAGCAAATGAGCAGAAATTGCGCAGCCTTCACTTTTTCTCGAGCACTAAATTCCTTACCCGTTTAAAGAAAAATTATGAACGATTTGT
>Ga0315284_10002751_pt1 | contig 25065 bp, 19 predicted proteins | sample YL17G09_16_MG_FD_203696 | JGI IMG/M metagenome (GOLD analysis project Ga0315284, IMG submission 203696) | Sediment microbial communities from Yellowstone Lake, YNP, Wyoming, USA - YL17G09_16 | ecosystem: Environmental > Aquatic > Freshwater > Lake > Sediment | place: USA: Wyoming | collected...
TTCTTCGCGTGCTCCAGGAACTTTTCGTTCAGGCGGTTCCCTTCCTGCCCCGGGAAGAGCGCGAGGTACAGGGTGTCCATCTCGATCAGTTCGTTCAGGAAGTGCGTGCCGAGCGAGACGTCCGGCGTGAGGTTTTCCTTCATGGCGACGATCTCGCAGATGGCACTGGCGGCGTTGATGTCGGCAAAGGAGACGGGGACGCCGAGCGAGGGCGTCGTCGTGCCCCATCGGCCGGGACCGATGAGCATGAGGGTCCGGGGTTTCGGCTGGGCTTGGAGGTGGACGAGGCGTCCGATGAGCCTGGCGACGGTGTAACGGTCGCTGATGGACAGTTTGCCGTAGACGCCGGGCACGACGTAGATGAGGCGATCGAGGCGCGAGATGCGGCTCTGGCCGATGACGGCGCCGTAGGCCTCGAGGACGATGCTCTCGGGCCGGAGGTCGGCGGGCGGCTCGCGGATGGGGATGCCTTCGCGGATTTGCAGAGGCCGGCACTGAAGCAGGTTGATCTTGTATCCGGCGGCGTCCGGAAAGTTGGCTGTGAACTCGATGTCCACGGGATAATCGTAGGCCTTGTGAAGCGTCGCGAGCATGTCGCGCATGTCCTTGACGAAGGCGGTCTCGGCAAAGAGCCTCTCGAACGTCAGGACCCAGGGGAAGGCGTCGGGGACGCCGCTGCGCTGGGCGCGGCGCTCGAGTTCCTCGTCGCGTGAGGCGAAGAGTTCCAGGCGGAGGCCCGGGCTGGCGCGGGCGACGTCGGCGACGTTGCGGGAGACGAGTTGATTGGCCTCGAGGTCCAGGACGTCCACGCGGCGCTGGGCGTACTGGCGGACCTGGTCGAAGTTGGCTTCGGGGCGTCGCTCGGGGGCGTTGAGGGCGACGACGCGCGTGTAATCGTCGTCGGAGCGGTCCACGGCCCGCGTGCCGAGGCCGAGCACGAGCCGCAGCATCCCCGCCTCGGGGTCAATGTACTCGCTCCAGACGTAGGGGTTGAAGGAGAAGCCGACGCCCGCAATGGGCGGATAGAAAAGGCTGCCGTAGAGCGATCCGGAGACGCGCTGGACTAGGAGGGCCATCTGCTCGTCGCGGTCGAGCATGTCCCGGCGGGCGCGGTACCGGAGTGCCCGCTCGCTCATGGCGCTGGCGTAGATGGTGCGGACGGCGGAGAGGAAGTCCTCAAGGCGTTTGTCGCGCGAGCCCTGGTTGGCGCAGAAGACGCTCTCGTACTTTCCCGCGAACGAGTTGCCGAAGTTGTCCTCCAGCAGGCTCGAGGACCGGACGATGATGGGCGACTGTCCGAAGTAGTCGAGCATGTGCTCGAACTCGCGGACGGTGTCCTCGGGGAAGTTGCCGGTCAGCATGCGGTGGCGGGCGCGTTCGGACCCTTCGAGAAAGGTGGCCGGGTCCTTCTGCTTCTCGCGGACCCACCAGACGCCGTTCTGCACCAGGAAGGTGTAGAAGACGTCGGCGCCGATGTAAAAAGAATCGTGAGGTTCGAGGAGTTCGGTCCAGCGGTGGTCGGCCGCTCGAAGGATAGCGCGGGCGAGGAGCATGCCGACCGATTTTCCACCGACCAGTCCGGTGCCGATCATTCGGCATCGCACATCGAGGACGTCGGCGAGCGTGAAGTGCTTTTCGAGCAGCGCGAGGACCCGCTCGTCGCGCGAGACGGCCATGCGGAGGAGCCGGCGGAGGTGATCCTGGAGTTTCTCGGGCGATCCTTCGCCGCGTTCGAGGGCGGCGAGGGCCTCCTCGGCCTGGAGGAAAGCGCGGTTCCAGACGCCGAGTTGCCAGCGGGCGGCGTCGGGGCCGACGCGCAGGGCGCTCGTGAGCACCTCGCTGGTGGCGGCGCTCTGGGTGACGGGCGGGAACTCGTCGCCGTCCCAGACGTGGAGCATGTACATCGTGGGCGAGTAGCGCTGCTGGACCTTCAGGGGATGGACGTAGAGCCGGTCCCGGTAGCGATAGGCGTTCAGGAGGATCTGCGTCGTCTCGGCGATGGCTCCCGTGGCGTTGGTGGAGTGGTAATTCTGGAGGACGGCGAAGTAGGCGATGGCCTCGACGTCGAAGAGGTACGGGCACGTGAGGCGGAAAAAGTTGCCGAGCATCTGGTCGCTGTTCCAATCGACGGCGAGGTCCGACAGACAATCGAAGACGTAGTAGCCTCCGCGGCCGTTGGCCTGGATGGCCTTGTGGATCTCCGTGATGAAGGCCTCGAATCCTTCTTCGGGATGGAGCGAGTGGATGGTGGCGCCGACGCCGTCGGGAACGACGGGCTCGTGTTTGGCGAAGCGGAAGTAAATGAGCCGCTGGCCGTGCTCGCGAGCCCACCGGCAGTAGGGCTCGATGAAAGGCCGGTAGTCGCCGACGCTGCTGACTTGCCAGACGATGTTGTCGCCGGGGATGAGTCCCTTCAGCATCCGGTCGAGGCCCGGGAGGCCGGTGCTCAGTTGTGCGCTGACCTGACCCATGGTCGTCCTGCCCCTTTCCGCCGACCTCCTCCGTCACGTGGCGGGGTTGGCGGAGTTCAGCCGACTTATGATACCGCGCGCGGCGAGATTTGGGTAGGCGCGAAATGGCCTTTGCAGGGGGCGAACCGGGCCGTATGATACGCACCCGGTGTGGCACGTCGGGAAGGGGGTCCGGGGCCGCCTCGGGCTCCTGGCGGGAGATGCTCCAGTGGCGGAAAGCGACAAGCCGAAAACAGCCGGCGACCAGCCGGAGGTGAGGCGGGAGGTCCGCGAACTCTCGCTCCTGTTTGAGGTCAGCCAAACCCTGGAGCGGAGCCTGGACCTCGGCGAGGTGCTGGGCCTCGTACTCGAGGCCATGGCCGAGCACATGGGCATGCTGCGCGGGACGATCACGCTCCTGAACCGCGAGACGGGGGAAATATCGATCGAGGCGGCCTACGGTTTGTCGGCGAGCCAGAAACAGCGTGGCCGCTACAAACTCGGCGAGGGCGTGACGGGGAAAGTCGTTGCCTCGGGCCAGCCGGTCGCCGTCCCGCGGATCTCCGAAGAGCCTCAGTTCCTCGACCGTACGGGGGCCCGCAAGCGGCTCGCGAAGAAGGACATCTCGTTCGTCTGCGTCCCGATCAAACTGGAGAACGAGACGATCGGGACCCTGAGCGCGGACCGCCTGTTCGCCGAGAACGTCTCGCTGGAGGAAGATGTCCGGCTGTTGCGGATCATCGCCTCGATGATTGCGGAGGCGGTGCGCCTCCGCCGATCGGCCGAGGAGGAGCGTCAGCGGCTGCTCGAGGAAAACGTCCGGCTCCAGATGGAACTGAAGGAGCGTTTCCGGCCGGCCAACATCATCGGCAACTCGAAGGCGATGCAGGCGGTGTACGACCTGATCGCCCAGGTCGCCCGGAGCGACACGACGGTCCTTCTGCGCGGGGAGAGCGGCGCAGGGAAGGAACTCGTGGCCCACGCGATCCATTACAACAGCCGGCGGGCCGAGAAACCTTTCGTCAAGGTCAATTGTGCGGCACTGCCGGAGACGATCATCGAGAGCGAACTGTTTGGTCATGAGAAGGGGGCCTTCACCGGCGCGATCGCCCAGCGCAAGGGTCGGTTTGAACTGGCGAACGGCGGCACGATCTTCCTGGACGAGATCGGCGACCTCTCGCCCGCGACGCAGATCCGGTTCCTGCGGGTCCTCCAGGAGCGCGAGTTCGAGCGGGTGGGCGGCAGCGAGACCATCCGGACCGACGTCCGTATCATCACGGCGACGAACCGCGACCTCGAAGCGCTCATCGAGGAAGGCACCTTCCGCCAGGACCTCTATTACCGGTTGAACGTCTTTCCGATCTACGTACCGCCCCTGCGCGAGCGCAAGACCGACATCATGCTCCTGGCGGACCACTTCGTGCAGAAGTACAACGACGCGCACGGGAAGAACGTCCGCCGCATCTCGACGCCCGCCATCGACATGCTGATGGCGTACCACTGGCCGGGCAACGTGCGGGAACTGGAGAACTGCATCGAGCGGGCGGTCCTCCTGAGCACGGACGACGTGATTCACGGGCACCAACTTCCGCCGACGCTTCAGACGGCCGAGGCGAGCGGCACGGGCCTGACGCGGACGCTGCCGGAGGCGCTGGAGGCCCTCGAGCGCGAAATGATTCTGGATGCCCTCAAGAGTAGCCGGGGGAACATGGCGAAGGCGGCCCGCGCCTTGGGCATTTCCGAACGGGTGATGGGCCTTCGTATCAGCCAGTACGGTTTGGACCAGAAACGATTTCGCACCCCAAGGTAGTCTGTGCCACTATTTCCTACAATTCCGTAGTACTTCAAGCCTTCTTTTCAGTCCTTCGTGTTCGACGCGGATTTCTGTAACACTTTTGAGCGCCACAACTTGCGTCTCGTTATCTCGGCTGGCCGTCTTGTGTGGCATCCGGTTTGCGATAGTACCGGCGATCCGCCTCGGCATGGGGTCTCAGCGAATGGGGAGCGTGCAGGATGAGAAGAGCGGGCGTCGGTCTTGTGGGTGCGATTCTTGTTTGCGTCGGCTTAGCGACTGGGGCGGTCGAGGCTGGGGAATCCGAGCCGGCCGGGGCGGTGCCGGTCCTGAAGATTGACTCCGGCGACACCGCGTGGGTCCTGGCGGGGGCGGCCCTGGTGATGCTCATGACGCCGGGCCTCGCGTTCTTCTACGGCGGTCTGGTCCGCCGCAAGAACGTCCTCTCGATCCTGATGCAGTGCATGATCATCCTGTGTCTCGTGAGCATCCAGTGGGTCCTGTTCGGGTACAGCCTGGCGTTCGGGCCGGACATTAAGGGTCTCATCGGAAGTCTGTCATGGGCGGGCCTGTCGGGCGTCGGCGCGGAGCCGAACCCCGACTACGCCGCCACCGTGCCGCACAGCGCGTTCATGATCTTCCAGGCGATGTTCGCGGTGATTACGCCGGCGCTGATCCTCGGGGCGTTTGCCGAGCGGATGCGGTTCTCGGCGTTCTGTTTGTTTTCGCTTTTGTGGGCGACGCTGATTTATGACCCGGTTTGCCACTGGGTCTGGGGCGTCGGCGGGTTCCTGCGGGAGCAGGGGGCACTGGACTTCGCGGGCGGGACGGTGGTGCACATCAACGCGGGCCTGTCGGCGCTGGCGGCGGCGCTGATGCTGGGCAAACGGCAGGGGTATCCGCGGACGATTTCGCCGCCACACAATCTGCCCTTCGCGGTGCTGGGGGCGGGGCTCCTGTGGTTCGGCTGGTTCGGGTTCAACTCGGCAAGCGCCCTGGGCGCCGGAGGCTTGGCCGCCAGCGCCTTCGTGGTCACGCATCTGGCGACGGCCGCCGCGGGGGCGGTGTGGACGCTGCTGGACTGGATGTACCACGGCCGGCCGACGGTCCTGGGGGTGATCACCGGAGCGGTAGCGGGTCTCGTGGCCATCACGCCCGCGTCGGGGTTCGTGACCCCGATGGGTGCTCTCGGCATCGGGGTCGGCGCCGCCGTCGTCTGCTGGATCTTTGTGACCATGCTTAAGCCGAGACTGGGCTACGACGATTCGCTCGACGCCTTTGGGGTGCACGGTGTGGGCGGCATCTGGGGCGCCCTGGCGACCGGCCTCTGGGCCACCAAGGCGATCAACGCGGCCGGCGCCGACGGCCTGTTCCACGGCAACGCGGGGCAACTGCTGGTGCAACTGGAGGCCGTCGCCGTGACGATGGTTGTCGCCTTCGTCGGGACGCTCGTCTTGCTCAAGATCGTGGATGTGGTGGTCGGCCTGCGGGTTTCGGAGCACGAGGAACGCGTCGGCCTCGACCTTACCCAACACCGCGAAGCCGGCTACACGCTCATAAACTAGGAGAGATACTAATGAAATATATCGTTGCCGTCATTCAACCCGACCGGCTGCAGGACGTCCTGGACCGGCTGACGGAGAAGGAGATTCACCTGGTGACGGTTTCCAACGTGCTGGGCCGCGGCCGGCAGAAGGGCATCGCCGAGGTCTATCGGAGCCACAAGGAGTCGGGGAGCCTCCTCAGAAAGGTCAAACTGGAGATTGCCGTCAACGAGGCCTTCGTTCAGCCGACCATTGACGCCATTCTCGATGGCGCCCGGACCGGCCAGATCGGCGACGGGAAGATCTTCATCGTGGACCTTGCCGAGTGCATCCGCATCCGGACCGGCGAGAGGGACGGCGTGGCGATCGGGTGAGGGCGACGCGATCGCGGCGCGGCGAACCCTACGCCTGAATCGCCCGCGGCCGATTCGCGCTCCCATTTGCGGAGGAGTTCCTCGCGCCGCCGGGCCCAGGCTTCCGTGCCCCGGCCGAGGCGGTCCACCAGGGGCATGTCGGCGACGCGGTAGGGGGTGCCCCCGCCCGCCTGCAAATTTCGGCGATGGTTGCCTGCCGGTACCCCTTCTGCGCAAAGACCCGCCGCGCACTCTCCAGCAGCCGCTACCGTGTTTCCTCCGACCGGTTCCGGTGCGACTCCATGGAGGACTCCTCACTATCCAATGACCATTTTAATTCCCCATTTGAAAAAAATCAAACTCTTTTGCTCAAGGCGGTTGTCGCGACAACCGGAGGAGCGGTTTGTGCGCCTTCCTGCGGCTCCAGCGGCATCCAAGTTTCAACCGCAAGGGATGGCGAAAACTGTAATTAGCGGATTCGCAAGAACTTGCGCTGAGATGGGGGAAGAGAATTAGGAAACCGCCGCTCTATCCTCCTGAGCTACGGGCGCCTCGGCGCCCCCTACTTGTACCAATTCCGGCGGCACATTCAACCCTCTTGCGGGGGGCGGCCGGCGCGGCGTCCGGCTTTATCGAGCCTAACCTCGCCGCCACCAGAGGGGCGGGAGAAGTGATGCGAGAGGGGAGCACCGAGCCCTATGGCTGAAAATGGGAAAGGGATTTCACTTGACCGGGCGGAGTGCGTAAGGTATCTGTTAGGTATCCGCGGCTCAGACGACGGATGACAGGGTCCGGCCAATGGGAGACATCTTTTCCGCCACAGAGGATGCCGCCTACAGGCCGCGCCCCACCGCGGGCTTCAGGCCCCGACGGATCGTCCTCGCCAAAGGTAGCCAGACGACACCCGGCCGCCGCCTGTTTGCCCAGCAGATGTGCGGCGCTTACCCGGATGCGGAAGTCACCGACCTGCCGAAGGTGCCGCACAACCGGGTGGACCTGGGCGAAGTTGATCCGGTGCGCGCCTTACGACAGGGCAAGCGGACCCTAGTGCTCGGTGAACACCAAAGCGCCGTCCGCCAGAGCCGCGAGGAGGGGAACGCCTGCCCCAACTACTGGCACTTTTCACCCTATGGCTTCTGCCCCTACGGATGCCGATACTGCTACCTGGCCGGTACGCCGGGCGTTCGGTTCTCGCCGACGGTCAAAGTCTTTGTGAACCTGCCTGAGATCCTTGGCGAAATCGACCGGATCGCAACTGGTCTGGCCGAGCCGACGGCGTTCTACCTAGGGAAACTGCAAGATGGCCTGGCCTTGGACCCGCTGACCGGCTACTCCCGGACCTTGGTGCCCTTCTTTGCGGGCCATCGCTATGCGCGGATGACGCTGCTGACGAAGTCCGCCAGCCTGGAAAACCTGCTGGACCTAGACCACGCGGGACACACGATCCTCTCCTGGTCGCTGAACCCTGCCGAGGTGATCGCGGCATTCGAGGCGGGCACGCCTCGCCTGACCGATCGCATCGAGGCGATGAAGCGGTGCGCCGAGGCAGGTTACCCCGTCCGCGCGGTCATCATGCCGATCATCCCCGTGTCCAACTGGGAGGAGGTTTACACAAAATTCCTTCAGCGACTTCTGACTGAAGTGCGGCTGGACCGCATCACCCTGGGCGGCATCTGCTCGTACCGGGCGGCCCGCGGTCTCATGGAATCGCAACTCGGCCGCTCAAACGCCGTCTCAAAAACGTTCGATCCCCTCGGGCCGTCGCCGGACGGCCGCCTGCGCTACCCCGAGCGCCTGAGAGCCGACCTTTACCGGCACATGATCGGGGTCATCCGCAGCCGCGCACCTGACCTGGACATCGGCCTGTGCCTTGAGGAGGAGACCGTCTTTCGGGGACTCGGTCTGACCGAGGCGATAGGCCGATGTAACTGCGTTCTCTGAGGTGGGCGTACCGCTTTGCAGAGGCAAACCTTGCGGTCAGCAAGCCGCAACTCGGAAAAGCACTGATGCCCCTGAGCCACGAGCCTCCCATCTCCTACAAGCAGGTCGCACGTTGTCTGAAATACATCCACGATTGGCGCGAGCACCTCGCACACGCGTGGGTGAGCCGCATAAGGGCGACCCCCGACACTCGAGTAATCGGGGATGCAGTGGACGATCTCATCTCGCTGGCCTTGCTGGTAGAAGCGGCCAGACGAACCTCGCCCGGGTCCGTCCCGCCGTATCCTTGACCTTCCCTTAAGACTGTGGCTATGCTCTAAGGACTGTCGGGCAGATGGCTTTGAAGGTATTGCAGAAGCAAAGGCAGATCATGCGACTGATCGGCAGTCGAGAAAGCCTCGTCTTTCGCAGCGATTAGACATATCGAGGCACAACGGTGAAATCCTCTGGCACAACGCCATCTGATCGCTATTTGGCTCACCTATGTAAGGGCACGTTTCTAAACCTTTGGAGCTACCCTAACATCTTCCGTGACCAAAAGCGGCACAAAGGCCGTGGCGACGGGAAGGAACTGTGTGATCTGCTGGTCATTCTGACCTGCACCCAGGTGATCATCGCCAAGGCCAGCGTCGCATGACGCCGCACCGACCGCTCCTTCCTCACCTCCGCCGAATCGAATCCCACCTGGTTCTTCGCCACCGAGAACATCTGCTCGATCGTCCACCGCCGCGCGAAGGCCTCCACCACTTCGACCGCCGTCAGCGAAAGGTCCGTCGTCACCAGGTACGCCACACGCTTCGGCCGCTTCGGGTCGCGGGCGATCACCACCTTCACCGCACACTCGAGCGGCGGCCACCAGGCGACCACCTCGCGCAGCCGCAGCGTCACCGCCTTGCCGTAGATGGCGACCGCCAGAGTTCGGAACCCCGACCGCTGGCGCGCCAGTCGCGAGAGACGCGGCAGCCACGGGCCGTGCTTCGGCTTGCGGCCGCGTTTGCCTTTCGGCTGCTTTCGCGGCGTGAGCTCCCTGAGGCGGGCGTTCGAATGCAGGCGGCTCACCAGCGCGATGCCCAGCGTCCGCGCCGGTCCCGCCAGCGACTGGTTCGCGTACGCCCCGTCGGCCCGGGCCGTCGGATTTCGGTCATCTCAAGCGTCACGCGATTGGCTGGGAAAACATTAACGGTGGCACCCGACTCTTTTCTACGTCTATACGGATCCGCCGTGGCGGATGATCTTGCCCTCGACGGTGTAGATGACATCCTCGGCGATGTTGGTGGCGATGTCGGCGATGCGCTCCAGGTGGCCGACTGCCATGAACAGGGTCAGGATGGACTCGGACTGCTCCGGGGCGTCGGCGATGGCGGCCTGCATGCGGGCGCGGAGGCTGTGACGGAAGGCGTCAACCTCGTCGTCGTCCGCGCAGACCTTCTGGGCCAGGGCCAAGTCGGCGTTCACCAGGGCGTCGAGGCTGCGTTTCACCATGGAGCGGGTCTTGGCGGCCATGGCGCCGAGGTCGGCCGGCACCTCGACTCTTTCGCGTGCGGCCAGCCGAGCCGCACCCTTGGCGATGTTGACGGCCAGGTCGCCCATGCGCTCCAGGTCGTTGTTGATCTTCAGGGCGGCGACGATGAACCGCAGGTCGCCCGCGACGGGCTGGTACAGGGCGAGGAGTTTCAGGCACTCCTCCTCGACCTCGACTTCCATGCGGTCGATTTCCTCGTCGGCCTCGACGACTTCTTCGGCGAGGCGACCGTCGCGGCGGACCATGGCCATGACGGACTTCGCAATGGCGGCCTCGACACGGGTGCCGAGCGAGAGCAGCCGACGACGGAGCCTGTCGAGTTCTCGAATCAGATGTGCGGGCATGCTTTGGCCATCCTTATGTTAACCGAAACGCCCGGTGATGTAATCTTCCGTTTCCTTGCACGACGGATTCTGAAAAATGGTCTCGGTGGTGCTGTACTCGATGAGTTTGCCCAGGCAGAAGAAGGCCGTCCGGTCGCTGACGCGGGCGGCCTGCTGCATGTTGTGCGTGACGATGACGATGGTGTACCGGGCGCTCAGTTCGGCGATGAGGTCCTCGATCTTGCCGGTCGCGATCGGGTCCAGGGCCGAGCAAGGCTCGTCCATCAGGAGCACCGTCGGCCGGTTGGCGAGGGCCCGGGCGATGCAAAGGCGCTGCTGCTGGCCGCCCGAAAGGCTCAGAGCGGACTTGTCGAGGTCGTCCTTCACTTCGTCCCACAGGGCGGCGGCGTGGAGACATTGCTCGACGCGTTCCGCCAGTTCGCTGCGGCGTCGAACCCCCTGGAGCCGAGGACCGTACGCCACGTTGTCGTAGATGCTTTTCGGAAACGGGTTCGGCCGCTGAAAGACCATGCCGACCTGCTGGCGGAGGTTCACGAGGTTGACGGTCTTGTCGTAGACGTTGACGCCGGCGACCTCCAGGCGCCCCTCGGCCCGCGTGCGGGGGACGAGGTCGTTCATGCGGTTGATGCTCCTGAGGAACGTGCTCTTGCCGCAACCCGAGGGCCCGATGATGGCGGTCACCAAACAGGGAAGGATGTCCATCGTAATGTCCTCGACGCCCGTCTTGGCGCCGTAGTAGAGGCTGAATCCCCTGGACTGGATGACGGCGCCCCGGCACGTCTGGTCGTCCGCGTCGGCGAGTTGCCTCGGGGCGCGGACCTGGATCGGCCCGAGGAGCGGCCCGCTCCCTGTTTCCGGTTCGACGTTTTCCACGCCCGTCATGCTATTACCCGGTTCCTCTCGCTTCAGCGCAGGTTGTGCCTCTTCCGCGATGGGCGTCACCCGCGCAGTTTCCTGCTGATGCGCCAGCGAAGCACAATGGCCGCGATATTCAACACCAGCACCAGGCCGATGAGCGTCGTCACCATGCCGTACTGCTGGTGCGGGACCATGGCGGCGATGCGGTCGCCCACCGCAAGGTCATATCCGCCGTACGAGAGCGCGCGGGTTTGGCTGAAGAGCCAGGCCATCGGCGGCCACTTCAGCAGGTCCAGCGCCGGACCGAAGGCAATGGCCCCCGTGAAGAGGATGGGGGCGGTCTCGCCTGCGGCGCGGCTCATGGAGAGGATGACGCCCGTCAGCACGCCGGGGAGGGCGGCAGGCAGTTGGACCGTCACGAAGCAGCGGAGGCGGCTCGCGCCCAGGGCGAGCGCTGCCTCCTTGTAGGCAGGCGGCACGGCGCGGATCGCTTCTTCGCTGGCGCGGATGACGACCGGCAGCACGAGGACCGCCAAGGTCAGCGACGCCGACAGAACGCACGGCCGGCCCGTCACGTAATAGACGAAGAACGCCAGGCCGAACAGGCCGAAGACGATGCTCGGCACGCCGGCCAGCGTGTTGATGCACATGCGTAGGAAGTTGACGGCCGGGTTATCGCCCGCCACCTCGACCAAATAAGCCGCGGAGACCAAGCCGATCGGAAACGCAAACAAGATCGCCAGGGCTGTGAGGGACAGCGTGCCGAGAATCTCCGGCCCGACGCCGCCGAAATAGTGGCCTGGAATGCTGTCGTCCCAGAAGTACTGCCCGTAGAACGTCAGGCGCGGACGGAGCATCTCGTTCAGGTGCTCCCGCACGCAGGGGAAGAGGGCCGCGAGCCTGGTGCCGGCAAACTGCTCTTCGCGCGGGATGCGCTGCTTGACGAGGGGCCGGCCCGGCTCGGCCTCGATCCATTTCTCGGCATAGAGCAGGTCGTCGAGGGCGCGGCGGGCCGTGTCCATCCGTGTCGCGCCGTAGCGGTCCATCGCCAGGGGGGGCGTCGGCTCGTCCGGGCGCGGACCGAACAGGAGGCGCAGCGCTTCTTTGACTTCGGCGAGGGCTGCCGCGTATTCCGCGCGGCGCGCGAAGTCCAGCGTCCGGAGATGCTCTCCGTAGGACCGGGCGTAGTCAAACAGACGCGTGGCGGCGGTGCCCGCGAGACGCTCGTCGTCCTCGTGCTCCAAGACGCGGGCCAAATGCGCTTCGGCCGCCGGGCGGTCGGAGGCCTGGTAGGCTTCGACCAGGGCGTCGCGCAAGGTGCGCGTCAGGCGGCGCACCGCCTGACGCTCGTCCCCCGAGACGCCGCGGCGATCCAATTCCCCGCCCACCTCGCGATAAACCTCGGCGGCCTCCCGCTCCAGCAGTTCGGTGTCCACCCCATGTGCAAAGTCATCGAACATGTCGTAGACGGGCTTTCGGGCCTCGGCCGCGTCGGCGGCTTCGGCCTCCAGGGCGGACGCGTTGCCGCGATTGTGCATGTCGAATTGCATCTTGCGGAACTCGACCGTGCCGCGGAAGACCACGGCCGTCACGCCCCGGGCCAGCATCGGTCCGAGGATTACCACCAGGGCTGCCGCAATCAGCGCGACCGAGACGAGCGAAGCGCCGGTGAATGCGCGGTCCCCGAGTTGTCGCAGGCGTACATTCACGCGATTCTCCCTCCTTGCCGGCGCATCCGCCCGAGGAGGGCCTCCGTCACCAGGTTCAGCGCAAAGGTAAAGACCAGAAGCACCAGGCCGAGAACGAAAAGCGCGTGGTAATGGGTGGAACCGACGACGGTTTCGCCCATTTCCTGGGCGATGGTGCCGGTCAGCGGCCGGACCGATTGCGCCAGGTCCCACCAGGGCGAGGGGATCTGGGCGGCCATGCCCGCGGCCATCCAGACGACCATCGTCTCCCCGATGGCCCGCATCATGCCGAGGATGATGGCGGCAATGATGCCGTTGTGGGCAGCCGGCATGACGACGCGGAGGATCGTCTCGGCCCGCGTGGCGCCGCAGGCGTAGGAGGCTTCGCGCAGGTCTCGACCGACCGCCGTCAGAGCGTCCTCCGAAACGCTGACAATTGTCGGAACGGCCATGATGGCCAGCAGGAGGCCGGCATTCAGGATGTTCTTGCCGGTCGGCACGCCAAGGTACTCCTGAATCAGGGGCGACAGGACCAGCACCGCGAAGAACCCGTACGCCACCGACGGGATGGCCGCCAGAAGTTCAACGACCGGCTTGATGATCTGGCGAATGCCGAAGGGCACCATGTCGCTCAGGCAGACGGCCGTCAGCAGTCCGAGCGGCACGGCGACGACCAGGGCCGTCACCGTGACGTACAGCGAACCGACCACGATGGCCAGGGCGCCGAACTCCGAGGCCTCATCCGCCTCGGGATACCACTTCGTGCTGCCGAACAATTCCACCACCCGGTCGAGGACGTGGCGGAGCGCCGAGCCTTCGGCTTCGCCCTGGAAAAAGAACGGGATTGCTTCGCGGATGATGAACGCGAAGATCAGAAGGACCGCCAGGATGCTGGAGGCGGCGACGAGGAAAAGGACCAAGCGGCCGGCCAGGCCGCCCACGTAGCCGGCCAGGTCTTCGCCCGGAGTGAGCAGCAGCGGCCGGTCCAGACTGGCCGCTGCTGGTTCCGTATTGACTCGATTGGCCATCGTGCTCGCCGAACCCCCTTCCCGCGGGTCTAATAATTGGTGAGCGGCACGAATCCCTTGGCCTCGATAATCTCGTGTCCTTCTTCCGTCAGGTAGAACGTGCAGAAGGTGTGGGCTGGCGATCCGAGTTCCGGATAGCCGCGAGTGAACAGGAACAGCGGCCGCGAGACCGGATACACGCCCGACGCGACCGTCTTCTTCGACGGCGCGATGCCGTTCACGGTCAGGGCCTTGACCTTCTCGTCGAGGAACCCCAGACCCACGTAGCCGATCGCGCCGGCCGTCGTGGCGACGCTGTCGTGCATCTCGGGGTTGGAGCCGACGGTTCCCACATGCGCCGCCATCTTTTCGCCCTTCATGATGAGTCCCTCAAACGTCTCATACGTGCCGCTCGAGGTGTCCCGCGTGGTGGCCACGATGGGGGCGTCCGCGCCGCCGACCTCTTTCCAGTTGGTGATGCGGCCGGCGTAGATCCCGCGGATCTGGTCGCTCGTCAGCCCGGAGACCGGGTTCGTCGGATGCACCACCACGCACACGCCGTCCATCGCGATGGCATGCGCCACCGGCAGGAAGCCCTTCGCGACGGCCGCTTGGTATTCCTTATCCTTCATAAATCGGCTCATGGTGGCGATGTCGCACAAGCCGTCCACCAGCGACTTGGCCCCGTCGCCGGAGCCCGTCTTCTTGACGGTGATGGAGAGGCTCGGGTCCTTCCTCATGAGGGCCTCGGCAAAGGCGTCGGCGATCGGGCCGACCGTCGTCGAACCGTCCACCAGGAGGGCCTTGGCCGGCCCCTGCGCCAGCACCACCGCCACCGTCCCCACCGCGAGGACGCCCACCACCCCGACCAGTCTTTCCAGCGTTCGGATTCTCATGGGTTTTCCTCCGTTTTTTGAATTATCCCAGGTTCGTGTTAGCGTTCGGTTAAAACCCCGCGCAATCTTGGTTAGGTCTCAGAAGTCGAACTGGATTCGCATCGTCAAGGCGTCCGCCGTTTCCCGGGTCGCCGGGCCTGGGCCGACGTCGAACCGCGAACGAACGTAGTTCCACATCAGCCGCACGTTGCTATTGAGGTACCAGTTCAGGCCCAGGGTGTAGTCCCACAGTTTGCCGCCATCAATCCGGTCGTCGTCCAGGTCCAGGTAGGAGAACCGTCCGGCGACTTCCCAGGCGCCCCAGCCGCCCTGGCGGTAGGGTTTCAGCGGTTTGACGCGGTCGAACGTGCCGGTGCTCGTCTTATAGGGCCGCGTCTCGCCCGTCAGGAAGTACCCGGCCTGCACATAGTACCCGTGAAAATCGGGGTCGGGCTGGTTGCCGACGCGGGCGACGTTGTGGTCCGCCGCCATGTTAGGGACGATGTACTCGGCCTCGGCATGGAACGGTCCCCAGACCATGGCGCCTTCCGCCCCGATCATGCTGATGTCGCGGGTGAAGTAGTTCCCCGTGTCTATAAACCGCTGGGCTGTAATGTTTACCTCCGGCCGGGAACGATACCGAACGGCAGCATCCATATGGCGGATGCTGTACGAGGCGCCAAGGTGGACGAGGCGCTTGCCCTTGTCCTCATAATACGGGAGGCCTGTCAGCCGCGTCGTGAAACTGTACTGCCCATCCGCCTGGCCCTGGCCGCCGTCGGCGCCAGCCGTGTCACGGAACACGCCTGCCGCCCACGTGAAACGCTCGCCGACGTGGTCGTAGATCATGGCACCGCCGTTGTACCCCGGCACGAAAGCGTTCGGCAGCGCGCGCTCGATGAACGTGATGTAGCGGGAACTCGTCAGTTCATCGAGGCTGAACGGCTCCTTGAAGTGCCCGAGCCGAAGGTTCCCAACCACCGGCAGTTCCTTCAACTCCACGAATCCGTCGCGAAGCACCGCGGCGCCGCTCGCCCAGTCGTACTCCCACTTGAATCCGACGTTCTTCCACAGGTCGCCTTCCACATACAGCCGCGCGCGGCGAGTCTCGAAACCGTCCGCCAACTCGCCCTGGAGCCTCTCGGCAGGCTCGCCGCCGATCCACGACATGTCGTACATCAGCCGCCCCCCGAACTTCAACTGGACGTTCCCGTCCCGCGAGTCCATCCGGATCCCGTCCTTCCAGTACAGCCTCAGGTCGTTCGGCGCTGCGTCGAACCCCATCTGCTTCAGGACGTCCGCGACAGCCTTCTGCGTTTCGGCCCGGCTCTGAAGGTCGGCGATCTGGTTCTGCAAGGATGCCATGCTCGTCTGGAGCGCCTTGACCTGCTCATCCAGACCGGCCGGCTGCTCCGCACGTGCCCTCGACAACCCCGCCAAGCCAACCGAGACAACCACCAAACCCATCGCCAGCGTGCTCGCTCGTCTGTTCATCTTCCTTCCTCCTCAAAGTGGGTGACCCGGACCGCCGCAGAACCACCGCGATTCTGCGGCACGGCAAGATTCGATGGTTCTTCCTGCGTGGGTGCCTTCATGTCAGCGGAAGTATGGAGGACGCGCGTTAAAGCTGCGTGAGGAGAAAAATAATTACCTGTGAAGAAACGGAGGTGGGCCCCGGCAAGAATCAGACCGCGGGCAAGTGGAGGGTGAACGTGCTGCCTTGACCGGGCACGCTCTGGACCGAGACGCGCCCGCCGTGCGCCTGCGCGATGTGTTTGACGATGGCCAGGCCGAGGCCCGTTCCGCCGAGGTCGCGGCTGCGGCCCTTGTCCACGCGGTAGAACCGCTCGAAGATCCGGTCCAGGTGTTCCGGCGCGATCCCGCACCCGCGGTCCCGCATGCGGATTCGCCGTTCTGTGCCGTCCTCTTCCGCCTCGATCTCGACGGCGCTCCCCGGCGGGCTGAACTTGATCGCGTTGTCCAGGAGATTGACGACCGCCTGCTCAATCATCCGCGGGTCCACGTCCGCCCACAGGGGATCCGGCGCGCGCGTGCGAACCGCGACGCCACGCGCGTTCGCCCGCGGCGAGCAGTCGGCAACCGCCGCTTCGATAACCTCCCGCAGGTTCGTTTTCTGCCGCTCGATGCGCCGCGCCTCGCTCTCGCGCTCGATGCGCGACAGGCTCAAGAGGTCCTCAATCAGTGCGTTCAACCGATCCGCCTGCCGGGCGACGATCTCGAGGAACTGAGCGGCCTTCGCCGGATCGTTCACGGCCCCTTCCCGGAGCGTTTCGATAAATCCCTGGATGCTCGTGATCGGCGTCTTGAGTTCGTGCGAGACGTTCGCCACAAAGTCGCGCCGCATCGTCTCCAGCCGCGCGAGCCGCGTCACGTCGTGCAGCACCACCAGGGCGCCGATCTCGCGACCGTCCGCGTCGCGAAGCGGCGCTCCCCGAACCTGGAAGAACCGGTCCGCGTCCAGCCGCAGCGTGACCTCGCCTTCGGCCGACTCTCCGCCTTCCAGAACCGCCGTCAGCAGCCGCTCCAGGTCGGCGTTCCGCACGACTTCCTGGATGGGCCGGCCGACGGCGGCGTGCGGATCGGCGCTCAGCATGGCGGCGGCCGCCTGGTTCAGGCTCAGCACGCGCCCGCCGGTGTCCACCGCCAGGACGCCCTCGACCATGCTCGCGAGGATCGCCTCCTGCTCTTGCTGCTGCCGCGCCATTATCCGGATCTTCTCGTCCAGTTGAGCCGCCATGCGGTTCAGCGTCTCGGCCAAGCCGGCCAGTTCCTCCGTCTCGGGAACCAGAACCTTGTGCGCGAAATCGCCTTCCGCAAAACGGTCGGCCCCGGCCTTCATCTCCTTCAGGGGTCCGCTGATCCGGCGCGACACCAGCATCCCCACCCCCGCCGCCACCAACGCCACCACCGCCCCGCCCATCAGAACCCGGAGGTAAACGGCGGCAAGGGCGCGGTTGACGGCCTCCAAGGGCACGGCCACCCGCACCACGGCCGCGACCTCGCCGTCTCGCTTCAAAGGAATCGCCACGTACATCATGGGCACACCGAGCGTCGCGGAGTACCGGGTCGCCGTCCCTTGCCCCCTCGCCAGGGCCTCTTTGACCTCCGGCCGATTGGCGTGATTCTCCATCCGGTCCGGATTCTCATCGGAATCGCCCACGACTTCGCCGCCCGTCAGGATGACGGTCAAGCGAGCGTCGGCCGCCTTCCCGCGCGCCTTGCAGAGCGCCGCCACGCCGTCGCGATCGAGCGTCGGGAAATGCTCGGCCAGTTCCCCGGCCACGAGGCGCGCCGTCTCGAGGAGGCGGTCGGCCGTCTGCTCCTCATAGAACGCCTTGAAGAACGGCAGCGAGATCCCGCCCAGCCCGGCCGTGCACAGGATAATCACCACGAGGTAGGTCGGGTACAGTTTCCACAAGAGCCGGCGCCGCCTGGCCATCCGCTATTCGTCCTTGAACCGGTAGCCCACCCCGCGGACGGTTTCGATCTTGCTCCCCGAGGGGCCGAGTTTGCGCCGAAGCGAAACGATGTGCACGTCCACCGAACGGTCCGTCACCGCCGCGTCCTCCCCCCGCGCCGCGTCCACAATCTGGTAGCGCGTGAACACCCATCCCGGACGCCGTGCCAGAAAATGCAGGATCCGGAACTCCGTCGCCGTCAGGTCCACCGCCTTGCCCTTCACGAGCACCTCGTGGCGTCCCGGATGGATCGCCAAGCCGCCAACCGTGATGGCGGCCGACTCGTCCACCGGCTTGGCCGCACCGCGCCGAAGCACCGCACGCACGCGCGCCACCAGCACCCGGGGGCTGAACGGCTTCGTCACGTAATCGGCCGCGCCCAACTCCAGACCCGCCACGATGTCCGACTCCTCCCCTTTCGCCGTCAGCATCACAATCGGAATGCCCCGCGTTTTGGTATCACCCTTGAGGGTGCGGCACACCTCCAGCCCGTCCATCCCGGGGAGCATCAGGTCCAGAATGATGAGGCCCGGCGCACCCGCGCGGGCCTTCTTCAGCGCTTCTTCTCCCGTGGCGGCACAGGCGACCTTGTAGCCTTCCTTGGCGAGGTTGTACTCGACCAACTCGCGGATGTCGGCTTCGTCATCCACGACGAGGATGTGTTCTTTGGCCATCCATGGCTCCGCTGCGGTTCCGCTTGCCAACGGCCTTCACTCAATTATCGAGAGTCGCTGTTAGCACCGTGTTAACTTTCGACGAGTTCCCTGTTACACCCCCGGAACTCCTCCACCGGCAGGTCGCCCCTTCCCTCCACCCCGCCGATGATATCACTCTTGGGGTGCGAATGCCAAGGGCGAGCGTCCCACAAGCGTCTTTGAACTTGCACCCTTTCTGGTCCACTTGGAGTGCGACTTTTTCAAGGCTTCGCCTCCTGAGCCATGGCGTGAACCACAAGGAGATTCCGCCAACAAGGGCTACGCGGGGCGGTTGTCGCGACAACCGGAGCAGCGGTTTGTGCGGCTTCCTGCGGCTCCAGCGGTATTCGATTTTCAACCGCAAGGGATGGCGAAAACTGTAATTAGCGGATTCGCAAGAACTTGCGCTGAGATGGGGAAGAGAATTAGGAAACCGCCGCTCTATCCTCCTGAGCTACGAGCGCAAGTGCTTTGGTGGCAAATGCTTAGGGGCGTACGACTCCATCGCGCTGACAACCGTAACGACAACCGCCTGAGCCGCCCAAAAACTTGTATCCTGACACTCCCGCTCGGTCAAGCGTATTCGTAAGCCCTTCCTTCCAGGGTGCTTCCGTCGCGCGGGCGAACACCATAGAGACGCGGTTTTCGAAACCGTCGCTCTATATCGGTATCCAGGTGTCTTGCCCCCCTTTACCCATGAGTGGCGTCGCAGATGGCGTGTGACTTGACCACCGGGGAACCCAATGCCGCAAGAACAAGAGTGGTTCCCGGTGCAGGCCGGTGGCGGCTGGGTCGGCGGCATTACGGTATGCGAATAACCTCGATGCCGGCGCGGCGCAGGAGTTCGCCGGTGACGCCTTCGCGATCGCACGAGGGGCTCCCTGCCTTGAGGAACGCCCGCCGCGCGCCGATCGTTTCGGCAATCTCGAGGGTGTACCGCGAGCCGTTGATGTGAAAATCGGTCAGGTCCTGCCCGGTCCGAGGGTCGCTGATGTGAAGCCGACCGTCGAGAACGTCGGCGCCGGTCCCGCCGTTCAGATACTCGCCACTTCGCGGCGTGGGCATGCCGCCGAGTTGCTCGGGGCAAATGGGAACAAGGACATACTTCCTCTTGAGACGCTCCAGGAGCGCGCCGCGCCGCTTGGCGCGTCGGCCGTGCCAGCGACATGGAATGCCCAGAAGGCATGTACTGATGAGCACCGGCTCGCAATATCCCCGGCAATCCTTTTCGGGAAGGAGATAAGCCGTCCGCGCTTTCTTGCTGGTGCTCATCTCACGATTCCTCCACGATAATGCGGCGCCAGAACCGGTGTCGCCAACCCATGCAGAACTTCAGGCGCAGGCAGGGGCTCCCTTCCCGGCAACCTTCCTGGTTCAACTAGGCTTCCGTTCTCCTCGATTTGGCGGACTTCGTGTCGAAAAGCCTCAAGACTTTCTCTCTGAGAAACCTCTGGACAAAAGAGTTCAACGTGCCGTCAGGATATAAGATGCGATTGCCAATAAGGATAGCAATCTTGCCATCAAAACCGTGTTCAAAGACCCCGCTCCGTGCCAGCAGGTCCTGCCGAGAATAAGTCGTGTTTGCCCATAGCCAGTTTCACACTTCACTCTCGCTGTCGCTTTGCAGAGGACCGATCCTCTGCGACCTCTTTGTCGTCGTGTTAGTCCACGCGAGGGCTATCTTCGTCAGCGTCGAGTCGTCGCCCAGCAACAGAACGACCTCGGGCTTCTCGTTCTCTTTGAACCATCTCAGTTTTTCCTCGTAGAGCCTGTCGCCCATGTCGTCATCTCCGTTTTGGGAGTTCACTCGAACAGAACCCTTTGCCTGGGACCATTCGGCTTATGGCTCCAATCGCCCGCGATGTGGCACGAGCCGTCCGCCAGATCGCCATTCTTGCAGGCGCAAATGCGAATCGGGATAGCGTAACACGCCGCTATCCGTCGAACTCGTTCATAAATCGCCCTACGCGTGGCTACTGGCGGCACAAGGATAGCCGTCCCCGCCCCGCGCATCGTCAATGTCGGGCCGGAGGTGTAGTGACTCAGCAGAGTCTCGACTATCGGCCTCTCGCGGACGTGACACCTGATAGTCCGGACAACCGGCGGCCTCATGAAGGCCGTGCTAATGGCCACATCTCGGACTCCCAGGCGGGCGAGTGTGGCAAGAAGGCCTTCAAACGTTCGCTCATCGTCCGTCACCCCAGGCAGGATCGGATCGAGGCGAACCTGCACGTCGATTCCGGCCTGGACAAACGTTTCGATCTGGGCAACGCGCACGTCCGGCGGTGCCGTGTATGGCTCGAACGTCTCCCATATATGCCGATCCAGCGTCGTCAATCCAATCCCGGCATGAATCATTGGAGCGTGAGCCTTCAAGAGGTCCCTGTGTCGGGCCGGAATTCGCCCCTTCGTCAGAAATGCTACGCCGATTCTCTCTTGAAGCAGAAACGCGAAAACCTCATACGCCAGATCGAGCACCTCGGGAACCGGTTGAAAGACGTCGCAGGATGGGCTGAAGTAGACGGCCTGAGGTCGCCTGCGTTTGCGAGGGAGTTCTTTCCGCAGTTTCTCCAGGGTATTCGTGTACAACGTCACCCGACCCTGCCCCGGGTTCTGACTGTAACCACGTGCGTAGCAGTACAAACATTCGTGCGCGCAGCCAGCGGTCAGATTGATCGTCGGCAGCCACGCCAGGCATGCCAACTGCGATGGTGCCAGAACGGCCGCTTTTCGCTCAGCCAGCAGCACTTGACTCATGAGCGGAACCCTCGCGTTGCTCGGACGGCCTGCCTATAGACGAAACAGCCTGCCCCTATACAATGTCACAGTCCACTACAGCATTGGAAAGAATCTTCGCCTTTTCTTGAGTCATCATCTCCCATCGCTTGATGATTTGATCACAGTATGCAGGCATCCGCTCAACGACCAACGCCCTCCGTCCGGCCTTCTCCGCGGCTATGAGAGTCGTGCCGGAACCGCCGAAGGGATCAAAGACCAACGCTTCAGAACTCGTATAGGCTTGAATGGCGCGATACGGAAGTTCGACTGGGCTGACGGCTGGATGGCCGAACGTCTCCATCTGACTCGTAACCGACGACAGTTGCCAAACGTTTGTGTGGTAATTCGCCATGTAGCGGGAACCTTCTCGCGTCATCTTGGGCATCTTCCCGCCAGGATCACGAAAAACCAGCAATGCCTCCCATTGGAAGGCTGGATAATAGCAGCGATTTCGGAGAATGTGCGTATTCCGTTGCGTCGAGTAATTGGCCTGGCTCTTGACCCACGCGATTGTGTCCACGTAGGTCAGTCCGGATTCCTCCAGCAGGCGGGAGTGATGGCTTGTCAGATCGTGATTGGACGAGGAATCATTGGCGACATGCCATATGGCCACGGCCCCGGCTTTCAACAGACCCCGGCTATTATTCACAACGCTTCGCATATCGTTAAGATAATCTTCGTAACGCCTCCACTGGGCATACAGTTTCTGATTGAAGCAGGGCGGGCCGGCAAAGACAATGTCCACCTTGTTGCCACCGACTATGGCATCAATCTGGTCTTGCCTTGTGGAGTCTCCGCAAAGGAGGCGGTGCCGTCCAATCTGAACCAAATCGCCAGTCCGCGTCCGGGGCTCTTCGGGAATCGCTGGAATATCATCTTCACAGCAGAGCGGGCCCTTCAATAACCGCCGCAAGTCTTCGCCACTGAAGCCGATATTGCCGAGGTCGACATCCTCGGAGCGCAGTTCTTCCAGCACATCGCGAAGCCGAGGCCAGTTCCATTCAGCAAGTTCGGCCGTCCTGTTGTCTGCGATTGCGAAGGCACGGCGCCGTGCGTCAGTCATCTCCAACTGGATTACTGGCACTGACTGCAGTCCGAGTCTCTTTGCCGCCTTCCATCGGGTATGCCCGGCCACGATCATCATGTTCTGATCGCACAGAATCGGCACGTTAAACCCAAAAGATCGGATACTCTGCGCCACAGCATCCACAGCGTGCTCGTTGATCCGCGGATTGCCTTCCCACGGCCTCAGTCTTTCCACTCCGACTTCCTGCACACTGAGCATGTCTCGCCCCTTTAAGCCAAACCGTGTCTACTTCAATGGCTGTACGGCAAACGCTCTACGTCCAGCGGATACCTAACAAATACCTAACATGCCTGGGCGTCCCTGTCAAGCAGGTTTCCCGAGAGTAATAGGCGAATCGGCTGGACAAGCAGACAGCGCCGCGGTCATCCGCGAGGGCATAGGCGGGTTGGTGCTGCGGGTGGGCCCAGAGGCCGCCTTACTCTCAAATCAGCCCCAGCGGGATCGCCGTAACCTTGTCGCTCAGAGGGAGTATCTCGCGGCAAAGGCAAACGACGCCGCCTTCTGCCCAGCCCAACTTGAAGCGGTCCAGGGCGGTGAATGAGGCCGCCCACTCTCGCCGCGGGCTGATGGATTTCCGGACCTCCAAGGGGTAGAACATCTGGTCCTGCACGAAGAGGAGGTCTATCTCCTTCCCTTCCTTGTCGCGGTAATAGTAGACCTGCGGCATCCTCCCCAGGTGCCACCAGGATTTCAGCATCTCGGTGAACACGTAAGTCTCGAGGATGGCACCGGACATGGCCCCCGCTTCGAGGGTCGCCGCCGACGACCAGTCGGTCAGGTAGGCGCAAAGGCCCGTGTCGAGGAAGTACAGTTTGGGCGTCTTGACCAGCCTCTTCGTGGCGCTGGTGTGGTAGGGTTGAAGCAGTCGCACCTGGAGACTGGCCTGGAGGATCGACAGCCAGTTCTTCGCCGTGTTGACGCTGACGTCGGCGTCCCGCGCGAGTTCCGTGAGGTTGAGCATCTGGGCTGTTCGGGCCGCGCAGGCCTTCAGGAACCGCAGGAAACTGGCCTCGCTACCCACCTGGGCAAGGTCCTTCACGTCGCGTTGGAGGTACGTCTGGAGATACGAACTATAGAACAGGTCGCGATCCTTCGCAGGGCCGGCCGTCAGGGCGGGAAACGACCCTAGCCAGATGTCCTGATAGGCCTTCTTAAGGCCCAAAGTGACGGCGGAGGTCTCGCGCTCCTTCAGACGATCGGGCGCAGGCAGAAACGGCGAGACTTCCAGTCGGAGCCGATGGCGCTCCCGGCCGGAGAAACCCAGCAGGTTCATGACAGCCACGCGGCCGGCCGGCGTCTCCGATACGCCTTTCATCATCTGGAATTGCTGCGAACCCGTCAGCCAGAACATCCCGGTCTTGCGGTCGGCGTCCACGGCCATCTTGATGAGCGGCAGGAGTCGCGGCGCATATTGGATCTCGTCGATGAGCACCGGCGGTTCAAACCGCTGGAGAAACAGGCCGGGGTCTTCCTGGGCCAGGGCCCGGAGGCTCGGATCATCCAGCGTCACGTACTTTCGCCCCGGATCCCGGAGGTGCTGAAGCAAAGTCGTCTTGCCGACCTGACGCGGGCCGGTCAGAAGGACCACCGGAAGAGCAACCACAACGCTTGTTCCACCCAGATCAAATGGACTGTATGACCTCGGAGGCATGGGGTTCTGTCGAGAGGGGAATCCAAAAGAAAGGAGACGATCTGTGGCGGATGAACTGACGCAGGAGGAGGTGGCTGCATGTGGAGACTTGGCTCGGGCTGTGCTGCGTTTTCTTGTGGCTCACGAGATGGGGAGACGAAAGCGGACACTGCAGCCGAGCGGCACCGCGCCAGTTCGGCCGGCGTGGGTGCCGTTGGCCGGGCGGATATCCTCTGAGAAGGTCGAGGAAGCGAAACTGCTGCTGTCCACTCGAGAAGCCGCCAAATTGTTAGGGATTTCAGATCGCTCGCTGTGGAATTTGACGGCACCGCGAGGCCCTGTGCCGGCCATTCGTTTCGGCGGCATAGTCCGGTATTCCCCGGATGATCTGCGAGCGTGGATCAAACGGTCCAGACAAGAAGGTCCGGCAAGTTGACTTGGTGGATCAAGGGCGTCTAGGAACGGAGGGGTTCCATCTGGCGCGCGCCTGGAGTCGTGCAAACGGTAGCTGCAGGATTTCAAGGGCATGCCTGTTCCTGTTGGATTAGGGAGCGACGCGGCAGGAAGGCTGGCAGATGGAAGCGGGGCACCAGCCCCGCTCCGCCTGCCGGAAGAAGGAGGGAAGGTGTCCGGCTGCCGGAGAGGCGAGGGCCGGCATCACTTCTCACCGATCATCTCAAGGCGTTTGCGGGCCTCGCGCTTGCCCAGGCGGCGGACCGGTGCCAGGCCTGCTAACTGCTTCTGTCGCGGCCGGGACTTGCCTGACTCCCACGAGTAGATCGTCAGCGCCGAGACGCCGACGAGCCTGCCGAAGTTCTTCGCCGAAAGGCCGAGTCTGGCGCGCTGGGCCTTGACGCTTCGCGCGGAGAACCGGACCCCCTTGGCGTCTTGCGGTGCGGGCGGACTCGCGACGCGACGCCGCTCCTGTTTCTCCAGGAAGGCGACGGCTCGGGCAAGACCGGCCACCTGACGCTTGAGGCTGGCAAGGTCGCGGCGGTGCTGGGCCGTCATGCGCCGCGTCT